>Ga0209515_10003716_pt1 | contig 21336 bp, 32 predicted proteins | sample Subgroupgradi54m_FD_187454 | JGI IMG/M metagenome (GOLD analysis project Ga0209515, IMG submission 187454) | Subsurface groundwater microbial communities from S. Glens Falls, New York, USA - GMW60B uncontaminated upgradient, 5.4 m (SPAdes)... ... | reverse complement strand
TCAATCAAAAAAGGCATATATGTGGACGAGAGGCTCTTAAAAAAGATTGCTGGCAAAAACCCGCTGCAGACTCCAGCAATCAAAACTTGGAAAAGAGCTTCGGTTATATCGCCCGAGATGCTCGGTTTTACTTTCGGTGTTTATAACGGCAAGGTTCACGTAGATGTTTTAGTTACCGAAGATATGGTAGGACACAGACTCGGAGAATTTTCTCCAACCAAGAAGTTTATGAAACACGGCGGAAAGATGCAAAAGGAACTGGAGATGAAGAAAAAAGAAGCTGAAATAACCGCAGCCAAAGGCGCGACCGCTGCCGCAGCCGATGCCAAAGGAGCAAACAAGTAAAAATTAAGATGAAAGCATTTTTAAAAAATTACAGACAAGCTCCACGCAAAGTCCGCTTGGTAGCGGGGCTCATCAGGGGGAAGAGTGTCAGCCAAGCTATCGCCGAGCTTGATTTTTTAGCGAAGCGAGCGGGTTTACCGATTAAAAAACTTCTACTCTCTGCAGTTGCTAATGCAAAACAAACCGGATCTGATGCGGAGAATTTATTTATCAAAGAATTGCGAGTGGATAAAGGTATTACAATGAAAAGAATGATGCCAGCGGCCATGGGTAGCGGACACCGCATCAACAAACGCACCAGTCACCTAAATATTCTTTTAGGTGAAAGAGTCGTAAAAGTAAAAAGTTCAAAGCAAGTTAAAGTAAAAAAATAAAATGAGTAAAATAGTCCATCCATATGCGCATAGATTGATCATCCTTCGAGACTGGAAGTCTCGCTGGTTTGCTGACCCTAAAAAATATGTCACTTACTTGAAAGGGGATGTCTTGATAAGGCAATATTTAGAAAAAAAATTGCGCGGGATGTATATTTCCACCATTGAAATCGAGAGAAGCAGAAAAGCTACTAGATTTATCATCCGAACTTCTCGTCCGGGGCTCATCATCGGCCGAAACGGCGAAGGAGCAACAAAACTCAAAGAAGATATTTTAAAGAAAATGGATCACTTGAAACTTCCAAGACCGGAAGATTTTAAACTTGAAATTATGGAAATTTCAAACCCAGAAGCGGATGCCGCGATTGTGGCATATATGATTGCCGAAGGGCTCGAAAAAAGGCTGCCCTACCGCCGAGTCATTAAACAGATTATTGAAAAAGTGATGACAGCGCGTGGCGTAGAAGGGGCTCGAATTGTGCTCGGAGGCAGGCTGGGCGGAGCCGACATTGCTCGCACAGAAGAGCTCAAACGCGGAAGTATTCCGCTCCAAACTTTTCGCGCAGACATAGATTTCAAGCGTGAGCGAGCAACCCTTTCTTACGGTGTTATCGGCATCAAGGTTTGGATTTACCGTGGTAAAATTTTTGCTGACAAAAAAAGAGAAATTCCAAACAATGACAAAAAAGCCTTAAAAATGGATTAAATATATGTTGTTACCGAAAAAAGTAAAATTTAGGAAATGGCAGACGATGCGCAGCAACCCAAAAGGGATATCGCCAGACACTCGGGGGATCAAACTATCTTTCGGTTCTTACGGTCTCAAATCTGAAACTCAAGCACGCGTCAAGTCTATACAGATTGAGTCTGCCCGCAAGGTAATATCGCGCACCCTCACCAAAGCTGGAAAGTACTGGATTCGTATTTTTCCAGACCGTCCTTATACCGCGAAAGCAGCAGAAGTAGGCATGGGAAAGGGTAAGGGAGATCCACAAGGATATTGCTTCGATGTTTTTCCAGGGCGTATTATTTTCGAAGTAGATGGAGTAGAGAAAGAAATTGCTCATGAGGCACTTCGAAAAGCTGGTACCAAGCTTCCGCTGAAGACCAGGATTATCTCCCGAGCGCATAAACAATAATATGAAAAAACAAAACAAAAAAAATTTTCCGTCCAAGGCGGATCAGCCTCGGGCTGAAAAAGGAATGAAAATGGGCGAGCTAGAAAAGAAGCTTATCTCTTTGCGAGAGAGTGTGAGAGTTATCAGATTTAAAACCGAAGGATCAAAATCAAAGAATGTAAAAGAGCTTTCAACTTTAAAAAAAGAAATTGCCAGAATTTTAACGGAAATTAACAAATAGTCATGGAAACAAAAAAAATTAAAGGCAATATATTAAAAGGAGTGGTTGTTTCGGATAAGATGGATAAGACCATCACTGTTTCTGTCGCCAGATTTGTGAAGCATCCTTTATATGGAAAATTTTATAAGGTCAGCAAAAAATACAAAGCGCACGATGAGGAAAATAAATACAAAGTAGGCGACAAAGTGGAAATAGTCGAGACTAGGCCAATTTCAAAAGATAAGCATTTTAAGGTGTTAAGGACGGTCCTTAAAGAAGTTTCCCCAAGGACCGTCCTTGAATAAATTTTATGATACAAAACGAAACATTAGTAAAAATAACAGATAACGCCGGAGGCACTGTGGGCAAGGTGTTCAAGATTTTAGGCTCTTCCAAAAAAAGATACGCAACTCTGGGCGAGTTGGTTATTATCTCTGTCAAAGTGGCGAGTCCCAGAAAGGGAGTCAAAAAGAAAGATGTACATCAAGCCGTCGTCGTGCGCACTCGGAGCGCTTACAGAAGGAAGGATGGCTCCTATATTCGTTTTGACGATAATGCAGTGGTGCTTTTAGAGAAAGGGAAAAAAGATCCGAAGGCCGGACGCGTGTTCGGACCGATTCCGAGAGAGTTGGCGGAAAAAGGATTTCAAAAAATAATTTCTTTAGCCCAAGAAGTGATATAAAAAATTTGTAAAAATATGAAACTTAAAAAAGGAGATAATGTGATAATCATAACAGGTAAAGATAAAGGGAAATCTGGCAAAATCGTCCGTGTTTTAGTGCGAGAGAATAAAGTCATCGTCGAGGGAGCGAATATGATGAAAAAACATCAACGCCCAAGACGCTCCGGAGAGAAAGGCACAATGATAAATATAGCCATGCCCCTACATGCTTCGAACGTGAAAAAAGCAGAGTAAATTTAAAAAATAGAAGAAACATTCAGATGAAACATTTAACAATAAAAGAAAAAGAAATAGGGGGATACGAGAAAATGAAAGACGCTTTTCATTATAAAAATCGTATGGCTGCGCCTAGGGTGGTTAAAATTGTCATAAATACTGGAACAGGAACAGCTATAAAAAAAGACAAAAATAAAAATGACGCGATAACAGACCGGTTGGCAAAAATAACTGGACAGAAACCAACTACCAAAGGCGCTAAGCAGTCTATCGCTTCTTTCAAAATTCGCCAAGGTGACCCGATTGGGATTGTTGTAACACTTAGAGGTGGCCGAATGTATGCCTTCTTGGAAAAACTTATCAATGTCGCTTTACCCCGCACTAAGGACTTTCGTGGTATCAGCCCTTCGGCGGTGGACAACATAGGCAACCTTACTCTTGGCATTAAAGAGCACACTATTTTCCCAGAAACAGCTGACGAAGATATCAGGGATGTCTTCGGTATGTCTATTACACTGGTTTCTACCGCAAAAAATAAAAAAGAAGGCAAAGCCTTTTTTGAACTTCTAGGTATTCCTTTTAAGAAGGAAGAAGAGAAAAAGAAATAGAACTTTGACTTTTACCTGATTGTTTGCTAATATGATTTCAAGGGAATTTCGCTTTATTTAATCTGCTTTTCTCCTTTAACTCTCTAGTAAAAGAGGCTTAAAGAAAAAAAGTGAGATATTAACGAAGCGCTCCCGGAGTGTTTCCTTTTGATTATTTATGGCAAAAACATCAGTCATCGCGAGAAGTAAAAAGAAGCCGAAGTTCAGTACTCGGGCGAAAAACCGATGTTTTCGCTGTGGGCGGGGGAATGCTTTTATGAGGGACTTTGGCATCTGTCGTATTTGTTTCCGGGAACTGGCTAATGAAGGCATGTTGCCGGGAGTCAGGAAATCTTCTTGGTAGTTCGTAAAAAATCACTATGGATTCAATTTCAAACATGTTAATAATTATGAAAAATGGCAGTCTAGCCGGCAAAGAATTTGTCTTTCTTCCATATTCTAAAATGAAGCATGCGATTGCTGAATGTTTGCAAAAGGAAGGTTATATAAAAAATATTTCAAAGAAAGTAAAAAAGAATCAGCCAGTTTTAGAAGTGAGCTTGATTTATCTAGACCAAAAACCAAAAATTACCGAAGTTGAAAGGATTTCAAAACAATCCCGCCGTGTTTATTTCCGAATGAAGGATATTCATAGAGTGCGAAATGGGTCCGGGCTTCTTGTGCTTTCAACTCCAAAAGGGATTTTATCAGGTAAAGTTGCAAGGCAGGAGCAAGTCGGAGGCGAAGCATTATTTAGGATTTGGTAGTTAATAAAAGGACAGTCCTTAAGAGAGTTTCCCCAAGGACTGTCCTTAAATAAATTATATGTCAAGAATCGGCAAACAAGAAATAGTTATACCGGAAGGAGTGAAAGTCACACAGAGTGATGGCATTCTTACCGTTCTCGGCCCTAAAGGAACACTAAAGAAAAATTTCCGAGACGACATAACTATCGCCATTACCGATAAAGCTGTGAATTTGAACATCAAAAGAAACGATAAATTCTCCAAATCTCTTTGGGGCACTTACGCTTCACACATTAAAAATATGATTGAAGGTGTACAGAGGCCATATCAAAAGAAATTAATATTAGAAGGGGTGGGTTTTAAGTCCGAAGTCAAAGATAAGGATTTTAATTTTGCCTTAGGATTTTCACATCCGGTTATTGTGCCAATACCAGAGGGCATCATCGCTACTGCAGATAAAAACAATATTACGATTACCGGAATTGACAAGGAATTAGTCGGAAGCTTTACTGCTGCCATTCGTGCCTTAAAGAAACCAGAGCCATATAAAGGCAAGGGGATGCGTTATGAGAACGAGGTTATCAGACGCAAACAAGGCAAGAAAACAGTTTAATTAAAATACAATGCAGAAAAAAGATGACAAAAGAATAAGACTAAAGAAAAGAATTCGAGTGAAAATCAAAGGAACGGAAGAGCGTCCGCGCCTATCTGTTTTTCGTTCAAATAAATTTATTTATGCGCAGGTGATCAACGACTTAACAGGCAAGACCTTAACTCAAGCGAGCGACATTAAAATGACAAAAGGAACAAAGAGAGATCGAGCAAAAGAAGTGGGTCGGATGATAGCAGAAGTAACCCTAAAACAAAAAGTCGACAAGGTTGTTTTTGACCGAAACGGGTTTAAATACACCGGTAGAATAAAGATAGTTGCGGATGAGGCCCGGGCTGGGGGATTGAAGTTTTAATTAATTTATATGGAAAAACAAAAAGAAAACACAAGTGGAAAAAAGAACAGCAATCGTCGGGGGTCATCCTTCGGACGACCAAAACCGGAATTTGATCAGAAGATCATAAACATTCGCCGGGTAACCCGAGTGGTCGCTGGAGGACGCCGGTTCTCTTTTTCTGTTGCATTAGTTGCCGGAGACAAAAAAGGCTCTATTGGTTTAGGACTGGGCAAGGCGGGGGACACAGCGCTTGCTATCAATAAAGCAGTTCGGAACGCAAAGAAAAATATGGTTAGATTGAATTTAACGAAAACGATGTCTATTCCTCACAATCTCTCGGCTAAATTCGCGAGTTCCAAAATTGTGCTTATGCCAAACAAAGGCCGAGGACTTGTCGCCGGCTCAGTCATTCGTGATATAGTGAAGCTCTCTGGAATGAAAGATATTACCGGAAAAATTATTTCCAATAGTAAAAATAAATTAAATAATGCGAAAGCAGTTATGACGGCTCTCTCCATGATTTCTTCCAAGTACACCAAACCATTACTCGAGTCTGTCGTGCTTACTCCCGAAGAAATTATTCCACCCGCGAGCTTGCTCAAAATTACAAACACTGAGGAAAAAGATTCCAAATAATAAATTTCTATGCAAATACATAATTTAAAGAGACAACATAAGAATAAAAAAGACCGACTGGTCGGACGAGGAGGGAAGCATGCGAAGACTTCCGGCCGTGGAGGCAAGGGGCAAACAGCTCGCGCCGGCAACAAGCGCAGGCCAGAGCTTCGTGATATCATTAAAAAGTTGCCGAAGAATCGCGGATATCAGTTTAAGTCTATTCAGAAGTCGTTCAAGCTTGCCAAGGACAAAGTTCTTTGGACCGGGGGTAAAGTAGAAAGCTTTTCAGAAATCAGAAAGCGACTTGGCATAAAAGGAAAGAAGATAGTTATAAGATAAAATGCAAAACTTTTTAAACAAAATGAAATTAGTCTGGACGGATACTACTCTCCGGAAGAGAGTTCTTTTCGTGCTTGTTGCGCTAATAATTTTCAGATTACTTTCAGCTATTCCCATTCCGGGCATCGATACTCTGGCACTTAATCGATTTCTAACGAACAACCAGTTTTTTGGCATCTTGAATATATTCTCCGGCGGCGGACTTTCCAACCTTTCCATCATCATGCTCGGTGTTGGTCCGTATATCACCGGCTCCATTATCATGCAACTTTTAACCATTATGGTTCCGGCTCTGAAGAGAATTTATCACGAAGAAGGTGAAGCCGGCAGAAAAAGATTTACCCAGTATTCTAGATTACTAACTGTGCCCTTGGCAGCTATTCAAGGTTTTACCCTTTTAGCTATTCTTGAAAGTCAAAGTATTTTGGTAGATTTAACAGCCTTTGATAGAATCACGAATTTGATTATTGTTGTTGCGGGTTCTGTCCTTTTAATGTGGATTGGAGAACTTGTATCTGAATTTGGCATAGGCAACGGAGTGTCCTTGATAATTTTCGCGGGTATTGTTTCGCGCCTTCCTTCGGAAGTTAGCCAACTTATTTTTACCTTTGATGTTTCTCAACTTCCACTTTATCTTGTATTCGCTGTGGTTGGAGTGCTGGTTATTGCGGGCATTGTGCTGGTGACCGAAGCAGAACGGCCGATTCCGGTCACTTATGCCAAGCGGGTTCGGGGAATGAAAATGTATGGTGGAGGTTCTACTTATCTGCCACTTCGAGTAAACCAAGCCGGAGTGATTCCAATTATTTTCGCTCTTTCTATTCTTCTTTTCCCGCAAATGATCGGTACTTTTTTAAGTAGATTCACCAATAGCATAGTTGCAAAAATTTCTCATATACTTCTTTCCTTTACCCAGACTTCAGTTCTTTATGCAATACTCTATTTTATTTTAGTATTTCTTTTTACTTACTTTTACACTGCCGTCACCTTTGATCCGGAAGCGCTTTCTACCAATTTGCAGAAAAATGGCGCTTTTATTCCAGGCATCCGTCCGGGCGGGTCAACTTCCGACTATATCTCAAAAGTCCTAAGTCGCATTACTCTCCTCGGGGCAGTTTTCCTTGGTTTCATTGCAGTTTTACCTCTGATTATGCAACGGGTGACAGGCATCACCGCGCTCGCGCTCGGTGGGACATCTATCCTCATCGTTGTTTCTGTCGTTCTGGAGCTGATCAAAAAAGTAGACGCACAAGTGTCTATGCGGGAGTACTAATTTCTTCCTATCCACTTTTTGTATTCCGATACGATAATATCCACGACTTGTTCCAAATTGTTTTTATTTGTGTCTATTACGAGGTCGAAATTATTTTTATCAGTATGGTCTATACCGTATAATTCTTGATACCTTTTTTTCTCGCTTTCTAAACGGTTAATTATTTTTTCGTAAATTTCTTCTGATGTAAGCGAGCCTTCGCTTTGTTTACGCAATTTGTTTTCTTTTAAATTATTTAAAATTCTCTCCTTGGCTATCTCCGGCGGGAGGTTGAGATAGACTTTAAAAGAATTCGGTATCCAATGGAATGCCAAACGCGAGTCAATAACAATATTCTCTAATTCTCCCGCTTTTTTGACTTCTTTATCTATTTTTTTATCTATGCTGGTATCATTTTCCGCTTTTGTGCCGAGCTCATTGAGCGACATACTCATTTCTAGGCCAATTTTTCTCATAAAATCTCCCGAAGAAAAACGCTTGAAGCCAAGGGCTTTGGCGACAAGGTCGGAGGTGCTTGATTTCCCGCTTCCCAAGGTGCCGGTGATAGCGATGATTTGTTTTTTGTTCACGTTCTAATAATTAGAACATATTTGATTTTATATCACAAATTCTGTATTCTTAAAGAATGCAACCTCAAACCTTCGTATTTTTTGGAATAGTGGGTTCCGGCAAGGGGACACAGGTAAAGCTTCTACGGGATTTCCTGAAAAAGAAAGACGGTCGGGAGTGTGTTTATGCCTCTCCGGGTCACGAGTATAGGAAACTAGTAGAATCTGGAGGGTTTACGGCATCGCTTGTAAAAGATCCTCTATCCGGCGGCGAGCTTCTACCCGGGTTTTTAACTGATGCAATTGTTACCAACATCCTTATATCTCTCCTTACTCCCGATAAACATTTGATTGCTGACGGATATCCTCGCGCAGTGGCTCAGTCTATAAGCTTTGAAAAAATGATGAATTTTTTTAAACGCGATGAAATAAAAATTATTTATATAGAGTTAAGTGAGACTGAGGGGATGAAACGCAATTTGCTTCGGGGCAGGCATGATGATACCGAAGCAGGACTCAGGAAGAGATTTGAAGAGTATGTGAATAATGTAGTTCCAGCGATGAATTATTTCAAGGATAAAGAAAATTATAAAATATATTCTATCAATGGCGAACAGTCTGTCGAAAATGTGCACAAAGACATCATTTCCGCTTTAGGATCTTGATAAGAAACTCTTTATAACAACTTTTTAAGGGGTTTCGAGCGCGACGGCGCGAGAATTTCAGGATTTTTTAAGCTTCAAAAAATCCGTACCGGCAAAAAGTTGGTTGTAAAGAGTTTTTCAAAAACTTTATGATAATTATAAAAACAAAAGAAGAAATAGAAATCCTACGGGAGGGAGGAAGGCGCTTAGCGACGGTGCTTTATAAGGTAAAAGAAAAAGTGGCGCCAGGAGTTTCGACAAAAGATTTGGATATTTATGCAGAAAAGTTAGTCAGAGAAAATGGTGACCAGCCAGCATTTTTGAACTATCGTCCGCAAGGGGCAAAAATTCCTTTTCCAGCCTCATTATGTGTTTCTGTTAACGATGAAGTGGTGCATGGCATACCGAGCGCGAAGAGAATATTGAAAGAAGGCGATATCGTTGCTCTTGATTTAGGTCTCAAGCATAGGGGCCTTTTTACGGATATGGCCATCACGATGCCGGTCGGCAAGGTAAGCATAGGAAGTAAAACTCTTATCGAAGTCACCGAGCAAGCTTTACGGGTGGGTATTGATTCCGCGCAGGCTGGGAATACGGTGGGCGACATTGGTCATTCTATCGAGAGCTTCATTCGTTCACGTAAGGAAAATACATACGGTATTGTGGAGGTTCTCTCTGGGCATGGTGTGGGGCGTTTTATCCACGAGGATCCATACATTCCAAATTTTGGGAAAAGAGGAAAGGGAGAAAAATTAATTCCGGGCATGGTAATCGCGCTTGAGCCGATGTTAAACAATGGCACAAAAAGTGTAACATTGGATTCCGATGGCTATACTTTCCGCACTGCTGACGGCAAAAAAAGCGCGCATTTTGAACATACAATTCTAATTACAGACAGTGAAGCAGAGATTTTAACAAAACTTTAGTTTGTTGTATAATTAGAATAATGGAACCATCCCTTTTTAAGGAAGCGCCAAAGTTTAAAACTCCTGAAGATGAGTTGGAATATTTACGCGCGCATGTTGCCAAGCGCGAAGCGGAGCTCGTCCGAGCTGGGCAGGTAGAAAATGCGAAAGATGATGCAGCTAAAGATGTCGTAGAAGCGTATCGAGAGGTTCCGGCAGGCGAGGTGGTGCATAGTAGCAACATCATAAATACAAAACAGGCAGAAGGGATAATCTTGGCGCTCAAACCTGAATCTCATGACGGGGTGATGGAGGAGCTTCTTGGTATTGTCATTACTAAAGGTGTTCGGAATGCGCTCTCGGTAGTGGAGGCAATGGGGAGTCCCCACGTTGAAGATGATTTTCATCGGATTTTAATTCAGTACTTAAAAACAGGCCAAGCTCGGTTGGACTTTAAGGAGGGCACGCCCATGTATAAGTCTCTCAATATGACGCTTTTTGAAATAACTCTTCCGCCCCCGACCGACGAAGCCGACAAATCCAAAGGTTTCAAAGAATTTATCGGCGCGATGGAGCAATTTTATGCCGGTATGCAGTCTATCTCTTCAGATAAAAAAAATGAGAAAGAAATTTATTTTACGCTGGAAGTGGCGCTCTCAAATGAGAGCGACGAGGTGGTTGTTTATGCGGGAATCCCCAACAAGCACATCTCGCTTTTTGAAAAACAGATTTTGGCATTTTATCACAATGCGAAAGTTCGGGAGGTTGCGGATGATTACAATGTTTTCAACGAGGGTGGTGGGTCGGTTGGAGCCTATGCCTCATTTACCGAGCGGGGAGTAATGCCGATAAAAACTTACGACAACATCGAGCATGACCCGATGAATACGATCCTCAACGTTTTCTCTAAATTAAAAACTAAAGGCGAAGGCGCGGCGATTCAGCTGGTGGTGGCGCCCGTGGGGGACAAATTTATAAATGAATTTCATATGATACTGGACGATGTGAAAGACGGCATGTCGGTCAAGCATGCAGCCGACAATTTCTACAAGTTCAACAAGGCATTTGTGAAAGTGGGTAAGGAACTCATTTTCGGCGCAAAAGAAAAAGAACCAGAGGGGAAGAATCCGGAAAAATATATGAAAGGTCGGCGTGCAGTAGACGAAGGTGCAGCCGAAAAGATAGGCAATAAAATAAAAAGTTCTATTATGAAAGCCAATATCCGGGTCATCGCCTCGGCGGACACTAAAGAGCGCGCAGAAGGTATCTTGAAAGAAATAGAATCTTCCTTCAACCAATTTTCTGAAGCGGCCAGTAACTCCTTTGTTTTTGAACAAATGGAGGGGAGCTCTCTGAAAGAACTTTTTCGTGACTTTTCTTTTCGCACTTTTTCTCACGATAAAATTTTGCCTATGAATTTGAAAGAATTGGCTTCAGTCTTTCATTTTCCAGTTGGTATCGGGAGTCAGCCACAGCTCAAGGAAGCGAAGGCTGGTATTGCGCCAGTGCCGCTGGAGATGGGTCAAGAAGGCATAATTCTCGGAGTGAATAGTTATAGAGGCAAAGATACAGAAATTCATATGGCGCGGGAAGATCGAATGCGGCATTTCTATGTTATCGGCCAGACAGGAACAGGTAAGACGAACATTATGCTTAATATGATTACGCAGGACATCCGAAATGGGGACGGCTGTTGCTACATTGACCCGCATGGCACGGACATCCAGACCATTCTTTCGCGCATTCCGAAAGAGCGCATTGATGATGTTATCTATTTTGACCCAGCTTATACAGCGCGGCCGATGGGACTCAATATGCTCGAATATGATCCGAAATATCCGGAGCAAAAAACTTTCGTAGTGAATGAAATGATGGGAATTTTTAATAAGCTTTTTGATATGAAGATAGGCGGTGGAGCAATGTTCGAACAATATTTCAGAAATAGCGCCTTTCTGGTGATGGAAGATCCAGAGTCCGGCTCAACACTACTCGAGATCACACGCGTCTTGGGGGATAAAGAATTTCGTGATATGAAGCTTGCTCGTTGCAAGAATCCAATCATTAAACAATTCTGGGTTTCCGCCGAGCAGACGACTGGGGATCAGTCCTTAGCGAACTTTGTGCCTTATATTTCTTCAAAATTTGATAATTTTATCTCCAACGACATAATGCGTCCAGTTGTGCTTCAGCAAAATTCTGTTTTTAATTTCCGCAAAATTATGGATGAGAAAAAAATTCTGCTGGTCAATCTTTCCAAAGGGAGACTTGGTGATATCAATGCGAACTTGATCGGGCTAGTGCTCGTCGGTAAAATTCAAATGGCGGCGCTCTCGCGAGTGGATATGTTCGGTAAGCCGATGAGTGATTTTTATCTCTACATTGATGAATTTCAGAATGTCACAACTGATTCGATTGCTTCTATTCTGTCCGAAGCCAGAAAATATAGATTGTCCCTCAACATTGCGCATCAATACATCACTCAATTGGAAGAAAATATTAAAAATGCGGTTTTCGGGAACGTCGGTTCAATGGCAGTCTTTCGGGTCGGTACCGAAGATGCTACTTTTCTAGAACCGAAATTCAAGCCGATATTTACGGCGCAAGACATCACCAAGCTCGATAATTACAACGCTTATATGAGCATGCTGGTTCACGGCCAGCCGACCAAGCCTTTCAACTTACATACTCTAGCTCCAGAGAAAGGCAATCCGGACGTTGTGGATAACCTCAAAGAACTTTCCTATGTCAAATACGGCCGCGACCGCGGTGAAGTGGAAGCCGAAATTATGGCGAGGTATACAAGCATGGAGTAACGTTTTATGGATAATTGGAAACCAAATCCTAAAGACTTTAAAAGGGTATGGAAACCCAATTTTATAGATCCGAAAGAAGTTGAAGAAAGAAATAAACGAAATGACGAAGAATTAATTAAGAGTCTCGATACCTCAGATTTTCCCAGAAAGGTTTATTTATTTTCCAAGAGTGGAATTGAGGGTTGCTTAGGAATACCACTTAGTATCATAGAACTTAGGGGTCTTCAGTTTATTATTAAAGATGTTATTGAAAAGTCAGCTAAAAATAATGCGGAAGTTACAAGTCACATGAATTTAACTTTAGTTATAACCGAAGTGCAGGCAGTATTCTTAAAGAATTTTTATAATACGTCCTTTGATGAATTACATAAAACTTTTCCGCCGGAAAAGGATAAAGACGGTAATGAAATTTGGCCGACAGAGATTATGCATGAATGGTTCCAAAGAGAACAGGCGAAATTGCATAATGAAGTATAATCCCTAGGCCTTGCCTAGGGAGAAACTGCTATGATATAGTGAATCTATGAGTATTAGAAAAATATCATTTGCTCCTGAAGAATATTACCATATATACAACAGGGGAAATTCTAAACAAAAAATCTTTTTAGACAAAAAGGATTACGATCGGTTTCTTAAGCTTGTTTTTCTTTGTAATTCGCAAAAAAATATAAATTTTAGAGATCTTTTTAAATACAATGACGACGTTTTTGCTTTTGATAGGGGAGACACACTAGTTGATATTGGCGCGTATTGTCTAATGTCAAATCATTTTCATTTATTGATTAGAGAAAAAGCAGACGGAAATATCACTTTGTTTATGCAAAAGTTAGCCACTGCCTATGTAATGTATTTTAATAAAAAATATGACAGAACTGGGTCTTTATTTGAAGGTAAATTTAAATCTCAACACATAAACTCAGATCGTTATTTAAAATATATTTTTTCTTATATTCACTTGAATCCTATAAAAATAATTGATTCGAAATGGAAAGAGATGGGCGTTCAAGATAAAAACAAAGCTTATGATTTTTGCAGTCAATATGAATATTCCAGTCTTGTGTCCTTTAATAAAGACAAGATGGCTAAATATGCAATCATTCTTAATGTTACTGTTTTTCCGAAATATTTTACAAACTCGAAAGAATATGAGCTAGAAATTTTTGAGTGGCTAGACTTCTCCCTAGGCAAGGCCTAGGGAAGTGGTTCCTTGTGATATTATAAGTCTATGGAAGAATTTGAGATAAAATTTTTAGAAGTGGATGTGCCGGAGTTGGAGAAGAAGCTATTATCTATTAGTGCAGTTAAGGTTGGGGAATACAATTATAGTCGCGTGATTTTATGTTATCCTGATAGTGCTATGGACAAAAGGCATGGCTGGGTTCGGTTACGCACCGATGGAAAAGAAACAACACTCACTTATAAAGAGAGTATCAAAGAAAAATCAGCAGATGGGAATATAAAGAATATTGGGATGAAAGAAATCGAAGTTTTGGTTGAAAACTACGAAAAAACTTTTAATCTTATGCAAGCTATTGGACTGAAAGTAAAGATTAACGAGAAAAATAAAAGAATACGTTATCAAAAAGGAGATGTCGTTTTTGATATAGACTTCTGGCCAGAAATTCCCACTTATCTTGAAATAGAATCAGATTCTTATGAAAAGGTAAAAAGTGCTGCAAAAGATTTGGGTTTTGATCCTGAAATAGGTATTATAGGAACGGCTGGAAGTGTTTATAAAAAATATGGCATTGATATTGATGACTATTCTTCCATAACTTTTGAAGGAATAATAAAAAAGTAATTTTGCAAAATTAATTTTTTCTGTTAGAATGGGGGCTATGAATCAGTTTGATGGTATAGAGCAAGGGCTAAAAGACCCCGGCCCAGAAGGGCAAGGTATTGATAGGCTTGAGCAAGATTTAATTGCGCAAGTCGAGCGCGACTGGGGGGAGTTAAGAAAAGAAGCTCTGCATAATCTTAATACAAGACTTGTTAAGATCCTTGCAGAAAGTAAAGCTGACCTTCGAGGAAGGTTTTCTAGCTTTAGAGATAATATAGAGGAAGCTAAACGCGAACCCAAACATACACCCGCAGATATTCAAGAAGCTAAAACTATAGGCATGGGTAATAGAAAAACAGATGTTCAAAGAATAAAAAGAGAAATGAGAGATAAGTTACAAAATTTAAAATTAGTTAAATAATAAAGAAGATATGAAACATCCAAAAGAAGAAAGGACATATGTGATGGTAAAGCCGGATGGGGTACGCAAAGGGCTTGTCGGAGAAATTATAAAGCGCTTTGAACAACGAGACTTGAAAATTGTGGCGCTGGAAATGTTCCAGCCGTCTCATGACCAGCTGGACAATCATTATCCAAAGAACGAAGAATGGATTACTCGGCTTGGACACAAAACTCTGACTACTTATCAAAAATACGGCTACGATGCAATGACCGATTTCGGAACTCTGGAACCTGAAAAAATTGGCCCAGAAATAAGAAAATGGCTGGTTGATTACATGAAGTCTGCTCCGCTGGTAAAAATGGTGGTGCAAGGCGTACATGCAGTAGACGTGGTTCGTAAGATTGCCGGTCCGACGATGCCTTATTTGGCAGAAGTAGGCACAATTCGCGGGGATTTTTCTATTGATTCTCCTGCTCTTGCCAATAAAGAAAAACGTGCAGTGATGAACATTGTGCATTGTTCAGAGACTCCAGAAGAAGCAGAACACGAGATCAAGCATTGGTTCGGCGACGGCAAAACTTACGACTATAAGCGTTTTGGGGTAGATGAATAAAGATCTATGGGTATCAAAGTTGAATTTAATCCTGATCTTGCGCTCCGAAATATTTCGGAGTTTAAAGCAGGCAATAGAAAAATTGAGGAATGTATTCCAGATCCGTTAGAAATTGGTAAAGTTTTCAACTTCCTTAAAGAAGGCCAACGTTTGTATTGGCTAGAGGGTGAGTTGCCATTGTTAGAAACCAAGGGCATGGAGAATTTATCTAAACCAAAAGCCAGTATAATAATTTTAGAAGTTACTCACACTAAAGAAAATAGCAAAACATACACCAAAGGAAAATATATAGTAGTTAAAGTAATTTCCGAGGGCGAAACTTATTTTAATGGAATAAATAAGAGTTAAATCTTGAATTTTTTAAAAAATATTAAGAAATATTGCCATATAATATGAGTTTTTAACAGAAATCTAATTCAGAAACAAAAAATTAGCTCTGTCTAGTTGCAAATGTGTACAGTCTTGCTATACTTTAGATAGGGTTATTTCCGATTATTACCTAGAACACTAATTTATGGGAGCTTCGATTGTGTTTAGCCTTGGCTTCTCGCATCTCGCACCCACCTAGCTATGAGCTATGGTAATACATCAGAAATAGTCCTAAGAAGAACTCCGCTCTGGTGCGGATTTTTTCTTACAAATATCATATTTTACGGTATAATACTCAGATGGATCCCGTTAGAGATAACCTAATACGAGTTTCTCATAATAAATTAACTTCTGTGAACTATTTATGATAATCTCTAACGGGATGGACCGAAAAAAATCTTTTCAGCGCTTAGCATACCTCCTTTTTTTTATTTTTGTAATGCATTTTCTCGCAAGTGAGTTTTATTGGTACTATTCTATCTGGTATTTTGACATGATTATGCATTTTCTTGGGGGTTTTTGGCTCGGTCTTACTTCTATTTATTTATTTCCACCGAAAAATAATTCGATTAGTTCATTTTTAAAAATATTGTTTCTAGTTCTCTTTACTGGAGTGGGGTGGGAAGTCTTTGAAATGGTGGTGAATTACGCCATTGCCCAAAATCCTTTTGATATTTTAGATACCAGCTCTGATTTACTTTTTGACTTATTGGGGGGATTATGTGCTATTCTTTATTCATGGAAAAAGTCGCTAAGATAACATTTTGTGGAGGAACTGGTACGGTGACAGGTGCGAATTTCTTGCTTGAAGTTGATGGTAAAAAAATTTTAGTCGACTGCGGACTCACTCAAGGAATAAAATTGGCAGACGACATCAACTGGGACCCTTTTCCTTATAATCCGAAAGAAATAGATATTCTTTTCATCACTCATGCACATGTGGACCACTTGGGGCGGGTTCCGAAACTAATCTACGAAGGATTTCGTGGAAAAATTTATTCCACTCCGCCCACCCTCGCACTCGCGAAACCAATGCTTGAAGATGCTTCGGGGATACTGTCTAAAAACACAGATTTAAATTTGGACAAAGTTTACGCTGAAGAGAATCTTAAATTAGCCCTTTCTCTTTGGAAAGGATTTGAGTATCACCAAAAAATAAAAATCACCGAAAATTTAGAAGTGTCTTTGCTTGATGCCGGGCATATCCTCGGTTCAGCCATGGTTTTGTTTGTTTACAACGACAAGAGAATTCTCTTTACTGGGGATTTAGGCAACAGCCCGTCACCCTTGCTTCCAGACACGGAAAAAGTTAAGGGGATAGATTATTTAATAATGGAATCTGTCTACGGCGACAGAAATCACGAATCCAGAGATGAACGCAGGAATTTTTTAGAGGCTACAATAGAGGATAATTATAAAAGGAAAGGGACGCTTATTATACCGACTTTTTCACTCGAACGTTCGCAGGAACTTCTCTTTGAGCTTAATGCACTAGTGGAAAATAATCGGATACCCGTAATGCCTATTTTTCTGGATTCACCGCTGGCTATTCGTCTGACGGAAGTTTTCAAGCAATTTAAAAGTTATTTCAATGAACCGGCGCAAAGGGCGATGACGAGCGACAAATACCTGTTTGATTTTCCCGGACTTCACAATACTTTAAAATCAGAAGAGTCTAAATTGATTGCTGATGTGCCAAATCCAAAAATCGTAATAGCTGGAAGTGGAATGTCTACTGGCGGGCGTATCGTACACCACGAAAGACATTATCTGCCGGATCCCAACAACACTCTGCTTCTCACCGGCTATCAAATTGTCGGGGCTCCGGGACGTTTGATTCAAGAAGGAGTAAAAACAGTGCGTATTTCCGGAGAAGATGTAGTGGTGCGGGCGCACATTGTGACAATTTCGGGCTACTCTGGGCATAAAGATTCGGATGGACTTCTAAACTTTGTGGCAGAGACGCAAGATACCCTGAAAAAAGTTTTTGTAGTGATGGGAGAGCCGAGGTCGGCAATGTTTCTAGTACAGAAACTGCGGGATAATTTAGGAATTGATGCATTTGCGCCGGAGCACGGAGAGAGTGTTTCACTTGTTTGTTAAAAAATGTATAATTGGTATAAATGGAAACTTCAATAAATAATATTTTTAAGCATGGACATAATCAAATAAAAATTGGTGTATCTGGCGCAGCGGAGACTGGCCACTGCGGAGTAGACGCGCTGGAAAAGGCCAAGGAACTCGGGAGAGAAATTGCCCGTCATGGGGCGGTCCTTGTCACAGGAGCTACGACCGGATTCCCGCTTTGGGTTGCAATGGGAGCCAAGGAAGCGGGAGGGATGTCCATCGGCTTTTCTCCGGCAGCATCGGAAAAAGAACACGTTGAAGTTTTTAAACTTCCGCTGGATTATATGGATTTGATAATTTATACGGGTTTCGGTTACCCTGGGCGCGACCTGCTTTTAACTCGCTCTGTGGATGCTGTGATATGCGGTTGCGGGCGTGTTGGCACGATTCACGAGTTTACTGTCGCTTTTGAAGATGGGAAGCCTATTGGTATTTTTGAAGGACCTTGGGAAATGGGAGCGGAGCTTGAGGAAATTATAGCGAAAAGCCATCGCCCCTTCACAAAAGTTGCCGTCGGCAATGATCCCAAGAAACTTTTAGAAGAAATTTTAACTCTAGTAGAAAAAGATAAAATAGGGGAGTATAAGCTATAAAAAGTAATTTATATTTTTTATTTTACACTTTCTAGAACTCTAGCAAAAGTAGCGGGATGATGCTCAGCTAAATCCGCGAGGATTTTACGGTCGAGCATTACATTTTTTTTCTTTAGGGCACCGATGAGCTTGGAATAAGACATACCGAGCTCGCGACTGCCGGCGTTAATCTTGATATTCCAAAGTTTCCTGTTGTGGGACTTTTTGTCTTTGCGATGCGCGAAAGAATAATTGCCGGCGTGGAGAATCGCTTCTTTTGCCTGGCGTTCTTTCGTGCTTCTGCCATGGCGAAAACCCTTGGTTTGTTTCAAGACACTTCTCCTTCGCTTTAATGCATGTACTCCTTTTTTTACTCTGGTCATAGTTTTTAACTAAAAGGCATCAAATGGCTTTTTGGTTTGTTTTTAATGATAAAATTCTGACCTTTACGGCCGGCGAGTTGAGTGGTGCGAGATTGTTTTGCATTGAAATGGTTGAAGCCCGGTTTACGAGAAAGTATCTTACCATTTTTGGTAACTTTAAGTCTCTTGCTATACGATTTATTTGTTTTCATTCCTTTGCCCATATTACTTTTTCTCTATTGTGGTGGTTAAACCCTTCGGACCCTTTTTATATGCATCCGATATTTTATAATCTTCGGTTATTAAATGTAAAACTCTGTCTAAACGCTCTCTTAGGAATTTTTCATCCATATATTTCGCGCGTCCGGCTAGGAAAAGCTCAACTTTAACTCTGTGGCCTTCCTTCAGCCATTTGGAAGCGGTTTTGGCTTTGAGTTCCAAGTCGTGGTCGCCAGTACCTATTTTTATCTGGATTCCCTTGGTTTCCGTATGCTTGGCGCCACCTTTTTGCTTCTTTAATTTCTTACTCGCTTCATATTTATACTTGCCATAATCCATCACTTTTGCGAGTGGTGGAGTCGCATTTGGACCTATCTCTATCAAATCCAAGCCTTGATTTTGGGCTAATTCTAATGCGCCTTTTATGCTTAAAACACCGAGATTTTTATTTTCACTGTCTAAAACCCGAAGTTCGCTAGCGCGTATTTGGTTGTTTATTCTTTCACGCAATGGATAAATAAATATACTTTGACTATGAAAATATAGCTTATTACAAGCTTAAAGTCAATGTTAAAATTTTTGTGGAGTAATGCTATCCTTTGCGCGAACTTTCTTTGAAAATCAAATGAACTAATGCGCACGCTCCGCGTGCCTCATTTCTCGAAAGCAATTACTACGCTCCGATAATGTGGTAACTCAATGAACTCCGCCACGCTCCGACCGAAGTCGGAGCGTCTGCCCTGTCACAGATATTTTTCTGCTGAAAAATTCTGCTACCCCGACTCGGCTCGTCAGCCTCCGTCTCTGAAATGCTTCGTATTTCAGCCCCATCGCATTTCCATTCTATTTTAGTTTGGCGGGAAGATTTTTTTAATTTGGTATGGGCGATGGGGCTCGGTCAGGTTTCTTCAAAGAAGAAACGGCGAAAACAAAATGCAAATACAATCGGTGCCTTCGTTCATCATATCATTGTGTTTGGTCTAAAGAAATACACCCTCGGCATCCGCCTCGGGAATTTCCGCTAGGGCTACGAGCGCCAGTTCTAGGTATGGGAACGGCTCAAATACCAGGAAATGAGCCGTTCCCATTTCTGGTTGGGGAGAGGATTCTCCTCTCCCCAGTGCGTTGCCTCGGTTCGTGCTCCTTTCAGTCGCATCCCGCAGAGCGGGACAGGGCTCACCCCACCCGGCCGCACAAACCCCTCTCAGGTTTTTCATGTCCGTGTTTAGTGTATCGCTTTCGCTTTTAGATTTTAGTATTTCATACCACACAGGCGCTCGTCTTTAGCCCAGACACCCTAGCGGAAATTCCCGAAGGCGCAAATGCCATCGTGCTTGCCCCAGAGTTTTTGTGATTACACAAAAACTCCACCCACCCGTGCGTGCACGCAAACTCACTCCCTAGGTTCTAGAATACGAAACTCCTTTTCCAGTTTTTCCAACTTGCTTGATTTTATTTTCCTTTTCCAAGATTGAAAGATACCGAGTTGCAGTTGCATCAGATACATGAAGAAATTTCTCGACTTCATCGTTTGTGATTTTAGAGTTCTGAAGAAACAAAGACATAACACGATCTAGTTTCTTTCGCTTTCGGAATTGTATTGCGTTTCGGGCTGTGATTAAAAGTTGTCGGGCGAGAGATTGTTTGTTTTGAGTTAACGGCTCATTTACTGGTATTTGAGCCGTTCGAGGTTCACTCGCTTGGACGGGTTCAGAAACTGGCTCGCTCTCAGCTTCGCCAGAGGGAGAATTTTGGTTTTCAGAGGTTTTAGGCTCATTTTCTGGTTGCCCTATTCCAGCATTCCCTGTATCTAAAGGGTTATTTGGACTTTCAGCACTAAAATCGCCCTGTGGGGCTTCTGGGGCCTGAGGGAACGTTTCGGGGGTATCGGAAGGCATCGTAGGGCTGGAATCTGGGGTAGGGTTGGTTTGGGTTGTTTCTTGGTCGGGGGGCATATAAGTATTAACTAATTTAACAAAGAAACAAAAAACGTGGTACCCTCATTCTCTTTAGATTCAAATCTAAGCGTTCCACCATGACCTTCTACAATGGCTTTGACCACATAAAGTCCAAGACCAGTACCATCAGTTTCTTTAGTTTGAACATTTTCAGCTCTGAAAAATTTCTCAAACATACGTCCTTGATCTTTTGCGGGAATACCAAGACCAGTATCAGAAATTGAAAATGTGGTAAATTTACTATCAGACAAATCCACTTTGATATGTACTTCACCTCCTTCATGAGAATACTTTACAGCGTTTGAAAGTAAGTTTCCGAAGACCTGACGGATTTTATCAGCGTCTACCTCGAGATTAAGAGTTTTAGGGAAATCTGGCGCGCGGACTATTTTTACCTTATGTTTTTCTGCAAGTCCAATTAAATCAGTAGCGAGTGAATCAAGTATTGGCACGATATCTGTTGTCTTTTTTGTAATTATAAATTTTGTCCCTCCAGCTTCAATTCGAGAAACATTTAATAAGTCTTCGACGAGCTTTATCATTCGCTCATTGCTATCA
>Ga0209515_10003715_pt1 | contig 21340 bp, 20 predicted proteins | sample Subgroupgradi54m_FD_187454 | JGI IMG/M metagenome (GOLD analysis project Ga0209515, IMG submission 187454) | Subsurface groundwater microbial communities from S. Glens Falls, New York, USA - GMW60B uncontaminated upgradient, 5.4 m (SPAdes)... ... | reverse complement strand
GGCGGGTCGAACCCCGCCGCGCCGATCACGACGTGCGCGGGTGCCGGGACCGGCCGCGGGAGCGGACGGGGGGGGCCCATGGGATCGAGCCGCCTTGGCTTCCTGGCCGCGAGCGCCGCGGAAAGCCCTGTAGACGCCGCGTCGATCGCGGCTTACCTGTTACTGAACGGCCTACTGTACGGCCAAATGCGACCGCGGAGCCTTGATATACGCCTTCACGGCGTTCTTGCGTTCCGTCGCGTCCGCGAGATCCCGACGGATCTCCGACATCTTGGCCTGCATCTGCCGGATCATATGGTGATCGGCGGCCTGGATGCGGGCTCCCACATCCTGGATCAGGTTGCGCTTCTCCTCCACCAACGCCTTTTCGTTGGATGGGATCAGGCGTTCGGCATGGAAAGCCTCGAACAGGCCCACCAGTTCTTCGGAAGACCGGGTGGTGTGGTCCAGGATCTTCTGCCTGGCCTCCAGCACGCGCTGGGTCTTGTCTTCATCATCGGGCCGGATGCGTTTGGTGAGATCCACGGCCATCTGGTAGAGGCCATAGAGCATGTCCAGTTCCGTCGTGATTTTCTGGGTCAATACATGCATGGCTCTGCTGTTTCCCCGTGTTCTCAGGATACCAAGGACAGTTGCGCCGAACTCTTGTCGGACAGGGTGCCATGGGATTCGCGGCGCACGTTCTCGATGGCCACCAGCCAGGCTTCGCGCAGAATGCTCATCATGCCGGATACGTCCTGCAGGAATTGGTTGGAACGGTTCTTGATGGCCATGGTCAGGTGGCGCGAATAGAATTCATAGAGGCGGAAGAGGTTCTTGGCGATCTCGCCGCCCCTTTCCATGTCCAGAGCGCACATAAGCTCCGTGAGACCGTTCTGGACGCGCTGCACGGCCCGGACCATCTGCTCCAGATGGTTGCCTGTAAGCTCTTCCTCGGCCTTCTTCGTCCACTTGATGCAGTGGTCGTAGATCATAATCACCAGCTTGCCGCGATCGGCAGTGGTGACATTGGCTGTCTTATAACTTTGATGCGCGTATGACATCGATTACCTCTTCATTTGGCCGCTGAAGGCCGCACTCTGGGACTGGAGCTTGGAAATGGATAGTTCCAGGTTCGCGAATTGCTTGGTGAGGCGGTCCTTGACCGTGGCCACCTGCTTGTTCAGGCGATCGATCTTCGTGTCCTCGTCCTTGATCCGATCCGAATAACCCTTGACCGTGGTGGTGACGAACCCGTCCACGAAATTCGTAATCTTCTCGTAGAAGTCCTTGACCTGTCCGGCCACGCCGCGGACGAAGGTGACCGTGCCCGTTCCGCTTCCCGCCGCCGCCTGTACCGCGAGTCCCATGGAATCTCCGGAGGGGGAGTTCATGATGTCGCTGGTGCCGCCGGTGAGGGTGGAAGTGACAAAGGTTATTCCGGCCAGGGTCTTGTCGGTGTCGATAAGGTTGTTCACGCCGGCCCGATCGATATTGTAGATGCCGGTCTTGGTGTCCTTGGTATAGGTGCCGAAGGTTTGCGCCGAATTGCTGGTATATCCGTTGGTGGCGAAGACGCGTTTCACGCCCTCGAAATCCTTATCCAGGGCGGCCTTGAACTTGGTGTCGTCGATGGTCAGGAACCCGGTCTTTTGCTCGGACGTGATCCCCATGGAGGCCAGGCTGGAGAACTTGCTGAGGCTCATGTCGTCCAGTTCCTGGATCTTGCTGGTCATCATCCCCCGCAATTGGGATTTCAGGCCCAGGACGGAGGAATCGCCCGCGAAGGGGCCTTTCACGATGGTCGTTTTTCCCTTTTGGCCGGGAATCGCGTTCTTGTCATCCGTCTTCTTGACTTCGATCTTGGATTTTTCATCCAGGAACTTGATCACCTGATTGTAGGTATCCAGGAAGTCCTGGACCTTTTTCTTGATGCCGTCCTTGTCGTAATCCAGAGTCAGCTTGATGGAATTGGTTGTGTCCACCTTCTTCAATTCGAAGGTGGTTCCGGTCACCAACCCATCATCCCGGTTGGTGTAGGACGATACGGACATGCCGTTCATCAGGTAGAAGGCTTTTTTCCCATCGGAAATCAGGTTTCTGAAATCGTTGGCTATCTTGCTGCCTCCCATGGCCAATTGGGAGCCGGAGGGATTGGCGTCGTTGAAGGTGAGGTTCAACACGATGTCGGCCGTGGTGGTGGTGCCCTTGATCACGATTTCGCCCGAGGAGTTGAGAGTCACCGTATGGCCGGCTCCATAACTCGTCTGGATTGCGGTCATCAGACCCTGGACGTTGTCCGTGGCCACGTTGCCGATGGTGAAGGTCGTCAGCGGCACGGCGGCGCCGGCGGAATTGGTCCCGGTCCAGCTAATCGTGTCGCCATTGGTGATGGCGGTGGTGGGGCCAAGTCCCGTATACATCTGGTTGAACGTGGTTGCGGTGGTGACCGGACCGCCTGCCGCCAGCTTCATGTCGAAATCAGCGCGGGTGGCCTTGGTGGTTGAGATGAGGTCCAGCCCCGCGGCGGAATTGATCACGCCCGCCGTGATGGGGGTCAGTGTGAAGGCCCGGGTGCCTTCATCCACGGCGGAGAGCATGAGGCGAAAGTCCGTGGTTCCCATCTGAAGCACGGTAGCGCTGACACCCACTCCCTTGGCGCGATTGATCTTGGACGCGATATCCTTGATGGTATCGGTGCTGAGAAGATCGATCTGCACGTCGGTCACGGTAGGGTCCGCCTTCAGCGCGGCGGCGGATACGGAAATCTTGAAGCTGCCCGCGGCTCCCGCTCCCACCGCGGTGGTGGCCGTGGCATAGGCCTTGGAAGCCACCTTGAGGGAACTGGCCAGGCCCAGCACTTTCACGTCGTAGTTGCCCGGAGTGGCCGCATCGCCGGCGCTTATCAAAGCGACAGTGGGGTCGGAGCTGGAGTTTTTGAACACGTTCAAGGCCGTAGTCTTGTTCATGTCCTGGGCTTTGGCGTAGAAATCCGAGAGCTTGGTCTTGAGATCGTTGAACGTCGTCTGCTTGTCCTGGATCGCGGCCTTTTTGGCCTCTTCCCGCGTGACCCGCTGGGTCTCGATTTGGATCAAACCGTTGATGATGGAAGTGGTGTCGAGCCCTGAAGCCAACCCCCCTACTTGCATTCCATCTGCCATGGATCACCCATTTCCCCGGATCGTGTACTTTGGAGTTATCGACCGGATACAGGACGAACTTGAGCCCCAATCGCCCCAAAAATCAGGGTTAAATCAATGACCAGTCACAATTGGTGACAAACTCCAATCCTTTTTCAGGTGTATTTCCCGAAAATGATGAATTTGGGGTTGAAGATCCCCAACCTTTTTTTCAAAAAAGCTTTACTTTGTCACTGGATATGACGAAACTTAGGGGCAAGTCACGGGATATGACTTTTCAAGAAAATGTTTGAAAAAACCTTTACAAATTTCGTTGAAAATAGCACTAACCCTGTGGAACGGCTATTGCTTAGGTTGTATTCGAAACCATACCCAACCAAGGACAGGTTAAATGACCTTTGACACCACCGATGAGACCCTCAAGCGTTATCTCGAGGATATCCGGAAGACCAGCCCCATCGACCGCAAGGATGAACACCTGTTGTTCAAGCTTTGCCGCGAGGGGAATCGCGCCGCGCGCGAAAAGCTGGTCAGTGCCAATATGCGCTTCGTCCTCAAAGTGGCCCTCCAGTACCGCGGTTGCCCGATTCCCCTTCCTGACCTGGTCAGCGAAGGCGCCATGGGCCTTATCCGCGCGATCGAGAGCTTCGACCATTCCCGCGGCCTGAAGTTCATTTCCTACGCCGTGTGGTGGATCAAGGCTTATATCACCCGCGCCATCAACGAGCAGGGCTCGCTGATCCGCCTGCCGGCCAATCAGCATCTCAGAGTCCGCAAGGCCCTCAAGGAAAAATCCAAGGGCAAGGAACTGAGCGACGATATCCGCGAGTTGATCCAGTTGGGCGAAGCCGGAATCTCCTTCGACGCCCCGCTGAAAACCGACACCAAGACCACCTATCAGGAAGTCTTGCCGGATGAGAAGGCCGTCAATCCCGAAGCGGAAGCCGAAATCCAGGCCGTGGAACACCTGGCCAAGGATCTGCTGTCCGAGCTCCCCGAGCGTGAAGCCCAGGTCATCAAAGGCCTGTTCGGCATCAACCACGAGGCGCCCCAGACCCTCCGCGAGGTCGGCGAAACCCTCAACATCTCCCACGAGCGCGTTCGTCAGCTCCGCGACCAGGCCCTGCGCCGCATCCGGAAGAACAAGAACAAGGAAGTGCTCCGCGAGAAGTATGAAGGGTATCTGCAGGCTCTGGCGAACTAAGACTGAGCAGACCAGAAGATCGCAAAGGCCCCAGGGGAAACCCCGGGGCTTTTTTTATTCCATCCCGCCGTATATTTTCGGGCACCGGGAATTCAGCGGCCCGGAACCGCCTGTATCTGCAGCATCCGCCCCGTCACGTCGCTTCCGGCCCGGCTGGGTAGCGTCTCGGTTACCCTCAGTCGCTTGCCGTCCCAGCTCAATAGGGGGGAAGCGGCATGCTTCATTTGCAGGGCCGGGCTCACCGCGGTCACGCTGGATTTGGCGAGCCAGGGGATGGCATTGGCGATGAGCTTGCGGAGGCCGGCGTTGCTGAACGCTTCCGGTTCGTGGCCCAGGGAGGTGATGATCATGGGGCCGAACTTGGTATTGGTCCAGACCACGGGGTGATCCTTCCCCATGCCCGTCCCTTGCGGATCGTAGGACGTCTCATCGACGGTTGCGAGGATCCGGATGTCGGCCGCGCCGCGCGGGCTCTTGTTCCACGCGTACCACTCTTCGTGGATGGAGAACGATGCGGGCACACCCTGGAGAACCGGATGGCTCGCGGCGACCGGATCGGTTTCCAGTTTCACCGTGCCGTTCTGGCGCGTGCCCGGATGGCCCTTGAAGGTGATACCCCCCACCCACGTGTCGTACCAGGGCCAGGCGGGAGTGGCGATACCGGCGAGGGTGGAGGTATGGAAGCCCATCCAACCTTTGCCCGACTGGATGAACTTTTCGAATGCTTTTTGGGAGGCCGTCGGCATTTCCCCCTGCCACGCCATCACCGATAGAATCACCTGGTAGTCGGCCAGGGAGGCGTCGTTGACCTTGCTATAGTCCGTGGTGGCGTCCACGGTATAGTCCTGGCCCGCGGCGATTTCCTGCACCGCTTTGATGCCCGCGGAGCCGGTTTGCGGATGGTTGGAATCCGGCAGGCCCAGCACCAGCACTTTGAATTTGGGATTCGCTTGCGCCTGAGTGGAAACGTGGACGGCAAGAACGGGCAGTAAAAACAAAATCGCCGCGCGGATGGCGAGCGGCGATTTTTTCAGAAGACGTGAACCGAAGGCGTTTGGGGTGCGCATGAATTCTCCCTCATATGCTACCCACCTTCCTGCAACTTACCGCGGTCCGCCCGGGACCGGTTCAGGATTTCCGGAAAGAGGGATTCCGGATTTCCCCGACGATTCTTTTTGGCGACCCGGACACATCCCGGATCTATCGGCAACCTGTCCGCGGCGGAGCCGGGCGCGGCCTCCTTGACCCCGACGATGATTTCGCCGTCCACGTAGGAGGTGTTTTCGATATGCGCCTTGTCGTAGATGCGCGCGGTCGCGATGGGGCCGGCCGCCACGGCGGGCGCGGTCGCGGCGGAAACGTCCCGCACGGAACCCACATGCCACGTGAGCGTGCCGCCCCCGGTATTCTTCGGAGTGGAGGTCAGATCCACCGGAGCCCCGTCATGGGCGATGTCCACGGACACCGATGCGGGCGTCAGGCTCGCCGCCGGGGCCGCAGGCACGACCTGGGAAGAGGTGAAGAGGTGAAGAGGTGAAGAGGGGAAGAGGGGAAGAGGGGAAGAGGGGAACCAGAAGGGCGGCGCCGGCCGCCAGAGATATCATTCCGGTTTTCCGAAAAGATAAAAAGGGCATACGCGTCCTTTCATGACGTCTAGACCATCCACCTGATCCGACCGCCCTCACGGCACCGGACCTTCTTCGTCTTGTTGCGCGCTTCGGTCAACCCCGATGATGCGTGTCCCTCCGGACGCTCCGCATCACCCAGGTTCCCCCGAAGTTACCGTAACATATAATATTTCTCCGACGGAAAATCGGATACCGGGATTTTTTTCCGGCCGATGGGAACGCTACTCCCATGCACCAAGGGACGAATTATAAACGAATATTGTTCCGACAAGCGCTACTACCCGCTCCCAAATAGAGAGCAACATTGCTTAGAAACCTTCGGGCAACGGAGGATCGGATTGAAAATTGAGGGAGTTTGGTTTCTCCCGATCTTTTCCGCGCGGAGAAAGAACGGAAGCTTCGGAATGTTTCTCGGACCCGGATCGCAAGGACCATGGAAAGTGGTGCTTGGCCCGGGGACCAGGACGCGCCTGCCGCGGAACCCGCTCCGCGCTTACCACTGGCGCGGGCGTAAGCGCATTCCGATGCAATCCAATGTCGGGCGGATCGCCGCGCGCCCTTATTTGAAGGGCGTGAACTTCGCAATGGCTCCGAAGGCGTTTTTCATAGAAGCGTACCAGTCTGAGCGGGTCATGGCGAAGGTGAAGGTCTTCTCCCCCTTGACGAACCCGTAGCCCGCCACCGCCTTCTCCTCGTAGTCGTACAGGACATAGTTGGCGCCCATGGCGATGTATTGCTTGGAACTGTTCACCATCATGGGCGCGGCTCCGGTCGATACCATCTTGCCGCCCACGTTGGTCATGGCGGGGGCCGACGAGACCATGCTCTGGGAGGACTCCAGGTTGCGGCTATAGATGACATGATCCAGGACCAGCACGAACTTGGGTTTGAGGCCCTTGCTCTCCAGATACAGGCTGTTGGGAACGCGGATCTCGAATTCGTCCGCGCCGATCTTCTCCGTGATCTTCTGCGAGTTGTTCGACGTCATGGGCGCGAGGTTGGAGTCGGCCCCGTTCAAAACCTGGACATGCTTGAATCCCTCCGTGAAGAATCCGGCGGCGTTGTCGTTGATCTCCTTGCTGAGGAAAATCCCCGGTTCGGATTTCACGTCTTCGAAGTCGTCCGCGAAATCATCCGGGTTCGCGACTTCGACTTGGCCCGCGGACAGGGGATAGAGCAGAACGGTTTTGGAGTCCAACTGGGCGGGCGGATAGGTTTTCACCAGGAACTGGGTGGGAGGGGCGCAGGCGATGAACGCAAGGCAAAAACACCCCGGAAGGATCTTCTTCATAGCGACTCCATCTGCAATGGTTTGAGCGCGACGGAAAAAGAATAGTTTTTTTCCAGGCCCGGAACAGGGACCGCCCTAGAGCGTGACGCCGTACAGATCGCCGTACTTGCCCTTGAGATACGCCAGGAACGGCGCCGCGGTGGTTTTGGCCCCCGTGACCTTTTCCATCAGGGCGTCCCCGTCGTAGCGGCGGCCCGATTGGTGGACCTGGACATTGAGCCACTGCTTGAGCGCGCCGAACCGCCCGAAACGGATGTCGGTCTTGAGGGCCGGCATGGCCAGATTGGCCGCGTCGAACAATTGCGCCGCGCGCAGATTGCCCAAAGTGTAGGTGGGAAAATAGCCGAGCAGGCCGCAACTCCAATGCACGTCCTGCAGGTATCCTTGCGAAGGTTGGTCCGGGACCACGCCCAGGTTGCGGCGCATGCCTTCGTTCCACGCGGTCTCCAAGCCCGCCGGTTCCAGATCCCCGCCGAACAACGCCGTCTCCAGTTCGAAGCGCAGCACGATGTGGAGATTGTAGGTGACCTCGTCCGCCTCCACGCGGATCAGGGATGGCTGCACGCGGTTGATGGCCTTGAGAAAGCCGCCCAGATCCATGCCGCCGAGCTGCGCCGGAAACACCTTCTGCAGATCCGGATACTGACAGGACCAGAAATCGCGGGAACGCCCCACCTGGTTCTCCCACAAGCGCGACTGGGATTCATGCACGCCGAGCGAAACCGCTTCGGCCATGGGCGTGCCGAAGAAGCGCGGCTGGAATCCCTGTTCGTAAATGCCGTGGCCGCCTTCATGCAAGGTGCTGAACAGCGCGGACATCAGATCCTTTTCGCTGTAGCGCGTGGTCAGGCGCACGTCCTCGGGATGCAGGCCTTCCGTGAAGGGATGCGCGGATTCGTCCAGGCGGCCGGCCTCCAGATCGAAACCCATGGCGGAGAGGATCTTCATGTTGAAGCCGCGCTGTTCCGCGACCGGAAAGATTTTTCCGTCCAAGGTTGGCGGCGTTTTGCCCTGCGCATCCATGAGCTTGCCCAGCAAGGGCACCAGTTCGGCCTTCAGATCGTTCAGGAGCTTGCGCAGATAGGAAGTGCGCGCGCCGGGCTCGTAGTTTTCCAGCAGCGCGTCGTAAGGCGTTTCGGAATAGCCCAGGCATTCGGCTTCGCGGCGGCGCAGTTCGATCACCTTGGCGACCCAGGGATTGAAGGATGCCGTATCGTTCTTGGGCCGGGCGTCGGCCCAGGCGCGTTGCGACAGGGAAACGGTCTCGGCGATTTCGGCGGCCAGGGCTTCCGGCACCTTGATGGCCTTGTCCCGATCGCGGCGCAGCTCGCGGACCACCACGCGCTCCTCCGGGGACAGACCTTCGGCGGAGGCGCAGGCCTCCAGGGTCTCCAGCAGGCGCGGATCGGAAAAACGCTGATGCATCACCCGCGACAAGGACGCCATGGCGCGGGCCCGGCCGTCCCCGCCCTTGGCGGGCATCATGGTCTCCTGATCCCACGAAAGCACGCCCACGGCGGATCGCAAGGCGTAGAGGTCGCGGCTGAATTCGACCAGGGAAGCGTAGGCATTCTGCATATCGGAGGCTCCGGGCTATGGGCTCATGGCTTTGCGCGCTTGGCTTAGGGCACTTGGCTTTTCGCGTTTTGCTTTTTGAAAATGATGGAGGATATCCCAAGAAATACGTAAAGATACGATTCCGGGCGCCCCAAAGGCCAGCACAGGCCTCTGAAACAGGGTCGTCCGCCCCCGGAAAGCCGCAAGCGGCCACGCGGTTTTTATATTTCCCCCGTCGCCAACCAACGGACGGGATGCCAATGAAGGGGTTCAAACTCGCGCTGATCCAGACGAAGGGGAATTGCCTCCACCCGGAGCGTTTTCCCGTTCTCCAGGAGCGCATCGTCCAGGCCGCGGCCCAGGGCGCCCAGGTGGTGGTCCTGCCCGAGCTCATCTTCACCGACTACTTCTGCATCGAAGAGGACCCGCGCCATTTCGATCTGGCCCAGGGCCTGGATGATCCCGCCCTGGAAGCCCTCGCGAATCTCGCCCGGGAACGTTCCATCGTGCTCGTGGTCCCGTTCTTCGAAAAGCGCGCGCCCGGCCTGTACCACAACTCCGCCATCGTGTACGACGCGGACGGAAGCCGCGCGGGCCTCTACCGCAAGATGCACATCCCGGATGATCCGGGCTTCTATGAAAAATATTATTTCACCCCGGGCGATCTCGGCTTCCAGGCCTTCCAGACCAAATACGGCCGCATCGGCGTTTTGATCTGCTGGGACCAATGGTTTCCGGAAGGCGCGCGCCTCACCGCCATGCAAGGCTGCGACCTGATGGTCTACCCCACCGCCATCGGGTACGACGATCGCGAAGTCGCCGGGTTGGCCGCCCAGGAGGCCAGGGCCCTCAACGCCAAATGGCTGGACGCCTGGATCACCATGCAGCGCAGCCACGCCATCGCCAACGGCGTCTACGTGGCCGCGGTCAACCGCGTGGGCCAGGAAGGCCATCTGCGTTTCTGGGGCAACTCCTTCGTCTGCGATCCGGGCGGACAGGTGCTCGATCGCCTGGACGATTCCCGGGAAGGCCTGCTGATCCGGGACATCCTCACGGGTGAAGTCGAGAACCACCGCCGCGTCTGGCCCTTCCTGCGCGATCGGCGCATCGACGCGTATGGCGATATCCAAAAGCGCTTCTCCCGTTAACGCCGGATTTCCGTCCTTCTGATCGTCCTTCATTTCATCCGTAACTTCCATCGTCAGGTATAGGCGCCATGTCCATGCACAATCCCTTCGAGCCCACCCACAAATCCATGATCCTGCCCGCCGAATGGGAGCCGCAAAAGGCCATCTGGTACACCTGGCCGCAGAACGCGGACACCTGGACGCCGGTATGGGAAGACGCCAAGGCCGCCTACCGGGAGATCATCCGCGCCTCGCTGCACTACCAGGACGTGAACCTGCTGGTGAACGATGAGCCCTTGCGCGGCAAGCTCCGCCGGGAATTCGAGGCCGTTTCCGCCGAAGCCCGGTTCCGCCTGGAGGTCTTCGTCTGCCCGACCAACGACAGCTGGATCCGGGACTACGGCGCCATCACCGTGCGGGCCGAGGGTAGCGCCCTGGTTACCCTGGACTTTACCTTCAACTCCTGGGGCGGCAAATACCCCCCGTGGGACAAGGACGATGCGGTACCTTTGTTCATGGCGGACGTGGGCGGGCGCAAGGCCGTGGGCGTGGACTTCGTGCTGGAAGGCGGCTCCATCGACGTGAACGGGCGCGGCAAGCTGCTCACCACCACCCAATGCCTGCTCAACCCCAACCGCAACCCCACCCTGGACCGGGACAAGATCGAGCGCATCATGCACGGCTGGCTCGGCATCGACCAGACCCTTTGGCTGGAATCCGGCATCAACGGGGACGACACGGACGGACATGTGGACGACCTGGCGCGTTTCTCGGACGCGCGCACCGTGCTCTGCGCCATCGAATCCGATTCCCGGGACGAGAACTACCTGCCCCTCAAGCGCAACATCGAGGCCCTCAACCGCTACGCCCGCACGGCGGATCTGGAAGTGGTGGAAGTGCCCATGCCCGCCCGGCAGGTGAAGGCGGACTTGCGCACGCCCGCGACCTATCTCAACTTCCTCATCCTCAACGGCGCCGTGCTGGTTCCGGTGTTCCAGGACAAGCGGGATGACAAGACCCTGCAGATGTTCGAGGAACGCTTCCGCGATCGTCGCATCGAGCCCATCGATTGCCGCAGCCTGGTGTTCGGCCAAGGCGCCATCCATTGCAGCAGCATGCAGGAGCCTGACGTCCTGAAGGCCGCGGACCCAGGGAAAGCCGCCTGACCTTGACCGGATCGGAAACGTCCCCTGGTTCCGCCGCGTCCGGAGACACGGGGCCGCGCGTAAAAGGCACGGAGTCTGTGGGGCGAACGGGAAAAACCGCTGCGGCCGCAGATGGCGCGGACTATGGCCTGTTGCCCCGGGACAAAACCTTCTCCCAACTCCTGCCCGCCTATCTGCTGCCCTACGCCGCCTATGTCGGTCTTGGCTCCCTGCCCACCGGCCTGCTCAATCCGGTCCTCAACGGCTGCGTCCGCACCGTCGCCGTCGCCGCTTTGTTGTGGTCCTTCCGCAAGAGCTACCGCTTCGGTCCCAAGCTCACTCTGCGGCACATGCTGATCGCCATCGGCGGCGCGGTCGCGGCCCTGGCACTGTGGGTGCTTGCGTACCGGTTCTCCCTGGCCCTGCCCATGTGGCGCTCGCATCTGATCACCGAAGGCCCAGCGCCGTCCTTGGCCTACGTGATGATCCGCGCGGTGAACTCCGCCTTATTGGTACCCGTCTTCGAAGAATTATTCTGCCGCGCCTATCTCGGGGAATTCCTGTTCGGCCTACCGGCCGATCGCTCCGGGCCCGGGGATTTCCTAGCGCGCCTCGGCCGCCGCATGGACGCCATGCCCACAGCGCTTTCCGCTCCGCCTCTCTCCGTATACGCCGTGGTCGGAGCCGCGGCCCTGTTTAGCCTCGGCCACGACATGTCGGCCTGGATCCCGGCCATGCTGTATTTCCTGTTCACTTCCTGGCTGTATTCCCGGACCCGCTCCTTTCGGGTTTGCGTGGCCGTCCACGGCCTGGTGAACGTGGCCATCGCCGGTCTGGTCTACGGGTTCCCTCAGCTGCGCTTCCTCTGGTTCTAACGCGCGGAGGCCGCACTTGGGATTGCGTTGGGGGCCGCTACCTGGGGCCGCTCAATATCCGAAGTTGGTTTCGGGATTCGCGATCGTCAGCTGCTTGATCCACACGTTGCGGTAGCGCACGTCGCGGCCTTCGCTCTGGAGCTTTAGCCCGTACAACGTGGTGTCCGCATGCTCCTCGCCGCTGTGGTTCGCCAGCCCCGAGGCCGCCGCGTTGACTTTGCGGTTGTTGTGCACCTGCACGCCGTTCCACCACACGGAGGTATACGGATTTGAAGTCATGGTGGTACCGGTGAAACGCGCGCCCCGGTAGGTGATGTCGTAGGCCTGCCACACGCCGTTCGGCTTGTTCTGGTTGGTCACGGGAGTGTAGTCGTTCACAACCGCGCCCATGTCGTGGCTGCCCGGGATCTTGGTCGGGTCCGTGGACCAGGACTGGATCTGGATCTCGTAACGGCTGGCCAGGTACACGCCGCTGTTGATGTAGCCGGGCTTGCCGGATTCTATGGCATCGGCCGCGTTGGCGTTCGGGGACGCGACGTCGTACGGAGTATCATACTCGCCCATGCCGATGAACTCCACATGGACCTGGAAATCGTTGAAGATGCCGACCGTGGCCTGGATGTCATCGTAGCCCCAGAGTGTATTGCAGCAGCTTTGCAGGGCCGCGTGGTTCACGGTGTCGTTCAGGAATTCCGGATCCCGGACGATACGGAATTTGATGTCGGAGGGGGTGAAGCGGGGCCAGTCCTTCCATTTCGCCTGCAACTCCGCGGCGGCGGCGGTCTTGCCCTTGCTGCCGTCGAACAGCACCGTGGCGCCGTAGATGGGTCCCGCGCCCACGCCCAGCTTGCGTTCGGGATATTCCAATACGATGTCCCCCAGATCGGAAGCGTCGTTGGCATAGGCCACGGTTTTCTTGACCAGCTTGTCCGCGGTGACGTCCACCTGGCCCGCGGCCGTTTTGGCCAAGGCGCGGCTTCCATTGCCTTCCCGCTCGCCCACCGTTGCGGATCCGCCCGCGAGCTTTGCGAGGGTCAAGCTGGCCGGCACGGGTCCGCCGGCATTCAGCATGCGTTCGACCCAGGTATTCCCTCCCGATCGGATGCGCGCGAAGCCCACGAAATCGCGGACGGCGGCGGACGGGTTCCGGTTGCCGGCGGATGGATTTCCTGCGGATGTTCCGTTCCCGGAAAAGGCATCAATGCGGTTCCAGCCGGACTTGAGCGGATAAACCGCGGCGGACAGGCTTTCTCCGGACACGCCGAAAACCTCCACCCGCGCGGACTGGCCCGACTCCAGGGCATCGACGAACAATGCGCCCCCCTGGAAGTACGGCTCGGCCGCGGCCCGCGTAAAGCGGCCCCGCACATCCAACGAACCGGTCAAAGTGAAACGGCCCGCGCTGTCGGTCGTGGCCATGGCCGTGGAACCGACCACCTTCACGACGGCGCCCGGCACGCCTTGCATATTGACCTTGTCGAGAACTCGGCCCTTGAGATTCAAGGTTTGCGCCATGGCGGAAGCGCCGGCGCAACAGATGACGGCAACAAACAGTCTTTTCATTTCAGTCCCCCAAAACCAAAACGACCCAACGGTCGGATCCACCAATCCGGCCGTCTAATCGTACGACATGTGACAGGATCGGCGCCGCCGCGGTTTCCCCCCATGTCACCTCATGGAGCCGCGTGGACCGTAGTATGGTCGAATCTAAGATAGCCGCGGGGGGTGATTCCCCCGCGCGGATTCCCGAGATAGGGTTTTCAAAATGAAAACGGGCCGCCGTTTTAGACCTGGAAGGGGCGGAAAAAGGCTTTATCCGCCTTTTCGGAAAGCACGGGGTAACCGTTGGGAGTCGGTGGGGCGGATTAACCGAGCGTGATCAGACGCAGGCGGCGCGGCTCTCCAGGCGCTCGCAGGCCAGAGCCATCATGGCATTCAGTTCCCCGGCCCGGCTCAATCCGGCACGCAGGGCTTCCGCGTTCTGGACGTAACGTCCGCGCTCCGTCCCCGCGATTGAAAGCTCCGATCCACAATGCGCCATCAGGCCCGCCAAGCCTTCCTGCGTGACTTCCGGATGAAACTGCAGGGCCAGGGCGTTTTCCCCGTACAGGAATCCCTGGTTCGCGCACGCTTCCGATCTCCCCAAGGCCACGGCCCCCTGGGGTAACCCGAAGGTGTCCCCATGCCAGTGGAAAGGCGTGAACCGCTCCGGAAACACCCGGCCCAGCCAGGTCTTCCCCGCTTCCGGGGACAGCTCGACGGGAAACCAGCCGATTTCCTTGTCGCGGTTAGGCGCCACCGGCGCGCCCAACACATCCGCCAGCAACTGCGCGCCCAGGCACACGCCCAGCACCGCCGCGCCGCGCTTGAGGGCCGCTTCGATGGCGCGTTTCTCCTCCCGCAACCACGGAAGCTCCGCCTCGTCATGGACGCCCATGGGCCCGCCCATCACGATCAGCCAATCCGCCTCCGGCCCCGATACCTTTGCGGTTCCGCCCTCGTACCAGCGGACGGGGGACACGGCGTGGCCCCGATCCCGGAACCAGGCCTCCATGGATCCCAGGCCTTCGAAGGCCACGTGCTGGAAGACCTGGACGCGCAGGGGCCGCAATGCTTGCATAGGGTAACCTTCCAATGACGTAATGTGCAGGTAACTGTCCGCGCCCGCCTGCCGAAGGACGGGCCGCACCAAAGACGGACCGGCCGGACCGAAGCGGGCCGGAGGGAATCAGATTTGGGGAATGGCCTTCTTGACTGTCCAGTCCTCAAGAATCCCGGTCAGATCCCCGCGGCCGATGTTGCCCCGTTGGAACTCCGCTTCCGCGGCCAGCACGCCCTGGGCGAAAGCCAGCTCGCGCAGATAGCCGTTCAGATGATGCTTGCGTTCCCGGCCCCGGGTGGACGACATGTATTGCAGCTCCCGCTCCATGGTGACCTGGCAGGCCAGCAGGGCCTTAAGGCTTTGCGGGCTGATCTGTTCCAGCACCGCCCCATTGTTCAACAGCTCCCCCAATTCCTTGGGAGACGCGGAGGCGGGCTTGGAATCGGGAGTGGAGGCGGTCGCCGCCGTGGGCAACGATGCGGTTTCGGTCTCGGGCTTCAACTGCGAAAGGATGCGCGCTTCCATCCGGCTGGCGGACAGGCTTTCCTTGGTCATGTCCATAAGCGTGGCGGCGCGCGCCATGCGGTCATGGCGCTCTTCGGATTTGGAGAATTCCAGAGCGCTGTAAACGCCCAGGAAACAGGCGGACAGCGTCAGAACCATGCCCATGAAGGCGGGATTTTTGGCGTAGAGAAGGCGCATCGCCGGAAAGAAGGTGACTGCGCAAAGAAGGAGAAAAAGCAAGCACGCGAAGATGAGCGCCATTTGTTCGGTTTCCCATAGCACAATTTAGCTATTAATGCGTCTTTCTTTGCATAGGCCTCCGCTTACCCCCGGTTATGCTGAAAAAGGGGTTTTCGGCCGGCCCGGATTGTATTTTTTGGGTTGAAAGTCCCTAATCGGGACAAGGAGTTTTCATGAAAATGCGTTTGATGATCCTCGCGGCCGCAATGGCCCTGACCGGCCGGACGGTAATGGCCGAAGAACTGAATCTGAATGAAAAGCCGGACACGGTAGTGGCCTCCCTGGCGCCTTACAGCTTCGGCTTGGGAGGCGGAGTCCTCTCTTCCCTCAATACCGAATTGTCGGACCTGAGCCCCACGTTCCTGAAACTGTCCGTGGTCCAATCCATCAACTTCCAGGAACATTGGATCGCCGGCTTGGATCTGGACTGGATGCTCCCCGGACAGAACTGGGGCGGGGACCTCACCCTGGATTATCTCCTCGCCACCGGCCCCTTCAAGCCGTTCATAGGCGGGGGCGGGGGCTTCCGCTACTTCGACAAAAAGGGATCGTCCTTCGGCAACGACATCGGCGCCTCCGGCACGGTGCACGTGGGCATGATCCTGGATGTGCTCGATGAAATGCAACTCCGCATCCGCGTGCCGTACCACGTCGTCGCAAACACGGCGGGCGATCATGGCGTAGGCGTGGACGTGGCCTTCCTCTTCTCCTCGCCCCTGCGCAACACCAAGGTCAAGAAGCTGAAGTATTGAGTCCCCGGCCGGGCCCGCGCAAGCGGCCCGGCATCCGGTTCCTTTGCCACTCCGCCCCGGAACAATCCAGGTGGACATCAATCCAGGCAAATTCCGATCCGGCTAACCGTCAATCCAGGAAAAGCTTCTCCACGAACGCATCCTGGATGACCTCTTCATCCGCCCCGCTCTCCCCCATCCACCGCACCGCGTCACCGGTCGAGTACAACACGGTCCCGTCCACGGCGATGTCGAACGCGATCACGCCCTTGCGGATCACGGAAAGCGATCCATCCTTCCCCTGCTTCACAAGTTGCCAGGAATCCGGGACCAGGGATCGGCTCTTGGCCCCGGGCTTGCGGGCGCGCTTCCCGGCCTTGATGAGATTGCCCAGGATCTCGATCTGACGCAGATCCAAATCGTTCCGCGCCGGATTGTCCCCGCCCGTCAGGGGTTTGCCCTGATACTGCCGGCTCTTGAAATCCATCCAATGAAAGAGGGTCCCGGCGATCCGTATCGGTAACATGAAGATGTCGGTGACGGGCCCCAGGCTGAAGGACGACGGCTTCGCCACCGGCCTGCGGATGAAGAAGATCTCGCCGCCATGCCGGATGGGCGCCAGGTAATCGTGCTCCTGATCGGACAGCACCGTGTCCATCTCGTTCTTGTCCAAGTCGATGAGGTTGATCGCCCAGGGCGTGGTGCCCAGGTACCGGCCGCTCCCGTCGCGGGCGATTCCGGAAGTCTGGTAGACGATCTTGTTCTCGCCGTCCTTGTCCCACTTGGGGAACTTGTCCACGGAATCCCCGTCCGTCAATTGCCGCGAATCGTTCCCCTGGAATTTCTTGAGATGGATATGCTCTTCCCATCCCGCCTTCTTCTGGCTGAAGGCCAGCGCATCCCGCTGCGGCTGGTAATGCGGCCCTTCGAATTCGACATTGGCATAATGCGCCACATGCCCTTCGAACTCCAGCTTCTGCCCAGGCCCGGTGCGGAACATCCCGCCCACGTTCTCGACCTTGATGGCGTAGACGATTTCATCCTGCTGGAACGTGCCGCCCATGAACCGGAACGGAGGCCCGCTGCCCTCGGCCTCGGGCAGGGTCCGGACGCCGATATTGCGGAGCGCCTTCAGATCCGAACTCTGCTTCCATTCCTTGCGCTTTTCGATTTCCACCGTGCTGCGCCGGTATTTCTCCAGGAAGCCGCTGCGCAGTTCCTGGATCCCGGTTCCGTCATGCAGCCACATTTCGCTTTGCGTGAAAAAAATGAATTTCTTCGCCATGCTCCAATATTAAATCGTCCCGGGAAAGGATGCCATGTTTCCCCGCGCGGGATCCGATCCGGAAGCGCCCGTTTCCACAAATCCGCCCGAGCACGATCGTCCCTTTCCTTGCGTTTCTTGTGAGGAATGTATACTTACCGTTCTACACCCTATCCGAAAGGATTGCCTCATGATCAAATCCCTGAAAATCGCTTGTCTGGCATCGGCACTGCTGATCCCCGCCATCGCCCTCCGCGCCGCGGAAGCAGCGAAACCCTCCGGCGAAATGAAGCACGAACATCCCATGGCCCCCAAAGGCTCGGCCGAACTCGAACGCCTCAAAGGCCTGGCCGGAACTTGGGAAGGCAAAAGTCCCATGGGCCCCGCCACCATCCAATACAAGGTCACCGGCGGCGGCAGCACGGTCGAAGAGACCATCATGCCCGGCACCCCCGGCGAAATGACCACGGTCTTCTATGATCAGGACGGCAAGGTGCAACTCACCCACTACTGCGCCCTGGGCAACCACCCTTCCATGAAGCTGACCAAATCCGAAGCGAACAAAATGGAATTCGACATGGTGGACGGCTCCGCCCCCGCCGCCTCCATGCACATGCACGCTCTCACCTTGTCCACCCCGGACAAGGACCATCTCATCGCCGACTGGACCCTCTTCGACAAAGGCGCCAAGAAGGACGTCAGCACCTTCACCCTCACCCGCAAAAAGACCTGAGACAAAAAATCCCCGACCCAACAAGGCCGGGGATTTTTCAAATCGCAAACCCAATACGTCTCAACTCACGACCCCTTCGGATTCAACTTCAGCGACCCGCCACACTTCCCCGGGCGCAACGCCCATCGACCACAACTCCCGCGACCCACCGCGCTCCCTTGGGCGCAAACTCCATCGACCAAACCCCTTCGCCAACCACCCCAGCGGCCCCTCCCGCACACCGCCCGCAAAAGCTCCAAACCCAAAACTCCATCGACCCACCTCTTCGCGCCCCAAAGACACCACGGATTTTGGTCATGCGCGGACGCCCAGCGACAAGGCGCTGCGGCTCCGGGGTCGCTGTCGGACAGGGGTTCGCGCGTGCGGGGGTTCTGAGACGATCAGTGGAGCCCACCAAGCGCGGCCCCGGAAAAGCAAGAGCGAGCTGTCGCGGCGGAATCAGGAGGGTCTTCGCGTTGCGAGCCTTGCGGAAGACCCGCAGCAGGCGCAGGGAGCGCCGGAAGACTCTTCGCGGGCGCCAAGCGACTGGGCGCAACGCCGGCTCAGAGCCCCCGCACGCGCGGGCCCCGGGCAGCCAGGCCGCTCCGGACCCACAGTGTCATTCTCTTACTTAGCGTCCGTGCAAACCAAAGGCGCCTGCTGCTTCAACCACACTTTCGCCCTCGACTTCGCATCCGCGATCGCGCCTTCCGGCTTGGTGAAGTAGTACTGGCGGTTGGAACGGCCGGCGAAGGTATCGCCGTTGGCGGGGTTGGATTCGAATTCCACGGTTTTGGGAAGGCGCTTTTCCACGTCGCGGATGGTCGGCTCCTTGCCTTCCACGGACTTGGTGGCCACGATCAACAGGTCCTTCTTATAAACCTGGTAGTTGATGGTGATCTTGGCGGTGTAGATCTTGGTCCATTCGTTCTTGGCCGCGTCCCCGTTGACTTCCTTGAGGTAGCGCGAATCCGCCACCACGTCCGGTTCCAGCGCTTCCAGGGTCGGAAGGGTCACGATGCATTCCTTGACGGATTCGTGGCTGATTTCCGAGCTGCCGTCCGCGGTCCCTTGGGCCGTGATCACGGTGATGTTCTTGCGTTCGGTCTTGTCCTTGGCCGCTTCGGCGGCGAGGGCGAGGCCGCAGCCCAGGGCGAGGGTGGTGATTATGGATAGTCGATAGTTCATGATTCCTCCTTGGATCCGCCAAATCCCCGATCCGAGGTGGCGATGTATCCTGCATAGCGGATTAACGCTTCCCGTGCGTTAATCCGCTATGGAGGCCGTTCCTGCTGCAAGGCAGAGGCCGGCCAGGCGAACGGGCCATTCGAAGAATGTATAATTTTCGGCCCCCGGAAGCCCTGAATGGATCCCTGCCCGGATTGATGGGGAGGGTCCATTTAAGTAAACTATTACCGCTTAGGAGGCCCGTATGAACCGCTTTACGTCCCGCTTGCTCAAATCCGCCCTTGCCGCTTTCATGTTGACCGGATGTTCCACCAAGGTGACCCGCGTTTCGCATGATTCCACCATCGACCTTACGGGCAAGTGGAACGACACCGATTCCCGCCTGGTCGCCGAAGACATGGTGAAGGACGCCCTGAGCGGCGCCTGGTACGCCAAGTTCGCCGCCAGCAAAACCACTCCGACGGTCGTGGTGGGCGAAATCCGCAACAAGAGCCATGAGCATATCAGCACGGAAACCTTCATCAACGACATCCAGCGCGCCCTGATCAATTCCGGCAAGGTCGAGTTCGTCGCCAACAAGGCCGAACGCAACCAGATCCGCGACGAGAAGGCCGACCAGGCTACCAACGCCTCCGTCGGCACCCGCCAGGACGCCGGCGAGGAGAGCGGCGCCAAGCTGATGATGATCGGCGAGATCAATACCATCGTGGACCAGGACGGCGGCAAGGCCGTCGTTTTCTACCAGACCAACCTCGAGCTGGTGGAAATCGAAACCCACAAGAAGCTCTGGATCGGCGACAAGAAGATCAAGAAGTTCGTCGAACGCAGCGAGACCAAGTTCTGATTCAGGATCTGCCGGCCGCGCCTTCCCCCGGGACGGCACGGATCCGGCCCCTCCGGTTTGTCGTATCCGTACGGCGATGCCGTGTCGACGCAACCGGTCCCAGCGCAGCCGTACCGCAGCGGCTCGATCGGCAGCTACCGAATCCGTTCCCGAATCTGGTCACGAACCCGCTCCTGAATCTTCGCTCCTGAATCATACGAGGTCCTGAAGTGCCCATCCCGAACCGCATCCTTACCCCGGCCCCACACCGCCTCGCAGGCCGGGCCCGCCTGTGCCTGCCCTTTGCGGCGGCCCTGTCGTTCGCGGTTATCTTCTCGGGTTGCGCGGACAAGAGCCTGCTGCGCTTCGAGAAGATCGCCAACAGCGCCCAGAAGGACGACTACGCCAAGGCGGTCGAGTCCGTGCGCAAGAACAAGGATCTCTACGGTTCCTCCAGCGCCCTGCTCTACCACATGGACCTGGGCATCCTCCAGCATTACGCCGGCCATTACGACTCCAGCATCCTCGAGTTGTCCCAGGCCGTGAGCCTATTCGACGACCTCTTCGCCAAGTCCGTCAGCAACGAGGCGCTCTCGATCGTAGCCAACGACAACGTACGCCCCTATCGCGGAAAGCCCCATGAAATCGTACTCCTCCACCAGTTCCTGGCCTTCGATTATCTGGCCCTGGGCAAGAACGACGACGCGCTGGTGGAGGCCCGCCAGGCGCAGTTGTACATCGATGAGTTGAAGCGCAAGGCGGGCAAGGACGCCAAGGCCTATTCCGACGACGGCATGTTCCGCTACTTGTCGGCCCTGACCTATCAGGCCGCGGGCCAGCGCGACGACGCGGCCATCTCCATGTACCAGGCCGTGAAGGCCTATCGCGGCGGCGGCATGGATCTGCCGCCGGTGGTGGCCCGGGACGCCTTGGCGACCCTCCAAGCGAGCGACCGCCAGAACGACATCCAGGAACTGAAGCTCGCGGACGAGACGGCAAAGCCCGGAAATGCGTCCAGCCAGGCGGGCGGCACGGCGTCGACGGAATCGGAAATCATCGTGGTGGGCGAAGCGGGACGCAGCCCGGCCCTGGGCCAGAACGTGTTCTGGGGGACCTGGGCGCGGGACGGCGTGCTCGTCATCCACTACCACGACGTGAAGGGCAACGAAGTAACCCAGGTGTTACCCGCTCCGGGGCTTCCCGTGGGGGAACTGCAGAAAGCCTCGCGCGGACGCAACACCCAATCCGGCACCACCTTCCATATCAAGTTCTCCATGCCCGCCATCAAGGACGTCGTCTCGCGCACGCGCTTCTTCAGCGTGGCGGGCGA
>Ga0209515_10003714_pt1 | contig 21344 bp, 22 predicted proteins | sample Subgroupgradi54m_FD_187454 | JGI IMG/M metagenome (GOLD analysis project Ga0209515, IMG submission 187454) | Subsurface groundwater microbial communities from S. Glens Falls, New York, USA - GMW60B uncontaminated upgradient, 5.4 m (SPAdes)... ... | reverse complement strand
TTCCATCTGAAAAAGTGCCCGAGCTATTTTCGTACGTCCCCATCGTCTAGCCTGGTCAGGACAAGAGCTTTTCAAGCTCTCGGCAGGGGTTCAAATCCCCTTGGGGACACGTTTCATGTGTGTCTCTGGGCGTGAGAGGCCGATTTCATTGCGAGGAATTTCAACTTCCGCTGATCCGGTCTGCGTCCTACGACCATCCTGATCTCAATCCTCTCGAAACTGGCATTTGGTGACTGCTTTTTGGTGACTGCTTTTTTTGCGGCTTGATCACAATTTGAGTGTGCTGAAATGCGCCAGTAACCACAATTTTGTTGATCCCGGAACAATGTCTAAACAGCCTCTCTGATTACTGATTCTGGAAGGCGACTTCTTTGAGCGAGAAATTCAATCCCGAAGGTTATTTGTTTGAATTGAATATGAACGTTGATTTTAGGTGAACTATAGGCTAATATTTACTAGCAGTTTACTAGCACTTATCTCGCACATAGGAGAGCGATGAAATACACACCCAAGTATCAGGTAAATAACGAGATCATTAAGTATCTAGCGAAGATCGATGCCGTAAAGGCAATCGTGGAGGAACTCTCCGTTCCGGTGACTTTCCAGAAGGAATTCCGGATGGATGCCAAAGCCCGAATGTCGCACTATTCCACCAAGATCGAAGGCAATCGCCTGACACTGAAACAGACAAAGGACCTTCTCGCCGGGAAGGAAGTTATCGCCCGAGAAATCGATAAACGAGAAGTCATGAATTACTATGACTGTCTTGAATGGATGGCAAAGACATCCAAATCCAAGAAACAGATTTTTGAAAAAGATATCAAGGAAATGCATGCGATTATTGAAAGGGGAATCTTGAAGGGCAAGCTCCGCGGTGAATATCGGGAAGCACAAAATGCCATTTATGATTCAGCCACACGAAAACCCGTCTACTTTCCTCCTGAAGCGAAGGATGTGCCTCCGTTCATGGCCGGATTCGTCAACTGGATTAACAAGGAAAAAGATCTTCACCCGATACTCAAAGCCGCCATCGCTCATTACCGATTTGTGGTGATTCATCCATTCATGGACGGCAACGGCAGAACCGCTAGAGCTCTTGCGACGCTTATTCTTTATCAGGCAGGTTATGACTTACAGCAATTTTACTCACTTGAAGAATATTACGCCGAAGATTTGCCTGGTTATTATTATGCGATCCAAAAGTGCCACGGCGTTCACTGCGATGATGTTCCTGATCCGGATATCACCTCCTGGCTTTTGTATTTTGTAAAAGGTGTGGCGATTGTCTTTGAGGACGTGAAAGAGAAGGTTCTGAAAGCAGTTAAAGAAGGACGTTCAAAAGAAAGTGGTTCGGATAGAAAATTGCTTGAAATTATCGGCCCCAGGGAAAGAAGGCTTCTGCAGCACTTTAAAAGAACCCCCCAGCTTAGACGAAAGAATCTCTTGACGATGTTTCATATTAAAGATAGGGCCGCGATTAATCTCATTCAGAAATGGATTGAGCTTGGGCTTATCAAACGACAGGGTTCTGGATTTCGAGACGCCTACTATGTTTTGGTTTCTGATTATCAAAAGTTGATTTCTTAGGCTCATGTCCAGGGAGATCCATAAGACAATTGCCAAATCTTAAAGAAGTAAGGGGTTGCGAAATTTTGTCTCTCTGCAACATGGACAAATTGGACAGAATTGCCCCTATCCTGACCACGAACCATGGGGTGTAAGTGTCCTAAAATTGGCCTCTCTGATCTAGGTGGGGTTTGGTATAATGTTTTAAATATTACCTATATTGAACGTGTTCCTTTCCGATTGTTGACCGGTTCAATTACCTCGGGGGGACACTTTTCATTTCTATCTCTTGCTCAGAGAGGCAATTTTACAGCGAGGAATCCCAACTTTCGCTGATATTTGCTGAGAATATTCACACACAGCGCCCGTTCTCAGCTTGTTATCTCTAAATAACTTCAAAAATATCCTGCTTAGTTTCAGGACTTTCACTCGAAATAATTGATTTTATTGAAACTAATATCGATCTGAAACTGCAATTCAGAGATATTCTTTATTTGAGTAACCGCCAAAAAGTTTTAGTTTAGTTACTCTCATTTCAAACTGATAAAAAGCATGGAGATAATTTTCCTGTGCTTTTTGTTTCCTCATGGCCCTCTATGCTTATTCCTTATTTTTATCTTTTTTTAATGATTTAAGCCTACCTTTTAATTAGCTATCCCACTAAATCATGGCTACGATTTGAGTAGAAAGAAAGAGGTAGCCATGGACATTCTGGATTATTCACAAATTGTTTTATACGTTGTCTGTTTAATTGCCGCAATTCCTTTGCTCGGCCGCTTTATGGCCCGCGTTTTTGAAGGCCAGAAAAATTTCTTATCTCCCATAATTTCGCCAATTGAACACTTCGTTTACCAGTTCTCAGACGTTGACTCTAAGGAAGAAATGAGTTGGCTTCGTTATACATGTGCAATGCTTGTTTTCAATGTGTTTGGTTTTTTGGCTGTCTTTTTGCTTCAAGTTTTTCAAAAAAGCTTGCCGCTTAATCCTCAATCACTGGGTAACGTTAATCCTGTTTTAGCATTCAATACGGCCGTTAGTTTTACGACGAATACAAACTGGCAAGCCTATTCTGGTGAATCAACCCTTAGTTATCTCGTTCAAATGCTTGGGCTCACAGTCCAAAATTTTTTGAGCGCAGCAACAGGGATGGCTATAGTCGTAGCACTCACACGTGGATTGATCCGAAAATCCGCAAACACGATTGGAAATTTTTGGGTGGACATAACACGAACCACGCTTTATGTGCTCCTTCCGCTTTCTTTGATATGGTCTCTCCTTTTAGTAGGGCAAGGAGTCGTTCAAAATTTTACGCCGTATTTAAAAGCAACTACTTTGGAAGGTGCTGAGCAAGTCATTCCTTTTGGTCCTGCTGCTTCTCAAATTGCAATCAAACAACTCGGAACCAATGGTGGCGGTTTTTTTGGCGTGAATAGCGCACATCCTTTTGAAAACCCAACTCCATTTTCTAATTTTCTTGAAATGTTCGCGATTTTACTTATTCCTGCAGCACAAGTTTATATGTTTGGCGTGATGGTCAAAAATACGCGGCAGGGCTGGTCGATTTTTATTGCCATGTTTTTTCTTTTTGCACTCGGCCTAGGAATAGCTCTGAGGGCCGAAACAATTCCAAATCCAAATTTTCCAGCCGTCAAGTTGATGGAAGGTAAAGAAACTCGCTTTGGTGTCATGAATAGTGTTTTGTGGGCAACAGCAACTACAGTTGCTTCAAATGGTTCTGTAAATGCCATGCACGATAGCCTCTCTCCTATAGCTGGTCTTGTAACAATGTTCAATATTATGTTGGGTGAGGTTGTTTTTGGTGGTGTTGGTGCCGGACTTTACGGCATGCTCATGTTTGTGATTCTAACTGTTTTCATTGCAGGACTTATGGTAGGCCGAACGCCTGAATATCTTGGAAAAAAAATCGACGGGCCTGAAATTTTGTGGGCGGTGATTGCTGTTTTAGCGCCTTGTGTTGTGATTTTGATTGGCGCAGCTTTAGCTGTGATGATTCCGCAAGGTTTATCAAGTCTCGCTAATAAAGGTCCGCATGGTTTGAGTGAAATCCTTTATGCATTTTCTTCAGCGGCGGGGAATAATGGCAGTGCTTTTGCGGGATTAAACGTGAATACGCCCTTTTATAACATTTCGCTTGGGATTTCGATGTTGATCGGACGATTTGCTGTGATTATTCCTTCTCTTGCGATAGCTGGTAGTTTAGCAAAAAAGAAAATTTCACCTGCATCCTCCGGAACTTTTCCAACCGACAGTGGCCTTTTTGTCATTTTGCTTATCGGAGTAATTTTGATTGTTGGAGCGTTGACATTTTTCCCGGCGTTAACGCTAGCGCCGATTGTAGAACATTTTCTTATGCTTCAAGGGAGGGTTTTTTAATGAAAAAAGAAATGATTCAATCCGCAATTTTTGAAAGCTTGTTTAAACTTAATCCGCTTGTGCAAATTAAAAATCTTGTCATGTTAGTTGTTTATATAGGCGCTATTATGACGAGCGCGCTTTTATATCGTCATTTTTCTGTTTTCAATTTGCAAATTACGATTTGGCTTTGGTTTACTGTTCTGTTTGCTAATTTTGCTGAGGCACTTGCTGAACATCGCGGCAAAGCTCAAGCGGCCGCGCTCAGAAGAATGCGGACCGAAGTTTTTGCCATGAAACGAATGAATGATGGCAAACTTTACCGCACCAATGCTGCTGATCTTAAACTTGGTGATGATGTTGTGTGTGAAGCGCGCGATATTATTCCGGCGGACGGTGAAGTGATTGAAGGAATAGCAAGTGTTGATGAATCCGCTATCACGGGTGAATCAGCGCCGGTCATTCGCGAAAGCGGTGGAGACAGAAGCGCGGTAACAGGTGGAACCCGAGTGTTAAGCGACCGCATTGTGATCCGCGTTACTTCAGAGCCCGGGAAAGCTTTTCTAGATAAAATGATCGCGATGGTGGAAGGTGCTCATCGCCAAAAAACTCCGAATGAAATTGCGCTTGGGATTCTTTTAGTTAGCTTAACTATTATTTTTATTCTCGCTGTTTTTACTTTACTTCCATTTGCGAAATATAATGAAATCGCCGCAGGCCAGATTGGCGTAGCTAATCTTACAATTCCGGTTTTGATTTCACTTTTAGTGTGCCTAATTCCAACCACCATCGGAGCTTTGCTGAGTGCCATTGGAATCAGCGGAATTGACCGTTTGGTTCGGCGAAATGTGATGGCCATGAGCGGACATGCAGTGGAAGCAGCCGGTGATATTGATGTGCTTCTCCTTGATAAAACAGGAACCATTACTTTTGGAAATCGTATGGCAACCGCGTTTCATCCGGCGCCAGGCGTTAAGCCTGAAGAACTGGCTGATGCAGCGCAGCTTTCATCCATCGCCGACGAAACACCCGAAGGCCGTTCGATTGTTGTTTTTGCGAAAAATCAATTTGGTTTACGAGGCCGCGAAGTGGCTGAACCAGAAGCCCAATTTATTCGTTTTAGCGCTCAAACGCGGATGAGCGGAGTTGATCTTTCAGAATATTATGGAAAACCGGCCAAAAAGATACGCAAAGGAGCCTCCGATGCAGTCCGAAACTTTGCAGAACTCGCAGGAGGTGTTTTTCCTGTAGCGGTCCAATCACAGGTAGACATTATAGCTAAAAAAGGCGGCACTCCATTGGTGGTTGCTCAAAATGAAAAAGTGATGGGTGTCATTGAACTCAAGGATGTTGTGAAAGGTGGAATTAAGGAACGCTTCGCGCAACTGAGAAAAATGGGCATCCGTACGGTGATGGTTACCGGAGATAATCCGCTTACAGCTGCTTCTATTGCTGCCGAAGCTGGAGTTGATGATTTCATGGCTGAAGCAAAACCAGAAGATAAGTTAAGACGAATACGTGAAGAACAAATGCAAGGCAGACTTGTTGCGATGACAGGTGATGGAACTAACGATGCGCCTGCTTTAGCGCAAGCGGATGTTGGCGTTGCCATGAATACAGGGACACAAGCAGCGCGTGAAGCTGGCAACATGGTTGATCTTGATAGCAATCCCACGAAATTGATTGAAATTGTGGAAATTGGAAAACAACTTTTAATGACCCGTGGCGCTTTAACAACTTTTAGCATTGCCAACGACGTAGCAAAATATTTTGCAATTCTTCCAGCTATGTTTGGCGCACTGTATGCGACAGCGGGAGTAAGGGGCCCGCTTGCGGCGCTTAACATTATGAAACTTCACTCTCCTGAAAGTGCAATTTTGAGCGCAGTCATCTTCAACGCGCTGATCATCGTTGCGCTTATTCCGCTTGCTTTGCGGGGTGTCACTTACCGGCCTCAAGGAGCAGCTTTAGTTCTGCGGCGTAATTTAATGATTTATGGGGCAGGGGGTCTTATCGCCCCGTTTATTGGAATAAAGTTGCTTGATGTGTTGCTGGTTGCTTTACATTTGGTTTAAAAGGAGATTCACATGAAAACATTTTTTTCAGCGTTTAGAATTTTTTTAATCCTAACTTTTTTAACAGGCGTACTTTATCCATTAGCCGTGACGGAGTTTGCTCAAGCGCTTTTTCCGTATCAAGCCAATGGAAGCTTAGCGAAAAAAGATGGCCAGTTAATCGGCTCTGTATTGATTGCACAAAAATTTCAGGATGCAAAATACTTCTGGTCTCGTCCGTCTGCAGCTGACTTTGCTACAGTCCCTTCTGGAGCAAGCAATCAGGGTCCGACCAGCGCAGCATTAAGAGACATTGTGTTGGCGCGCGCAGAAACATTTAGGAAGGTGCATCATCTAAACCCCGAAACACCCTTACCTGCGGATCTTATATTTGCTTCGGGAAGCGGTCTTGACCCACATATCAGCCCTGAAGCTGCATATCTTCAAATTTCAAGAGTTGCTACTACTCGCAGGATGAGCGAAGAGCAACTTTTGAATGTGGTTAAGAGTAATACGGAAGCCCCTCAATTCGGAATTTTCGGTAAGCCGAGAGTAAATATTTTTCGCCTCAATCTAGCTCTAGATTCGTTATAATCTCCTTAGTTTCTTAAAGGACACACCATGGAACACGACCGTCCAAATCCAGATGAGTTGTTAGCTTCTCTTAAAAAAGAAGAAGACAAACGAACAGGAGGAAAGCTCAAGATATTTCTTGGGATGTGCCCCGGTGTAGGAAAAACCTTTGCCATGCTTCAAGCAGCGAGACAGCGTGAAGCCGAAGGTTTTGATGTGTTAGTAGGTGTTGTCGAAACTCATGGCCGCAAAGAAACAGAAGTGTTACTAGAAGGTCTAGCAGCTGCTTCAAAAATTGAAAGGCCATATCGAGGAACTGTTCTTCAAGAAATGGATATTGATACAATCCTCATGATTCGTCCGCAGCTCGTAATAGTTGACGAGCTTGCTCACACGAATGCTCCTGGAAGTCGTCATCCAAAAAGGTATCAAGATGTACTTGAACTTCTTGCCGCAGGTATTGATGTGTATACAACTTTGAATGTCCAACATGTAGAAAGCCGGCGCGAAGCAATTTATCAAATTACCGGAATAAAAATACAGGAATCAGTACCTGACTCTATCCTTGATGAAGCTGATGAAATCGCGCTTATTGATCTTTCGCCTGATCAACTCAGACAGCGCCTTAAAGAAGGTAAAGTTTATATAGGTGAGCGCGCTGCAACTGCAGCAGACAATTTTTTCCGCGAAGAAAATCTGACTGCTCTTCGTGAAATGGTGCTTCGTCTTACCGCAGAACGTGTGAATCAAGATCTCCGCGAAATCATGACCGAGCAAAGAATTCAAGGACCGTGGAAATCGGGTGAACGCTTAATGGTTGCTGTTGGTCCAACGCCCTATTCAGAAAGTTTAATTCGTTGGACACGGCGAGCGGCTTCGTCGCTTAATGCTTCATGGATTGCGACTTATATTGAGACTTCAGAACAACTGGATGATGAAGAGAAAAAAAGACTGACACGGAATCTAACGCTTGCAAGACAACTTGGAGCGGAAGTCGTTGTCAGGTCCGGGACCGACGTTGCAGAAACGCTTATTCAAGTCGCCAAGCAAAATAATGTGAGCCAAATTTGTATTGGAAAACCGTCTAGAAATTCTTTTTTTGAATGGTTTCGAGGAGGCTCTTTGACACACAAGTTAATTAGCCAAAGCGGTGACATTGATATTCATATGGTTCGTGTAAAAACGCTTGGACGAGAGACTAAAAAAAATTGGAATCAAATTTTTTCACCGGGTACTCCTCAAGAATATGGAATGGCATTTGTGATTGTTGCCGGTGTTACTTTTCTTTGTCTTGCTGTTGAAAAAATTACGGGATACTCTTCAGTTTCGCTCATTTACCTTTTAGCGGTGGTAATTTCAGGAATGTATTTGAGCCGCTTTCCGGTTTTACTTTTAGGAACGCTTAGTGCGCTTTTGTGGAATTTCTTATTTATTCCTCCACGCTTTACGTTTTATATTTACAAAACTTACGATTTTATGATGTTTGCTACGTATTTTGTGATTGCGCTTGTGATGGGGCATATTACCACACGTCTTAGAGAACGCGAGCAAGCGGAACGAAAGCAGGAAGAAAGAGTTAATATACTCTACCAATTTACGCGAACGATGGCTGTCACTCATGATTCTAAAGAAGCCATTCATAAGGCACTTAAAAAATTTGAAGAAATTTTAAACGTCGAAGGCGCAGTCTTTCTGACAAATGATAAGGGGCAAGCTGACTTTGAAAAACCAAGAAGCGGTGCTTTGTCTTTGACGGGAAAAGAAAGAAGCGTTGCTACATACGCATTTCAAAAGCAACAGCCAGCAGGCCGTTTTACAGAAACTCTTCCAGAAGCCGAAAATTTTTACTTGCCGCTTGTATCCATGAACAAAACTTTAGGGGTAATTGCAATACACCCACTTAAAAATGAGACGTGGTCGCTTGATCAAAGAAATATGGTAGAGTCTTTTGCGTCACTCATGACTGTGATTTTGGAAAAAGATGTTTTCGCCCGAATGTCAGAAGAAGCTAAGATCAAAATCGAATCTGATAAACTCCAAGCAGCTCTTTTGGACAGCGTTTCTCATGAACTTAAAACGCCACTCACCATCATTGCTGGCTCGGCGGAGCATTTAGATAAAAAAGGACTAGACGCTGTTGTTTTTCAAGCACTTGTATCAGAAATCAGGATTGCGAGCCGGCGTTTGCTCCAAACAGTTAACGGACTTCTTGATATGACACGGCTTGATGCCGGACAAATTCATCTTAACCTTGAATGGCATGATATGAGAGATGTTCTAAGAACCGCCCTTCAAAATTTGGAAAATGAGCCAAACAATGTCAAAGCAGTTTACTCAAACAATCTACCGCTTGTTAAAATTGATGCAGTTATGATTCAGCAAGTTATTTCCAATCTTCTGTCAAACGCAATCATTTACACGCCCAAAGATAAAGAAATTCTTGTTTCTGTCCAAACGGATCAAGATGCATTAGTTGTGAGTATTGCAGACCAAGGGCCAGGTATCGAAGAAGATGATCTTGATAAAATATTTGAGAAGTTTTATCGAAGTAAACGTCCTCGTCCAGGTGGACTTGGACTCGGACTTTCTATAGCCAAAAGATTCATTCAAGCACATGGTGGCGATATTGAAGTGCGAAATCTTGAAAATGGGGGCGCTTGTTTTACTTTTCGTTTGCCTGTAGAATTTTTCAATGCCGAAGAGAAAAGAATAGACAGATGAATAATCAACCGATGATCCTAGTCATTGATGATGAATTACAGATGCGGCGTCTTTTACGAATGACGCTTGAAAATGGCGGTTACCGGTACTGTGAATCCGAAAACGGTGAATTAGGCTTAATGGAAGCGGCTCAGAAAAAGCCAGACGCGGTCGTTCTTGATTTGGGTCTGCCAGACCTAGATGGAGTTGAAGTGCTTAAAAGACTCAGAGAATGGAATAAAGTTCCAGTTTTGATTCTATCTGTTCGAGATGATGAAAAACAAAAAGTTGCCGCACTAGACGCTGGTGCTGATGATTATGTGACAAAACCTTTTGGACAAGAAGAGTTGTTGGCCCGCTTACGCGTTCTTCTCAGGCATGCACCGGAAAATTCTGACCTTCCCATTTTTGAAAGCGGCAACCTAAGAGTTGATTTTTCAAGCAGACAAGTGTTTGTCAATAGGGAAGAAGTCAAATTAACTCTAACTGAATACTCACTTTTAAAATTATTTATTCAGCACGCAGGAAAAGTTCTTACTCACCGCCAAATGCTTCGCGAAATATGGGGACCTAACTCCGAAGAAAGAACTCAATATTTAAGAGTCTATATCACCCATCTCCGCCAAAAAATTGAATCCAATCCTGATAAACCGCAACATATCAAAACTGAATCCGGGATTGGCTATCGATTTTGTCTAGTCTGAAGAATAGACATCGCACCTTCCCTTTGTCGTTTGAAGACTTACAATTTTTTTTCAGCCAAAAATTTGGACAAATTGGACAATTTCCCTTCATTTCGACATCCTAAGCTGCCTTAGGGTTGGTTAAAACAGCCCTCTCTGTTTAGCCATATTTGGTGGATACTATAGAGGGATTCTATTATAATGTCGCGGAGCTGTTCCGAGAGGACTTGGGTTCCATGACCTCTTAGGGACACATTTTATCCCCTATAGTTTTTTATTTGCACACCTGCTAACATAATCCCGGTTCAAAAACAAATGTAAGGAGCCCACATGAAGAGAAATCGATCCATTTTCATTTTGATTCTTAGTTTCCTGATTATGTTCCAAGCAAACGCTTTTGCCGATGCGAAAGCGATGAAAGGTGAACTGATATCCATTGACCCGGTTTCTTATTCGTTTCAGATTGCCAGCGGTGAAACGGTAGAAGAAAAAGAAAAAGGCGCTCACGTGGTTGTCGTAAAAGATACTTTGTTTAACGGCATTGCATCCTTGACTGATCTTCGCCAAGGCGATGAAGTTGCCGTAGAAGCGGAATTGAATAAGGACACAAATATATGGGAAGCTCGGTCGGTGAGTCTGGTTAAAGTAAAAATTAGGGATACAGCACCTTAAGCTTTACAACTTAAAATCACGCAATACAACCAAAGAGGTGGCATATGACAGTTGAAAGTTTACTTTGGTTCTTGTTTGTCGGTTTAATTGCCGGATGGCTTGCGGCAATTTTAGTCAAAGGACGCGGCTTTGGCATTCTCGGAGATATCATTGTCGGCATTATCGGAGCTGAGCTAGGCGGATGGATTTTCAATGCCGTCGGTTTGACCGCATATGGTTTTGCCGGAGCAGTGATTATGGCACTGGTGGGAGCCGTCGTTCTTTTGGTGATCATTAAGTTGATAAAAGCCGTTTAGTTAGTCGTTTTAGAAGTTTTCTACCACCGTCAAGACATTCAAATAGACGCGTTTGTACGTCCCCGGATTTCTTTCGGGGGTTTAAAATTCTTGATCCGAATCCCAAATTTCGCTATAGTAAGCTCTCTCCAATGAAAACTTTTCCCGATGTCAGCCGGCTTCTTGAGAGCCCGATTCCGAATTGGCTAAAAAATTAGAAATCATCGTTTTTGTTTTATTTTGGGCCATTTTTTTACTGGAATGGCGCAAAGGATATTTTGCCCAGTTCAAGTCCTATCTTAAGAACGTTCAGTTTAATTTTTATTTCCGGCTTTTTCTTTTGTTTGCCGCTTTAACCGTTTGCCTCATGCTTGTTGACGCTCCTTTGCTTCAAGAAGTTCAAGCGATTCAGCGTCCCATTTTTAAATCCGTTCTTAACCTGGGTGCCTGGCTAGGGAAGAAATGCAATTTGTGGGCGGTTGTTATGGTCGGTTATTTTCTGGTTTTGCTGTTCAAAAATGAAAAAATCTCCCGGATCATTTTCGGTGCGCTTCTTTCCATGGGCTTAACAGTCAATGTCAGTTTCATCATCAAACATGTTTTGATGAGGGCCCGGCCTTTTAATAATCTCGGCCCATTCTCTTTCTTTAATTTAGATGGCTTGCTGCAAGATAAAAATGCGCTTCAAAGTTTTCCTTCCGGGGACGTTGCGGTTGTCGCCGGAGTGGCATGTTTTTTGTTCTATACTGTAAAAAACTCTTTTTTACGGTACGCCCTCTTGATATTTCCGTTGGCCACAGCGCTTTCAAGAGTCTGGTTAAATCGCCATTGGCCTTCTGATGCCATATTTTCCATCGGATTGGGATTTATTTCGGGTCTATTCATTTGGCGATATGAGCAACATTTGAGAAATTTACCATAATTGCTGCCCAGCTGGTTCGTTCCCAGCATTCAAAATCGTCGTTAAAAATACGACAATTTTGTAAACATTACTCCTCGTATTTCTTCCATATAAGGTAAAGAAGAGGCCAAGAATATTGGCACAGTTAATGATATAGAACGCCCAGTTAAGCTTATTTTGCCCAATAGTAGTTTAGTTAAAGGAGGAATTGATATGGATGGCGGAACAACAAGTACGTCTGGTTGGGGTGTATTTTGGTTTTTATTAGGGTTTACAATTTTGGGGACGACTGCAATCGGAGGCGGAATTTTTAGCGCCATCGGAGGTCTTGCGATTTTGGGTCTTTCAGTCGCAACCTTTAAAGCAGCCCGTCAAAAGGAGGGTGTATGAGACTTATTGCTTTGTTGGTCATCGTTGGCGGTTGGGCTATTGCAATGTCCGGTCTTTTTCTGACGACCGCGAGCACAACCCGGATTCTTTTTGCTTTAGTAGGCATTTGTGTTTCATTGTTTGGGATTTTGGGAGTTCTTAACCAATATTATCTGAGTCGGGCAATTTGGAAGAAATAAAATTATGGATAAATTTAAAAGGAGAACTATTTTTATGAAATCATTAAAAATGAAAATCTATCTCCTTCTAGCAATCCTAGGGGTTAGCGCTTTGATGGGCTTTGCAACCTTAGCGAAGGCAGAAGGAACAGCGTTAACCGATCAAGATCTGACTTCTGTTTCTGCCCCAACAACTACGGATGAAATAGCGGCAAAAGGTGATCCCGGAGCAGATTTTACTGGTAATGTACGGGATGTTACTGTTTCTGATAGCAAAAAAGGATTGACCCTTGCAGATTTAGCAAATCAAGCGGGACAAAATAAAATTGCGATCAATTTTGTTTGGACGCTCATCTGCGGTTTCATGGTTATGTTCATGCAGCCTGGTTTTGCTCTTGTTGAAACCGGTCTCATTCGAGCAAAAAATGCAAACCATACAATGATGATGAATTTCATGGTGTATAGTTTAGGGCTTTTTGCTTATTACGTTTGTGGCTTTGCGATTCAAATGGGTGGAGTAGCACCTGTTGCAAATCTTGGCGGACTTTATCCGCTCAATGGTGAGCATGTCGTAAATTTCCTTGGAAAACCGTGGGGCTTATTTGGAACAAAAGGATTTTTCCTGCATGGAACTTCTTATGATGTTGGTGTTATGGTGATGTTCTTGTTCCAAATGGTGTTCATGGATACGACGACTACAATCGTTACGGGTTCATGTGCAGAACGTTGGAAATATTCTGCATTCTGTGTTTCCACAATTGGGCTTGGAGCGATTATTTATCCTCTCTTTGGAAACTGGGCTTGGGGATGCGGTTGGCTGTCTCAGCTTGGGGTTAATTTTGGTTTAGGACACGGATATTGCGATTTTGCTGGTTCAGGCGTCGTCCATTCCGTCGGCGGCCTTACTGCTCTGGCATGCGCGTTCATTGTTGGACCACGGATTGGAAAATTTAATCGTGATGGAAGTCCCAATGCAATTCCTGGCCATGATCTGGTGTTGGTGCTGCTGGGTTGTTTTATTCTTGCCTTTGGTTGGTTTGGTTTTAATCCTGGTAGTACATTAGGAGCTTCAGGTAATGGAGCTCTCCGCATAGGCAGTGTCGCTGTTAATACGATGCTTGCGGGTTGCACAGCTTCTTTTGCAGCTCTTCTTTACATGTGGATTCGTTACGGAAAACCAGATGCTTCCATGACCGTAAATGGTTTACTTGCCGGTCTTGTTGCCATTACAGCTCCCAGCGGTTTTGTAAATCCGCTCGCATCATGTGTAATTGGATGGATCGCAGGTTTTCTCGTTTGTATCTCAGTCGAATTTTTTGATCGGGTTTCGAAAGTTGACGATCCAGTTGGCGCCATATCTGTCCATGGTGTTAACGGTCTTTGGGGCGTTATTGCCGTCGGGCTGTTTGCTGATGGCCGAAGTAATTACGGTGGAAGCTGGAACGGTGTTGCTGGCGGAGTGAAAGGCCTTTTTTATGGAGATGCAGGCCAATTGGTTGCTCAATTGATCGGCGTTGCAACTCTAGTGGGCATTATATTCACAATGTCATTTCTTTGGAACTGGCTGGTAGACGTAGTTGTTGGACAACGCACCAGTGCAAAGGCAGAATTGGCAGGTCTTGACATTCCAGAAATGGGTGCTCTTTGCTATCCGGATTTCCAATTGAAAGCGCAAGATTATGGAAGTCATATCGCCAGCCAAGCGGAAGCAGTCAAGTCCAAATAAATAGTAAAGGAGAATTTATGTTTGGAACACTCATTACATTACTTCTATCAATCGTAGTTTTTCTTGGAATTGTCACAATCAAAGCTGGGAAAAGCATATTCGATAAATGATTATTGACGAGATCAGGCGTATGAGCGAAACTGATACGTCCGATTACCTAAACAGAGAGGAAATAAAGCAAATGAAAATGGTTACCTGCATTATTCGTCCAGAAAAGCTTGAGCCGATTACCAATACTTTAGATAAGCTTCATATCGTTGGGATGACCGTAACGGATGTTCGCGGCTTCGGCCGGCAAAAAGGCCAAGTCGAACATTATCGGGGCGGTGAGTATACCATTCGTTTTATTCCCAAGGTTCGGATCGACGTTGTCGTTCCAGATGAAGATGTGAAAAAAGTAATCGAAGCCGTCGGTCGTACCGCGCGCACTGAAAATGTTGGCGACGGAAAAATATTCGTAACCAACGTTGAAAATGCGATGAGAATTCGTACAGGAGAAGTGGGCACTAGTGCTTTGTGAGGCCAAATCATTGCCGAACGAAACGCTTGAAAAAGCTTTTGATCAGTTAAAAGAAGGGCGCTTTGAAAGTGCGATTGAAGAGTTCACGCTTTGCGTCCTTTCCGATCCGGAAGAAGCAAAAGCCTACGAAGGAAGAGCGTTAGCCCATTTTCAAATCAAAAATTGGTCCGCGGCTGTTTCCGATTTTAAAAAAGCCAAAGAACTCAATCCTAAAAATTTCGAAAATTGGATCGGTTTGGGGATGAGTTTGGCGATGATCAATGAAATTTATCCCGCCATCGATGTTTTAGAGACGCTTCTAACAGATCATCCCGATTTTGCGCGCGGGCATATTCAATTAGGAATGCTGTATTACCGGCTTGGCGTGATTAAAAAAGGACATGATCAAATGGATTTGGCTTTGGCTTCGCGTCCTTCTTTAACAGAGAGGCGCCAAGCTGAGGCATTGAAAAAAGAACAGATGGTGTTGGATAAAAAACGTCTTTATCGGCCTGATTTTGAAGAATTGCGAAAGAAAAACAAAGCTTCCGGCAGCATCACGAAACAAGTCATCGAATTTTTGAAGAAAAAATTTTCCAATCATTAATCCTAAATCGTTATAATTCTGATCCATGTTCTCAGAACTCCTTTGGGCCATCCCTTTTGTTTCCTTGTTGGGTTCCATTGCTATTTTCCCGCTTGCCAATAAACACTGGTGGGAAAAAAACTTCCCGCTCGTTTCTTTCGGCCTCGCGGCAATTGTCATTCTGCATTATGTTTTTCAATTGAAAAACATAGAAGTGCTCGTCCATACGGGCTTGGAATATTTTAGCTTTATTGCGCTCATCGGTTCGTTGTTCGTGGTTTCGGGCGGCATTCACATCAATGTCAAAGGCGAGGCCACGCCGACGGCGAATTGTTTATTTCTCCTGGTCGCCGCGATTTTGGCCAATGCTCTGGGGACGACAGGCGCTTCCATGGTGCTTATCAGACCGTGGATTCGAATGAACAAGTACCGATTGACCGCTTTTCATATTGTCTTTTTCATTTTTATTGTCAGTAATATCGGCGGCGGTTTAACGCCGATCGGTGACCCGCCTTTATTTTTAGGTTATTTAAAAGGCGTGCCTTTTTTCTGGGTCTTGCAAAATGTCTGGCCAATCTGGATCCTTGCAGTCGGATTGTTACTTGCCATTTTTTTCATTCTGGATTTTTTCAACTTTCAAAGGGCACCTAAAAAAATTAGGGCACTTGAAACTAGAGCGGGTGAGGAGTGGAAATTTTTAGGCATTCATAATGTTTTCTTCTTATTGATGATTCTGGGCGCCGTATTCGTCAACCGGCCGCCATTTTTAAGAGAAGCTATTATGATTTTTGCCGCTCTTCTTTCGTATAAAACCACCCGCAAAGATGTTCATGAAAGCAATGATTTCAATTTTGGTCCAATTAAGGAAGTGGGGATTCTTTTTATCGGAATTTTTGCCACAATGATTCCGGCGCTTGAATGGCTTGAACGTTATGCGAGTCAGCTTGGAATTAATAGTCCCGGACAATTTTTTTGGGGAAGCGGGATCCTTTCAAGTGTTCTTGATAATGCGCCAACCTATTTAAATTTTTTGAGTGCTTCAACGGGACTGTTTCATTTGGGTCATTTATCGGAAGGTTCCGACGCGGTTACATTCCTTCTATTAAATCACCCCAACTATATTCGCGCCATCAGTGTCGGGTCAGTCTTTTTCGGGGCAGTTACTTACATCGGTAATGGGCCTAATTTCTTAGTTAAATCGATTGCTGAACAAACGAAAGTTAAAACTCCGAGTTTCTTTGGTTATTTTTTTCGCTATAGTTTACCGATCTTAATTCCTATTTTTGGCCTTATTTGGTTCTTATATTTCAGATGAACAAACCCGGGTTGAAAAACAAATTAAGCTTATGGGCGGTGAGTTTTATTCTGGCCGCAATCCTTCTGTTTTTTTATTTCCACGCCCCGCTTCTCCCCATTCTTCTGGCCGGCATCGGAACGTTGGCTCTGGTCTTGTTTCGGCACTATAAAAGCAGCCGTTAAAAAAGCTTGACGTTCCGGGCTTTCTAAATTAGATTATGTCTTATTAAGATTTAATCTGAATTGGAAAGAGCCCTCAGCAGTATGGAACAATTAAGCAAAGAGCCCACAGCCGGAAAGCAAATTGTCGAATTTCCGGGCAAACGCGTTTTTTCCTCAGAAGATCTCTTCAGGAGCCAGCGCGAAATTGTGATCGTTCATGGCCAAGCACAATACCGGCTTCAAATCACCAAAGCCGGAAAATTGATTTTGAATAAATAAAGGAATTAATTTATGTATCAAGCATTTATGATCGTGCTCCGGGAAGGCATCGAATCGTTTTTGATTGTTGCGATCGTTTTTGCCTATCTCAGAAAAACCAATAGACACCAACTTTTATCCGCGGTGAACTGGGGCACTTTAGGAGCTGTTTTACTCAGTGCTTTTCTCGGATATTTTCTTTGGACCAATCAAGGCGTTCATCAGCCGCTCATCGAAGGAATTTTTGCGTCTTTTACGGTCGTCCTGGTTAGCTCGCTGGTTGTTCATATGTGGAAGGTAGGCCCCACGTTTAAACAATCCATGGAAAAGGAAATTTCTGAAGTGACCGCAAAACGAAATTCCCGCAATGCCTATCTTGGCATTTTTTTGTTTACGATCGTGATGATCAGCCGGGAAGGGATGGAGATGACACTTCTGCTGTTTCAAATTCAGGATCCGCGGATTGTTAGCGGTATTGCCTTGGGCGTTGTCGCAGCGGCAGCCGTCGCTGTTCTCTGGCAGCAATTTGGCTATTTGATTAACATGAAAAAATTCTTTCAAATCACGTCCATTTTTCTCCTCCTATTCACCCTTCAAATTGCCATGCAGGCCTTCCATGAATTTACGGAAGCCGGAATTTTTCCCAATAGCCAATTTCTTCACAATGCAACAGAACCCTATTCAGCTCAGGGAATTTATGGTAAATGGTATGGTAATATCATTTTTATTGCTTGCGGACTTTGGCTGGTTTTCAGCTTATTTTTAGAGCGCACTGCAAAGAATAAGAAAACAAATCAACCTTTGAAGGCTTTCTAATATGCTGCATTTATTTTTAAAAGGCGGGCCGGTGATGTGGCCTTTACTGGTCGCTTCGATCGTCAGCTTGACGGTTGTCATCGAACGGATTTTTTTCGTATTGATTCAAAAATCAAATGAAACTCCGGAACTTAGAAAAAAGATGTTGTTCGCCGTTGAATCCGGTCAATTTCAACGGGCTGCCGCCATGGGCGAGGGCTCCAAGGATTCCATCGTCAACATTCTGACGAATGGGCTTAAACACAGAGAATTATTGACGACTACGTTAATGGCCTCGGCTTCTGATGAACTTAAAAAATACAGCCGGGGAATTTCAATCCTTGATACGATTATTACCTTAGCGCCTCTCCTTGGTTTGCTGGGAACCGTTACCGGTATGATTCGCGCATTTGGTTTGCTGGGCGTCCAAGAACTTGAAACGCCGTCCGTCATCACGGGCGGAATTGCTGAAGCGCTGATCGCTACCGCATTCGGTTTGGGCATTGCAATTTTCAGTTTGGTCCCGTTTAACTGGCTGAATGCTTACGTTGACAATGTCCGTCATCAAATGGAAAAGGCCGGCTCAGTGCTTGAAGTTTTGGTGGCCAAAACAACAAATAAAACATCCCTCGAAAAAGAACAGGAATCAGAAACAAAACAGCTTTATGAGACTTCCCCAAGAGTACAAACGTCGCGCTCGAATTGAAATTATCCCGCTCATCGACATTATTTTTTTCCTGCTGGCAACGTTTGTCATGGTGTCGCTTTCCATGATTAAGAACCAAGGGGTTTTCGTGAAGCTGCCGAAAGCAGCCACGGGACTTAGCCAAGAACGGTCTCTATCATCCACAATTACCGTGAAAAAAAACGGCGATCTATTTTTAAATAAGGAAAAAATTCTACCCAGGGATCTATTTCGGAATTTGGAAGAATTAAAAAAGACGGATCCCGGCCAAAAAATATTTCTGAATGGTGATGAGCAGGCTTATTTTGGAAATATCGTTTCAGTTTTAGACAGAGTCAGGGCGGTCGGTATTGAGAAGGTGTCCATTCAAACAAAGGGTGCCGGATCTTCGGCTTCAGGATCTCAAAAATCCTCCAAATCCAAACCGCAAAACGTTCCTTCATAACTGATGATATAGCCCGTCCGGTTTTGTATAATACCGGTCTTGTGAATACTCAGACTCAAAGATATCCTTTTCAAAAAAGCCGCCGCTGGCGATACGTCCGTCTCCTGGATTTTTTCCTAGATCCTTCTCGAAAGACAAATTCTGCCAAGCCATTTCCTGAAAAAGTCGAAAAAATCCTCGTGGTGCGGCTTGATCACATTGGCGATTTGATTTGTTCCACGCCCGTTCTACCGGTCTTAAAAGAGCGTTTTCCAAACGCGAAAATTACGCTCTTGACCGGAAAAGAAGGGAAAGCGGTTTTTAAAGAAAATCCGCTCGTGAATGAACTGATTGTTTTTCATACGAATTGGTTTTCCCGCGCGAAAATTCTGAATCCGATCGAATTCATTAAAATTGTGCTCCGGCTGAGAAAAGAAAAATTCGATCTGGGTTATGACTTAAGGGGAGATATCCGGAATATTTTTTTGATGTCGCTTGGCGGCGTGAAATTTCGAATTGGTTACGAAATTGCAGGCGGCGCCGGACTTCTTCACCGGATCGGCGAATATGACAATCGTCTCCATCAAGCCGAACTGAATTTGAAATTATTAACGAATTCGGCACCGGACCGTGAACATTTAAAACCGAAAATTTATATCAGTGGCGAAGAGCGTCAAGAAGCTGACGAACTGTTAAGCCGTGCCGGAATTGGCCTCGGAAACCGCGCGATTGCCATTCATCCGGAAGCCGGGTATCCGTCTAAGGAATGGGACGAGACGAATCTGAACGAATTAATCGAACGGCTCATTCAAGATCCGAAAAATAAAATTATTCTTTTGGGTTTAAAACGGGCCAAAAAAATTGCCGCGCGGTTTAAAAGTTCAGAACAAGTCATTGACTTGGTCGGAAGACTTTCTCTTCGGCAAATGATCGCCGTGATTAGCCGGTGTTCGGCTTTCATCGGAAATGATTCGGGGCCTTCCCACATTGCACAGGCGCTCGAAGTGCCGGCGCTTGTCATTGCCAGCGGAACGAATGAATATCACAAATGGGGAATTTGGCGCCAGCCGTCGCGCGTGATCTCGAACTCGGTTTCCTGCGCTCCTTGCCAGCTCACAGAATGTAATGTTGCCGGCCACCCCTGTATGGCCCACATTTCAAGCGATCAAGCATATGAAGAATTCAAACAACTCCTGTCTGTTTGACGTAATTGGTGGTTCTCAAAATGACTTTTTCTGGTTAAAATAAGGCCCTATGGAACGCCTCATGACAGCCAAACAGGTGAGTGAGTTGATTGAGGTGAGGCCGTCAACCGTTTATCAGTGGGTTCATTCTGGGCTGATTCCGTATGTGAAAATCGGAAAGTGCGTCCGCTTCAAAAAAAACGAGCTCCTGCGCTGGATCGATAAGAACCACCGGCGAGAGCGCGTTTCATTCAAAACCGTCGAGAAAAATTATAAAATCAAGCGAGCGTCGCTTCAGAAAGAATTTTTTTAAACTATGTCCATTCTGAAAGTTGCCCGCTTGGGCCATCCAGTCATTCGCAAGGCCGCAGAACCACTGACGCTAGCGGAAATTCAATCCGCTGAAATCCAGAAATTGATTGATGACATGATTGAAACCATGCGTGACTATGAAGGTGTCGGGCTTGCTGCGCCGCAAATCCACATTTCAAAACAAATCGCGGTTTTAGAAGTAAACGGAAATTCCCGATATCCGGATATGCCGAAAGTTCCTCTCACTGTGTTGATTAATCCCAAAATTATCGCTCGCGACAAAACTTTAATTGAAGGATGGGAAGGGTGCTTGAGCATTCCGGACCTGAGAGGCGTTATTCCCCGGAACATTTCGCTGACTTGTGAAGCGCTTGACCGGAATGGAAAACAACTCAAAATTGAAGCGCGCGATTTTTTTGCTCGCGTCATTCAGCATGAATGCGATCATTTAATGGGAAATGTCTATTTGGACCGGATGACAAATCTTAAATCGCTCAGCCATTTGAGCGAATTTGCCCGGTATTGGTCTGGGGTGCGCGGAGAAGATTTGTCATGAGAGACAAGTTGCTTATTTTTTTGGTCTTTTCGACGTTCATTATTTTGACGGTTTTTGTGGCCCGCCAAGTCACGCGTCCGTTTGATTTAATGATTACGCAATCGATTCAGCAAATAGGATCGCACCCGCTTGATCTGGCGATGTATTTTTTTACGCTTTTAGGGTCTTTAGAGTTCAGCAGCTTTGCGCTGCTCGTCGTTTGCTGGTATTTTTACCGGAAATATCAATGGCCCGGCGTGTTCCTTTACTTGTTTTTCTTTATGGCGCTCAGCGGTATCGAATTCATTTGGAAGTATGTGGTGATCTATACGGGCCCGGGCCCTGAATTTGACCGGAATCCGTTTCATTGGGCCTTAATTATGTTCCGAACGCCTTATTCTTTTCCAAGCGGGCACACGTTTCGGAGCATTTTTTTGCTGGGAATTTGGTATCAACGGGTCACCAGCAATTTTCTTCCTCTCAAAGAACGCAAATGGATTCATATATTGCTGATTCTCTCGCTCGCAATCGGCGTGG
>Ga0209515_10003711_pt1 | contig 21350 bp, 24 predicted proteins | sample Subgroupgradi54m_FD_187454 | JGI IMG/M metagenome (GOLD analysis project Ga0209515, IMG submission 187454) | Subsurface groundwater microbial communities from S. Glens Falls, New York, USA - GMW60B uncontaminated upgradient, 5.4 m (SPAdes)... ... | reverse complement strand
AAGGCGCGAGGAGCGTGGCGTACTCGACAGACGAGTCCGCGAGCGACGAGCAACGCGGCGGGCCGACGCCGCTCGGCCCAGCCCCTGGGGAGACACCGGGTTGCGGCGGCAGGCGGCCGCCTGCGGCGTTGCTCCTCCTTGGCGTAGTACTGCGACTACGCCGGCGTCGTCGCGCCTTGCATTCGGCCGCCTGGCGCGCGCAACGCGGTTCGCGCGGATATATGGAGCCGGTTCTCACGACATGTTACAATCACACGTCTGATGCCACCCCTCACATCGGCGCGCCTCTTGCGGGATCCCATCCGCCAGTTCGCGGTGTGGTTCAAGGCGGCGGACCGGTCGCGCGCGGTGACCTATCCCACGGTCATGTGCCTGTCGACCGTGGACCGGCGTGGCTGGCCTGAGGGACGGTTCGTGCTGCTCAAGGATTTTGATGAGCGTGGGTTCGTGTTCTACGGCAACATCCGCTCGGCGAAAGGCAAGGCCCTCCTGGCGTCGCCGACAGCGGCGCTGACGCTCTATTGGGAAGGGCTGAAGCGCCAAGTGCGAATTCAGGGACGGACCGAGCTCGTCAGCGATGACGAAGCGGATGCGTATTTCCGGACCCGCTCACGCGCGAGCCAGCTGGCGGCTTGGGCCTCGCCGCAGAGCGCCCCGATTCCGACGCGCGCCATCCTGGAGCGCCGCGTAGCCGTGATGCAGCGGAGGTTTCGGGGCCGGCCGGTGCCCCGGCCGCCGTTCTGGGTGGGCTTCCGCGTCGCACCGGAACGACTGGAGTTGTGGCAGGAGCGCCCCAACCGCCTGCATGACCGGTTCTTGTACACCAAACGCGCACAGCGGGGATGGCGGATCGTACGGCTGGCGCCGTGAGCGGTCCTGCCGTTAGATGGGAGGCTCGTGACGATGGTTTGGATCAGATGGGGAAGCCTGGTGCTGTTCCTCGGGGTGGTCCTCGGCGCGTTCGGCGCGCACGCCCTCACCCCCGTGCTATCGCCGGAGGCGAAGCACCACTACCAGACCGCCGTCCTCTACCACTTCATCCACGGCTTGGGACTGCTGGCGGTTGGATGGTTGGCGATCCTCAAGCCGGACGACGCGGCGGTGCGCCACGCCGGGTGGGCCTTCGTCGTCGGGATTCTCCTCTTCTCGGGGAGCCTCTACCTGCTGAGCCTCACCGGCATGAAAAAACTGGGGATGATTACGCCGCTGGGAGGACTGTCATTTCTTCTCGGTTGGCTGTGGCTTGCGCTGGCCGCGCGATGACGCGGTCGAGATCCTCCCACCAACGACCCGTCGGATGCGTCTGCAGGTTCGCGTAACGCCTCGCGCCAGACGCCCCAGCATCGAAGCCCACCCGGGCGGCACGCTCGTGGTTCACGTCACCGCACCCGCCGAAGGCGGGCGGGCTAACGAAGCGGTACGTGAGCTCCTCGCCGCGTATTTCAAGGTTCCGAAGCGGGCCGTCACGATTACGCAGGGTCTGGCCAGCCGCCGGAAGCTGGTGGACGTGGCGCGATGAACGCCAGCCGGCACATCGAACAGGAAGCCCGTTTTCTCGTCTCGGATCCTGACCTCCATCGGGCCCTCGCGCACCTTGAGACGGTGGGGCGGTTCCGGTTGGTGAGCCGCCGTCGGGAACGGCAGCGGAATACCTATTTCGACACCGCGCAACTGCATCTCCGTCGGGGCGGCAGTGTGCTCAAACTGCGCCAGGTGGGGCGCTCCCGCGAGGTCATCTTTAAACACGCTGTCGGGTATCACCGGGGAGTGGCCACGCATCTTGAGGTGGCCGTGCCGGTGACGCTGGCCCAGCGACAGCAGCTTCCGAATGGACGGCTGCGCGCGGAGCCGCTGCAACGGGCCCGGCGGCTTGCCGGGGCCGCGCCCTTGCGCGCGCTGCTGACGATCGCGACGGACCGCCGCCGGCATTGCTTCGCGCAAGGCCGCCAACGCGTGGAGCTGGATATCGACCGCGTCACGTTACGGCAGGGATCGCGCGTCGTGGCGCAACGATTCGAAGTGGAGCTGGAAAATCTTACCGCGTCGTCCGCCGCGTTTCACGCGGCGCTGCAGGCGCTGCGCCGGCAGTTCGGGCGGGCGCTTCGCCCCTCGGCCGTGTCCAAATTTGAATTCGCCCTCGCTGCGCTGACAGCGGCTCGGCGGGACGCTTAACGCGCGCGCCACTGGGAGTCGTGGCGGGCTTCGAAGGCAGAGATGGCCGCGTCTTGCTGGAGGGTCAGCCCGATCTCGTCCACGCCGTGGATGAGACGGGTTTTGATCGCCGGGTCGATCTCGAAGTGAAACGAAATCTCCTCGGGCAGCTGCAGGGTGACGCGCTGGTGATCCAAATCCACGGTCGCTTCTAAGCCGGCATAGCGCCCCACCATCTGGAAGATCTCCTCGACCTCAGGGACGGCCAGCTCGACGGTGAGCAAGCTGTTTTTCTGGCTGTTGTTGCGGAAGATATCCGCAAACGCCGGCACGCGGACCTCGCCGCGCTGCTGCCACGGGGCGATGACGACCGTGAAGCCGTACTGCTGGATGGCCCACACCGCATGCTCCCGGCTTGACCCGCAGCCGAAGTTGTTGCGGGTGACGAGAATAGAAGCCCCCTGAACGTCTGGCGCGTTGAGTTCAAAGGCGGGGTTGGGTGTTCCATCCGGCAGATACCGCCAGTCCTGAAACAGATGTTCGCCAAAGCCGGTTCGCGCAATCGACTTCAGGAACTGTTTCGGGATGATCTGGTCGGTGTCCACGTTGGCCCGATCCAGCGTCGCCAGCTTGCCCCGATGCGTCCGAAATGGTGTCATCATGTGGGTGAAGGGTGAAGGGCGGAGGGTGGAGTGGCCGTCATGCTCGACCCTCCACCTTCCAGGTTCGGATGTCGACAAAATGGCCGGCGATCGCCGCGGCGGCGGCCATCTGCGGACTTACGAGGTGCGTCCGTCCTCCCTTGCCCTGCCGTCCTTCGAAATTGCGGTTGGAGGTTGAGGCGCACCGCTGGCCCGGCGCGAGCTGATCCGGGTTCATCCCCAGGCACATGCTGCAGCCGGACTGCCGCCATTCGCAACCGGCGCGTTGGAAGAGGTCATGCAGTCCCTCGGCTTCCGCCTGCTTGCGGACCTGTTGCGAGCCGGGAACGACCAGCACGCGCACGCCCCTCGCGACGGTGCGGCCGTCGAACATCTTGGCGGCCGCGCGCAAATCCTCGATGCGGGCGTTCGTGCAACTGCCGATAAACACCGTGTCAATTGAAATGTCGGTCATCGGCGTGCCCGGCGTCAATCCCATATAGACCAAGGCCTGTTCGACGTCTTTGCGGCTGTAGCCAGGGACCTGGTCAGGTGCTGGCACGCGGCCGGTAACGTCCACCACCATCCCCGGATTCGTGCCCCAGGTGACCTGCGGCGCAATCTGCGAGGCGTCCAGGCTCAGCGTCCGGTCGTAGGCGGCGCCGGGATCGGTGGGCAGGGTCTTCCAGAAGGCCACCGCCTCCTCAAACGCCCGGCCCGTCGGCGCAAACGGCCGGTCACCTGACGCGACGAACTGGAAGGTGGTCTCATCGGGCGCGATCATGCCGGCCCGCGCGCCGGCCTCGATGCTCATGTTGCAGATGGTCTGTCGCGCTTCCATGGACAGCGCGCGGATGGCCTCGCCGCAGTATTCCAGGACATACCCCGTGCCGCCGGCGGTGCCGATGGTGCCGATGAGCTTCAGGATCATGTCCTTGGCGGTGGCCCCGGGTTGCAGCCGGCCGGTGAATTCGACCTTGAACGTCTTGGGGCGCGTCTGCGTCAGGCACTGGGTGGCCAGGACATGCTCGACCTCCGAGGTCCCGATCCCGAAGGCCAGCGTGCCGAACGCCCCGTGCGTCGAGGTGTGGGAATCGCCGCAGACGACGGTCGTCCCGGGCAGCGTCAGGCCCAACTCCGGGCCAATGATGTGGACGATCCCCTGGCGGTCGCTCTGGAGGTCGTACAGGGTGATCCCGAACTGGCGGCAGTTGTGCGTGAGGGCCTCGACCTGCGCCCTGGAAATGGGGTCGCGGATCGTCGTCCGGTCATCCGTCGGGACGTTGTGGTCCATCGTCGCGATGGTGAGCTCCGGGCGTCGCACCCGCCGCTTGGTCAGGCGCAGCCCCTCGAACGCTTGGGGGCTGGTCACCTCGTGGACGAGATGGCGGTCGATGTAAAGCAGCACCGTGCCGTCAGCCAGCGTCGTGACGACATGCCGATCCCAGATTTTCGCGAACAGTGTGTGGCCCATAGTCGTCCCAGTATAACGGCAGATTCTCCGAGTTGGCAACCCCGCCCTTTTGGCTAGGGCCATGCGGCTCAGCCACGCCGGAACGTGTGAGCGACCTCCAGTTGCTGTCGTCAACGCCTTCGGCTTGAGCCAACAGGGCGGGGCCCGCGACGGCCGCTACAAACGGCCGTCTGGATGTGTTATCATAACGTGTAAGTGATCAACCGCCACAACACCGTGGCACGTGCAGAGGAGGAAGCTGCGATGGCCGGAGCAGTCCTGGAGTTGACCGAGAGCAACTTTTCCCAGGAAGTCCTGAATGCGAAGAGCCCCGCCGTGGTGGACATGTGGGCCGCCTGGTGCGGTCCCTGCCGCTTGATTGCCCCGGTGCTCGATGAGCTGGCCGGCACCTATCAGGGCAAGGTGAAATTCGGCAAGCTCAACGTCGATGACTATCCCCAGCTGGCCGCCCAGTACCGCATCATGAACATCCCCACCCTCCTGGTCTTCAAGGGCGGCCAAGAGGTGGACCGCATCATCGGCGTGCAGCCGAAGGAAGAGTTGGTCCGCCGGTTCGACAAAACCCTGGTGTAAGTCCGGATGCGGCCTGGCTCCGCTACGCACCCCGCGATCGCGGTCCTGTGCTCCGGGCAGGGGACCAACCTTCAAGCCATCATCGGGGCGATTCGCCGGGGACGGCTCCGCGCTCGGATCGCCGTGGTGGTGTCCGACCGTCGGGATGCCAAGGCGCTCAAGCGGGCCAAGCGCGCCGGGATTCCAACCGCTTGGCTGGACCCGAAGCGATTCGCCGACCGCGCGGCCTTTGACCGGGCGCTGGCGAACCTCCTGGCGGCGCGCCGGGTGCGGCTGGTCTGTCTAGCCGGCTTCATGCGCGTCCTCTCGCCGACCTTTGTCCGCCGGTTTCGCAACCGCATCCTCAACATCCACCCCGCCCTCCTGCCCGCGTTTCCAGGCGCCCAAGCGATCCGCGACGCGTTGGCCTGGGGCGCAACAGTGACCGGTGTGACCGTCCACCTCGTGGATGCGCAGGTCGACCACGGCCCGGTTCTCCTGCAGGAAGCGCTGGCCATCCAGCCGCGCAACACGGCAGGCCAGTTGCTGGCGCGGCTGCATCGGATTGAGCACCGCCTCTACCCGAAGGCGATTCAGCTGGTGCTGGAGGGCCGTGTGCGTGTGCGGGGTCGCGTCGCGACTATTCGCGAGTCGGTAGTCCGTAGTCGGTAGTCCGTTGCCAGCGCTTGAGTTTTTTACTACGGACTACGTCTATGGACTACGGACTAGTGGAAGAGTTCGAGCTGGGCTTTGGGCAGGAGCAGGTTGCGGCCGGTCAAGGGGTGGATGAGACGGATGGCCTCAAACCGGTCGAAGCGGTAGCCGGCCAGCACCTGGGCAATGACCCCGGTGGCGTCGTCGAAAATCTTGTGCAGCAGCGCCTCGTTGAGCTCCACGCCTGGTTGCGGAGCGACGTTGAGCGCAAACGTAAACTCGCCGTTTCGAAATGCCCCCTCGCACGGTCCCACCTGAACGGTTGGCAGCGCCTTCGCGTTCACCTGCTCGGCCAGATGCGCCTGGATGCGCTGGGCGATCTGCAAGCTCAAGAATTGTTCCAGCGTCAGGGTGTGCAGCGGCAGCTGGTCCAGACTGACCCCTGGCGCGTCAGCGAGCTTCAGTTCAAGAATCGTGCGGGAGAAAAATTCGGTGGGGGGGATCATATTCGCATTCACGCGCCGCACGTCGTCCAGATACCTGACCAGGGAGAAGTACGCGCCGGGCACCGCCGGATCGGAGACCAGCAGGAGATAGAAATCCATGGGCGGTTCGGTGCTGAGGACGACGCGATGAATGACCTCCATGACGTTGCCGAGCAGCTCGTTCGCGGCGGGATTCAGCCACACCTGGTGCTGGTTGAGCTGCATGAGGGTGCCGGCATGGTCCAGGTGGACAGCCACCGTACCGCCGGCCTGTTTGACGGCCACGGTCAAATGGTACTCGGTCGCACAGATCTGGCGGATGACCTCCGCCGCCTGGTTCTGCCGGTAGGTTGCCCCGCTGCAGCCGCTTAAGGCCAGCCCAAGACTCAGCAGCAGGCCGACAGCGAAGCCGTGGCGCATTCGGAGGGTCATGGATGGACTCTTTAGGCGGGTGAGGACGGAGGCGGCGCTTGAGGCGTCTCCTCCGACAGGACGGGCAGGACGCGCTGCTTGCCGTACTCCACAAAGACGGCTTCGATTTCGTCGTACTCGAGCTCGTTCTTCTTTAACAGTTCATCCTTGAACCGTTCAAGCAGAACATTTTCTTTTTGAAGCAGCTCTCCCACTTCTTTCAGACATTCTTGGAGGATGTTGTGCGTTTCGTTATTCAGTTTTTCTTTGACCCGGTCAGAGAGATGATCCCCCGAGCCCCCTTTGCGAAACGCCCATGACCCCGTTAAGAGTTCATAATCACCAATAAACCCATTCGTTCCCATGCCATAACTCCACACCATGTCATGGGCAATGCTCATGGCATGCTCAAAATCTGTACTGACGCCTGTCGTGGTGGACTCGCATTTGAGTTTTTCAGCAACATATCCTGCTAGGGAACACTTAATATCCGCCATGAGCATGTCTCGGGTTTTGCTATGGTAGTCATATCGAGGGGCATGATAGACAACACCGAGCGTCGAGCGTCGCATAAAAATTGAAGCCTTGAAGACGTCATTCGTCGGATTGAGGAAGTACAGCGCAAGGAGATGTCCCGCTTCATGATACGCGGTTCCTCGGCGCTCCTGTTCCAGCATCTTCTGAACTCGCCGCTGGCCCATATCGACGCGCTCAAACGCTTCAGAAATATCTTTGGACGTGATGACTGAACGTTTGGTCCTGGTCGCAATCAGCGCAGATTCCTTGACGATGTTCTCGATGTCCGCTGGCGACTTCCAGACCGAGCGGCGGGCGAGTCTCGCTGTGTCCATGGTGGGATCTGCTTTGACTTTTGACAGGTAGAAGCGGAACAACTTCTCGCGATCTTCCAGTCCGGGTCGATCCACGTAGATCTTTCGGTCCAATCGGCCTGGCCGTAGCAGGGCCTGGTCCAGCACGCTTTCGTCGGCGTTGGTGGCGCCGATGACCACGACGTTGTAGCGCCCGCTCTCCAGCCCGTCCATCTGGATGAGCAGCTCGTTGACGGTGTTGTTGCGCTCGGTCTGCGCGCCGAAGCCGAGGTCCGCGCCCCGGGAGGTGCCCACCGCATCCAGCTCGTCAATGAAGATGATGCAGCCGCCCTCGACGCGGGCCATCTGCTGCGCCTTCTTGAAAATCTTGCGCACGCGAGCCGGGCCCGTCCCGACGAAAATCTCGATGAACTCCGAGCCCGAGACCGAGAGGAAGGGCAGATCCGCCTCGGTGGCGATGGCTTTGGCCAGGTAGGTCTTCCCGCATCCCGGAGGGCCGATGAGGAGTATGCCGCGCAGGACCTTGCCGCCGATTTGGGTCACCCGGGCGTGGTCTGTCAGCAGCTCGACGACCTCCCACGCTTCCTGCTTGGCTTCCTCCATGCCGATGACTTCAGCCCAGCGCACGTTGACCTGATCGCTCTTGACCTTGCCTTTGTTGAGCTTGCTGAAGCTACCGCCGCCGTAGTGCAGCCAATAGAGCATGACGATGAAGAACCCGGCGTAGATGATGGATTGGATGGGCGTCATGGAAAACAGCGCCATCAGGTAGGTGCGCTGATAGGAGTCAATCTTGGCCAGGGCTACAATCGGCCACACAATCGAGCCCACCACCGACAGGATCAGGACGATCATGATCCAGCGGAGCTCGAAAAAGAGCCGGAGCCGTTCCAGAAAGCTGAGAGGGCGTTTCATCGTACTGATAACTATATCATGCAGTGGGGTGGGGTGTCAATGCGCTTGGAGGATTTTAAGGATACGTAAACTTTAATAAACACTAAAAGAACTTGGATGGGCGAAATGCCGTGAGGTCACATCTTTGCTGAAGAGTGGCGGGCCGCGCCAGTGCCCAAGCAGGTTGTCGAGGAACGCGTTGGCTGCACGCCGCGGCTCGGAGGGTGGCGGGTGCTGGTCAAGTTTGACGGGTGACGCGGAGCCGGGGCCCCCTGCGCCCGGAGCCGACGACGGCGATAGTCCGGCGCGGCGAGGACGTAGGGAGTGGCGCAGCGGCAGGCCCTGTCAAACTTGACCACTACCGGGTGGCGACAAGGCTTGCCCCGTCCCAATTGGCCGGGCGCATTGGGAATCGAGAATAGCCCTCCGAAATCGCGGGGACGGCTCGTCGTGCTTCAGCGTGACGACGCCGCCAATTGGGTGCGGGGCTTGCGGTTGTCGGACCCTTCGGGTATAATCGGCGCCATGTCGCATCGGATTCGTCATCTGACCGCACGGGAAATCCTCGATTCTCGGGGGCAGCCGACTATCGAGGTCGATGTGGTGCTGGTCGACGGCGCCGTGGGCCGCGCGGCGGTCCCCTCCGGGGCCTCGACCGGAAGCCACGAGGCGCTGGAGTTGCGCGACAGCGGCAACCCACGCTACGGCGGCAAAGGGGTCTTGGGCGCGGTGGCGAACGTGCGCGGCCCCATCGCCAGCGCCCTGAAAGGCCGCGACGCCGCGGACCAGACGGACGTTGATGCGCGCCTGAATGCGCTGGATGGGACGGCCAACAAATCCTGCCTCGGCGCCAACGCCATCCTCGGCGCGTCCCTGGCGTGTGCGAAGGCCGTGGCGGCCAGCCGACGGCAGCCGCTCTTCCGCTCACTCGGCGGAACCACCGCGCGCCTGTTGCCCATCCCGCTGATGAACATCCTCAACGGCGGCGTCCACGCCGACAATACGCTCGATATCCAGGAGTTCATGATCATGCCCATCGGTGCTGCGACGTTTGCGGACGCGCTGCGCATGGGGGCGGAGGTCTTCGCGACGCTCAAGCGCATCCTGAAAGCCCGGCACCAGACCACCGCCGTGGGCGATGAGGGCGGATTCGCGCCGAACTTGCGCAGCAACGAGGCGGCCATTCAGTTGGTCGTCGAGGCGATCGAGCAGGCCGGTTACCGGCCCGGCCGCCAGGTCATGGTGGCGCTGGACTGCGCGGCGAACGAGTGGGTTGACGGCGGGGCGTATCGACTGAAGAAAAGCCGCCCGAAGGAGCGCCTCCGGGCGGCGGATTTGCTGGCGGACTATGCCCGATGGGCGGCGAAATACCCCATCGTCTCCATCGAAGACGGACTCGGTGAAGACGACTGGTCCGGCTGGCGCCAGCTCACGCAGCGGCTCGGGGGGCGCCTGCAGCTGGTCGGGGATGACCTCTTCGTCACCAACGTCGAGCGGCTCGCGCGCGGGATTGCCGAGCACACCGCCAACGCCATTCTCATCAAAGTCAACCAAATCGGCACGCTGACGGAAACGCTCCAGACGATCCAGCTGGCCAAGCGCGCCCGCTACGGCACGGTGATCTCCCACCGCTCCGGCGAAACCGAGGACGTGACGATTGCGCATCTGGCCGTCGCCACGAATGCCGGCCAGATCAAGACCGGCTCGCTGTCCCGCAGCGAGCGCGTGGCGAAGTACAACGAGCTGCTGCGCATCGCCGAGCAGCTGGGCTCGCGCGCCGTGTACGCCGGCACCCACTGGCCGCTGGCGGCGGCGCGCCGACCCCGCGCCCGCGCGCGGGTCGGCTCGTAAGTCACCGGATCGTGAGGGCGGACCGCGTCCATGACGAAGCGGAAGACGTGGCTCATCGGGATCCTCGTCGCGCTGGCGCTGATCTTCGGGCCAGGGTTCGTTCAGCTCCTCCAGATGTCCTATCGGCAGCATCTCATGGACCGACGGCTGCGCGAACTGGAAGCCACTCGCGAGCAGCTCCGCGCGCAGCACCAGCGCTTGGAGTCGGACCCCACTTATGTCGAGGGGCTCATTCGCTCCACGTTTAAAGTGGCCAAGCCGGGCGAACTGGTGGTCCCGGTCGATGGGGACACTTCCAACGGCAAAACGCGTTGACGCGGTCCGGGTTCATCGCTTATAATCAAGACTCCCATCGTGCGACGGGAGCGAGTTTCATTGCGGGGTGGAGTCCCTCGACTTCGCTCGGGATTCCACCCACGTGATGTCGCGTTCCAAAAAAGACATTCACTGCGGGGTGGAGCAGCCAGGTAGCTCGTCGGGCTCATAACCCGAAGGTCCCAGGTTCAAATCCTGGCCCCGCTACCAAATGCGCCAAGGGGCTGCGGTGTCCGCAGCCCCTTGGTGTTGCGTGGAAGCTCTATGGTACAGTCCCATCGCGTCACCGTGCGACAGCCCGACTCGACCCCACATCCGGTCTGGCCCGTGGAGAGGTCGCTAGCCGCGTCTGAATGAACACGCCGACCACGGTCCTCCGCCGGTCGTGTGCCCGCGCCTGCCTGGTGGCGGTGTCCGTCGCCCTGTCGCTGGGGCTGGTGGAAGTCGGCATGCGCCTCCGCCATTTCAAACAGCTCACCATCCCAGCCGGCATCGAGCACCCCCATTTCCACCATCGCCTGTCCCCCAACTCGGACCAACATTTCGCCTCCGACGAATTCGACGTATGGACGCGCACCAATCGCTACGGCCTCCGGGGGCCCGATCCGGTGCTGCCGAAACCGCCCGGGGTCATCCGCGTGCTCATGCTGGGGGATTCGTTCATCTTCGGCTTTCCGGTGCGGGACGAGGAGACCTTCTGCTGGCTCGTGGAGCGTCAGTTGCGGGCCGAGGGCTATCCCGTGGAGGTGATTAACGGCGGGGTATCCGGCTATTCGCCGACCTTGGAGTACCTGTCCCTGCGCGACGAATTCCTGTCGTTTGAGCCCGACCTCGTGGTGCTGTGGATGGACCTGGGCGATGTTCAGGAGGACCACTGGTTTCAGAAGAATCTGCTCTACGATACGGCCGGCCGCATTGTGCGCTGCGACCCGCGGTATATTCACGGCAGGTTTGACCGCTGGGAGTGGCTCAAGACCCACAGTCTGCTCGCCAACTACCTCGACCGAAAGGTCGTGCGCACGTTCACCCACATCCGCACACTGGGATTGGTCGGATATACGCGGACCGTGCTCCGCCGGGAACGGGCCAAAGCCGCCGTCGCCAAACTCAAGAGCGTCACGCAGGCTCCCGACCTGGCGGACTATGACCGGTTTCTTCTGATCAGACCGTCCATGACGCCAGAACAGATCAGACCGTATTGGGAACTCACCGGGCGCTACCTGGTGATGATCCGCGAGTTGTTAGCCGAGCGGCGCATCCCGCTGATCCTGGGCGTCTACCCCTATGGGATGGTCGTGGGGCCGGATCAGTGGGCAACCGGCAGAGTCTTCTGGGGATTTGAACCAGGCAAGACGTATGACGCTGCCCCGGCGCTGGCACTCCTGACCGAGTTTACGCGCGACCAGCAGATCCCCTTCACCAACGCCTTCGACAGCTTCAGGGTGGCGGCCAAGACGACGAAGTTGTTCTATGATGAAGACGGCCATTTCACGCCGGCCGGCCAGCAGGTGCTGGCCGAGCATCTCCTGCACGACCCGCTCTTCCGCGCGTCCCTCTCCCGTCGCGTGGCGCAGGCGCGGCGGCGCGATTGAGCGCCCCTCAGGCGCGCAGGCGGATGCGCGCGTTGACGACCCGAAGCTCCTACGCTACAATAACGCATTCTTCAGAACTCGCACAGCGCACACAGTCGAACAGGTTCTCATCCGTGACCACAATCGTACAGCCCGTCGTTCGTTCCCTTCTGGTGGGTGCCGTATGTGTTGGGTTGGCGAGCCCGTGTGCGGCGGCCGACACGCACGCCGGCACACCGGCCCCTGATCCGTTCGCGGGCAAGGCCGCGTATGCCCAACACTGCGCCCGCTGCCACGGCGTGACGGGTGCCGGCGACGGCCGGGACGCCGCACGCCTGTATCCCAAACCTCGGAATTTCACCGAAGGCGTCTACAAGTTCCGCGCTACACCCAGCGGGACGCCGCCGACCGATGAAGACCTGTTTCACACGCTCACCGCCGGGCTGCCTGGCAGCGGGATGCCCGATTGGGCTCACCTGGATGAGTCGGTGCGCTGGCAACTGGTTGCGTACGTGAAAAGCCTCTCGCCGACCTTTCAGGACACCCCACCGCAGCCCATTGCCCTCGGCGAGGATCCCGGCCCGAAGCGCGCGGACTTCGCAAAGGGCAAGCAGGTCTACGAGCAATTAGGCTGTGCCGCCTGCCACGGCCCGCAGGGCCGCGCCAACGGCTCCTCGGCGAAGACCCTGGTGGACAACTGGGGACGGCCGATCCGCCCCGCCAACTTGACCGAAGGATGGAATTACCGAGGCGGCAGCGACCCGAAGGCGATTGTGACGCGCGTGTTGGCCGGCATGGACGGCACGCCGATGCCCTCCTATGCCGAGGCCGCCTCGCCGGACGACGTCTGGCAGATGGCCTACTATGTCCAGTCGCTCCAACGGCGCCCCCACTGGTCGATGATCGTCCATGCGCTTCCGCTGACAGGAGCACTCCCCGACACGGTCGAGGATCCTCGCTGGGAGCCCGCCGAGGCCGCGGATGTCCGGATGCGCAACGTCGTCCAACCGAGCGGAGAACTCACCGGGGCGCAATCCATCACGACCGTCACCCTGCAGGCGGTGTATAACGCGGAGGCGGTCGGCTTCCGGGTGTCGTGGACCGACCCGAGCGAGGAGCGCACCGAACCGGCTGATGCGTTGGCGTTGGCGTTCCATCCCGTCACCGTGAGAGGCGATGTCGTCACGCTCCAAACGTGGCCGATGCGCGATTCACCAGCGCTGGATGTGGTCGGCTGGTCGGCGCAGCGGCAGCAAGCGGTTGAGGCCGTCGCCAAGAACTACGAGTCGGTGTGGCAGGCAGGACCCTCGTCGGTGACGCGGAGCCTCCAGGCGCGTTATCAGGACGGACAGTGGGATGTGGTAGTGACGCGCCCCTTGCATCCGGCGGATGTCGAGGGCGCTGCACAGCTGTCCGCGGGCCAGTTCGTCCCGCTGGCGTTCGCCCTGTGGGATGGCGGCAATCCGGAACAACGGGCCGTCTCAAGTTGGATCGATGTGGTCTTGCAGCACCCGCCAGTTAAGGCCGCAGCACCCGATCCGTCCCTCATGGCGGTCTGGGTTTTGGCGGCACTCGTGTTGATCGTGGGGTTAGTCCTCGTCTTCAGGCGTTCTTGAATTCTTGCCACAAGGAGAGTCGCGATGATGTCGGATGAGAAGTGGATGCGAACGAAGCTCATACCCCTAGTAGGGGTGGTGGTGGCCATCGGGTGCGGCGGGAAGCCCCAGGACGCCTCCGCCACCACGAAGGCGAACGCCTCAGCGGAACGTCCGGTGCAATTGGCGCAAGCCGCGCCGGAGGCGGCTCCGGCCGGCGGCGCGAGCGGCTCCGCGAGCCTCCATGGGAGCATCAAGTTTTCCGGGACGGCGCCGGAAGCCGAGCGCATCAAGATGGACGCCGATCCGCAGTGTCTCCTGCAGCACAAGGAAGCGGTGCACAAGCCGGAGGTCGTCATCAACGCCAACGGGACCCTGCGGTATGTCTTCGTCTATGTGAAGCAGGGCCTCGAAGGCAAGACCTTTGCCGCGCCGACACAGCCGGCGGTGTTGGATCAGCAGGGGTGCATGTACCATCCGCATGTGCTGGGCCTGCAGGTCAACCAGCCGCTGGAGATCGTCAACAATGATGCCACGTTGCATAACGTCAACTGCAAGCCCCTCAACAGTAAACCCTTCAATATCGCCCAGCCCGTCAAGGGCATGAAATCCACCAAGACGTTCGCGGCGCCGGAGGTCATGGTCAAGTGCGCCTGCAATGTGCATCCGTGGATGGCGACCTATGTGGGGGTCGTGGCGCATCCGTTCTTCGGCGTGTCGGGCGAGGACGGCGGTTTCACGATTGCGGGCCTGCCGGCCGGCCACTACACGCTGGAAGCCTGGCATGAGAAGTACGGCACGCAGACCAAAACGGTGACCGTTGCTGACGGCGAACGCGCGCAGGTAGACTTTGAGTTCAAAGCCCCATAAAAGGATTCCGACGTGACGTGGTGGTTTCCTGAGGTTGTCTCGACCTACGGCGTCCAGATCGACCGCCTGTTCGTCGTGATCCTCTGGATCACCGGCGTCATCTTCGTGCTGGTGGAAGGCGCGCTGCTCGCCTTTCTGATTCGCTACCGCCGCGGCGCCTCCACCCGTGCGATGTACATCCACGGCAACGTGACCGCGGAGATCATCTGGACGGTGATCCCGGCACTGATCGTCACGTATCTGGCCTTTGCCAGCCAGCGCGTGTGGGCGCACATTCAAGGCCCGCCCCCGCCGCATCAGATGGAGCTGGAGGTCGTGGCCGAGCAGTTCGCCTGGAACATCCACTATGCCGGACCGGACGGACAGTTCGGAACCGCCGATGACGTGGAGACGATCAATCAACTCCACTTGCCCGTGGGCCAGGTCGTGCTGGTCCGCCTGAAGTCGAAAGACGTGATCCACAGTTTCTTTCTGCCCCAGTTTCGGCTCAAACGCGACACCGTCCCGGGGATCACGGGGCGCATCTGGTTGCAGGCGACCAAAACCGGGCAGTATGAAATTGTCTGCGCGGAGCTCTGCGGCTTGGGCCACTATCGGATGCGCGGGTTTGTGACGATCGAAACGCCGGAGGCGTTTGCGGCGTGGTTGAAGCAGGCGAAAGCGGAGCAGGCAGGATGAGCGACACACCACACGAATCGGCTGACCACACGATGGGGTTCGTGCGTCAATACATCTTCTCGACGGACCACAAGACCATTGGCCTGCAGTTTCTCTTCACGAGCCTGTTCATGATTTTGTTCGGCGGCCTCCTGGCCATGCTGATGCGCTGGCAGCTGGGATGGCCGGGGCATCCGCTGGCCTTCATGGGGAAGCTCGCCCCCAATGGGATGCCGGGCGGGGTGATGGTACCGGAATACTACAATATGCTGTTTACCATCCACGGCAGCGTCATGATCTTTTTCGGCATCATTCCGATCCTGGTCGGGGCGTTCGGCAACTACCTCATTCCCTTGAAAATCGGCGCGCCGGACATGGCCTTCCCCAGGCTGAACATGGCGTCGTTTTGGCTCAACCCCCCGGCGATTATGATCATGCTGGCCGGGTTCTTCATGCAAGGCGGGGCAGCGGCGGCGGGGTGGACGTCCTATGCGCCGTTGAGCGCCATACTGGGCCCGGGCCAGACCTGCTGGATTCTGAGCGTCCTCCTCGTGGGGACCTCCTCCATCATGGGGGCGATCAACTACATCACGACGATTATCAACTTGCGCGCGCCCGGCATGACGTTTTTCCGCCTGCCGCTGTCCATCTGGGCGCTGTTCATCACGGCGATCATGGCGCTGTTGGCCACGCCGGTATTGGCGTCGGCGCTCATCATGCTCCTCCTGGACCGGACGCTGGGCACCAGCTTCTTCCTGCCGGCCGGCCTTGTTGTGGACGGCGTGGCGCTGGCCCACAGCGGGGGCCAGGTCTTGCTGTGGCAGCATCTGTTCTGGTTTTATTCCCATCCCGCCGTCTACATCATGATCCTGCCGGCGATGGGGATCGTCTCGGACATCCTGCCCACCTTTGCCCGCAAGCCGGTCTTCGGTTACCACTCAATGGTGTACGCGCTCGCCACGATTGCCGTGCTGGGCTTCCTCGTCTGGGCGCACCACATGTTCGTCAGCGGGATGAACCCTACCCTCAGCACCAGCTTCATGGTGGCCACGATGGTGATCGCCGTGCCGACCGGCGTGAAGTTCTTCAATTGGCTGGCGACGCTCTGGCGGGGCTCTATCCGGCTCACGACGCCGATGCTCCATGCCTGTATCTTCCTCTCCACCTTCCTGGTGGGAGGGTTGACGGGGATTTTTGCCGCGGCCATGCCCGTGGACATCTACATCCACGATACCTACTTCATCGTTGGGCACCTGCACTACGTCCTGTTCGGCGGCAGCCTCTTTGGGGCGTTTGCGGGGATCACGTTTTGGTTTCCGAAGATGTTCGGGCGCATGATGTCGGACCGCTTGGGCCAGCTCCATGCGGTGTTGACGTTTGTGTTCTTCAACGCCGTGATGTTTCCGATGTTCATCCTGGGCATCGGTGGCATGCCCCGGCGCATCTATGATTGGTCGCAGTATGCCCACCTGAGCCACTTCGGTCCCCTCAACCGCATGATCAGCGTCAGCGCCTTCTGCCTCTTGGCGGCGCAGGGGCTCTTTGTCGTGAATTTCATCTGGAGCCTGTTCAAGGGCCGGAACGCGCCTGAAAATCCCTGGGAGTCGACGACGCTGGAGTGGGCGACGCCGTCGCCTCCGCCGCATGGGAATTTCAAGCAGACCCCGACCGTCTATCACGGCCCGTACGAGTACAGTGTTCCAGGCGCGAAGGCCGACTGGCTCCCGCAGCACCAGCAAAGTAGTCCATAGTCCGTAGACCGTAGTCCATAAGTCCGGGATGAGACGAAGTCTTCGGAGCAAGACATGACTCAGGACCGACAGGCTATCGACAAACAGCACCACGGACTACGGACGACCGACTACGGATTTCTTCGCATCCACCGATTCGCGTTAGCAACTGCCGGGATGACCTTCCTCCTGCTGATTGCCGGCGGTCTGGTCACGTCTACCGATTCCGGCCTGTCTGTCCCCGACTGGCCGCTGTCCTACGGGACGCTGTTTCCCCCGATGGTCGGCGGCATCCGGTTTGAACATACCCACCGCCTGATTGCCGGCGTGGTGGCGTTGATGATCATGGCGGTAGGCGTTTGGCTGTGGCGCCGCGAGTCCCGTCGGTGGGTGCGTTGGGTGGGCTACGGGGCGACGGCCGCCGTGCTCATGCAGGCCGTGCTCGGAGGCCTGACGGTCCTGCTGGTGCTGCCACCGCCGCTTTCGATCGCCCACGCCTGCCTGGGGCAGGTCGTGTTCTGCCTGGTCCTCATCGTAGCACTGGTGACGGCACCGGCGTGGCCCGCCCAACAGAGTGTTGAGGATCCCGTCGTGCGCCGCGGGTGTCTGATGGCGACGGTCTTGCTGCTGACGCAGTTGTGGCTCGGCGCGGTCATCCGGCACACGGGGCTGGCGCTGGGATGGCACATCGGCGGCGCGGTGCTTATCGCCGGCGTCGTCGGCCTCTTATCACGGCGCGTCCGCCGCACGCCGGAGGTGCCAGCTGCGCTCATCCGACTGAGCCGATTACTCGTCATGGCTGTCGGCGGCCAACTCCTGCTGGGGGGGCTGGTGTTGGCGTCGGGCTTGCAGGCCGCCGTCGCCACCGCGCATGTCGCCCTCGGGGCGCTACTCCTTGGCACATCCTGTGTGATGACCGTGATCGCCTGGAAGGGATCTGTGCGTACAGCGGCCGCCAGCAGGGTCTCTTTGGTAAGGCGTCTGTCGATATGAGCACGCGCCTGCGCGACTACCTGGCACTGACGAAACCCCGCCTCACGGCGCTGGCGTTGCTGGCGACCCTCGTCGGATTCCTGATGGGCTCCCTGAGACCGTGGGCGCATCTTTGGGTGTTGATCCCGACGCTGCTGGGCGCCGCACTCATCGGTGCCGGCGCCAATGCGTTGAACCAATGGGCCGAGCGTGACACCGATGCCTTGATGCGCCGGACCCAAGCACGTCCGTTGCCGGCCGGACGGCTCAAGCCGGCTCACGCCCTTCGCATGGCCGTCGTCATGGCGAGCCTGGGGCTGGTCATCTTGTTTGGGCTGGTCAACAGTCTTGCGGGATGGTTGGGCGCGGCGACCCTCCTCAGTTACAACGGCCTCTACACCCCGCTGAAGCGCAAGACCTCGTTGTGCACCATCGTGGGCGCAATCCCGGGGGCGCTCCCGCCGCTGATCGGATGGGCGGCCGCGCGGGGGACCCTTGGGCTTGAAGCGTGGGTGCTGTATGCGATCATGTTCTTGTGGCAGCTGCCACACTTCTTAGCGCTGGCGTGGCTGTATCGGGACGACTATGCGCGCGCGGGATTTCCCATGCTGTCGGTCGTGGACCCAGAGGGTTTCATGACGGGCCGCCAGATCGTGCTGTATGGCCTGGCGTTGCTGCCGACCAGCCTCTTGCCCACCGTGCTGGGCCTGACCGGCGGGTGGTACTTCATCGGGGCCGGAGTGATTGGGCTCTGGTTTATGGGCACCGCGATCGCGGCGGCTTGGACGCGGTCGAGCGCCTTGGCCAATCGGCTCTTTCTGGCATCGGTGGGGTATTTGCCGATGTTGCTGTTCCTGATGGTGATCGATAAGGGTGGCCTTGGATGAACGTCCGCCGTCGTGCACGAATGGTGCTGCTGGTGGTAGCGGTCAGCGGGCTCGGTGTTGCCGGGATGAAATTCCTTGAGGCGCACGCCGCCAGAAGCCCGCAGCCTTTGCCCATCCTTGGAGCCGTCCCCGACTTTCACCTCATCGATCAGGATCGCCAGCCGATGTCCCGGGACACCTTGAGGGGGCGTGTGTGGGTGGCTGACTTCATCTTCACCCGTTGTGCCGGACAATGCCCGATGATGACGGCGCGGATGGAGCGCCTGGCGACCCTGCTGGACCCTCGGGACGCCGTGACCTTGGTGTCGTTTACCGTCGATCCGGAACATGACACGCCGGAGGTGTTGGCGTCGTACGCCAAGGCGCAGGGGGCCGCATCCGCGTCGTGGCGGTTTGTGACCGGCACCCCATCGGCCGTCGTTCGCCTATGCCGAGACGGATTCCATCTGGCGGTGGCAGACGGGGAAGGCACGGCCGCCGAACCGATTACCCACAGCGTGCGGCTGGTGCTCGTGGACCGGGCCGGCGCCATCCGCGGCTATTACGACGCGACAGAAGACACCCAGCTCCAGCAGCTGCACCGCGACCTTCGCCGCGTGCTGGAGGAACGTTCGTGACCCGATGCCTCTAGCGGTTCTCCCGACGGTCAACGCCAGCCTGAATGCCGCCAGCGCGGCGCTGCTCCTCCTGGGATGGATCTGCATTCGCAGCGGATGGATCCGCCCGCATCTGGTCTGCATGCTGACGGCGTGCGTGTTGTCGGTGACGTTTCTTGTGAGTTACGTCATCTACCATGCGCAGGTGGGATCGGTGCGGTTTACCGGCCACGGCTGGATTCGACCGGTGTATTTTTCCATCCTGGTGTCGCATACGGTGCTGGCGGTCGTGATCGTGCCGTTGGCCGCCCGCACGCTGTGGCTGGCCTTCCATCGGCGGTTTGCCGAGCATCGGCGCCTGGCCCGCGTGACGCTGCCCGTGTGGCTGTACGTGTCGGTGACCGGCGTCGTCGTGTATTGGATGCTGTATCATTGGTGATGATGTGGTGTGAGCTGTTGTTAGCAATCAGCCATCAACAATCAGCCATCAGCAAACGGCAGGGGCAGGCCCGTTTTCCATTCTGTCTCATTGGCTGGCTGCTGGCTGCTGGCTGCTGGCTGCTCAGTCAAGCCGTGGTCTTTGCATGTCCCTTGTGCAGCCAGGCGCTGTTTTCGCCGGGGGAGACGACCGCGCAGGTCGGCGCCCTCAAGGGTTACCTCGTCAGCATCGTGGCCCTCCTTGGGCTTCCATTGGTCATGATCGGCGGCATCGCCGTGTGGGTTGTCCGCGCCAGTCGCCGCACGAAGTCACGCGCCTTGCGTTGACCCCACCACCTCTTTGAAGCATGCCCACCAGCGGTGGGCCGCCGCCGACGTTGGTCAGCGGCGCTGCGCTGTTGCACCGCGCTGGCGCTCAAAGAGGTGGTGGGGTTGACAACAAACCATCGGCGCGTTACACTGCAGACAGTCGCAACCGTAAGTAGGGAGGTGAGCGTTCCATGAAGAAGATTGCCCTGGTCGCGTTGGTGGGATTGACGTTGTGCGCGCAGGAGGCGTGGGCCATGCGGACGCCCGTGCATGAGGCGGCCGAGTCTCCTCAATATGGCCGGAAGTTTGGCGGCATGATTGGCCGCGGGTTGCTGAACGTTTCCACCTGTTTCGTGGATCTGCTCGTCAATGTGGTCAACGAGACGCGCAACGGACCTGCGCTCGTCGGCACCTTAGTCGGGGTTGGCAAAGGGGCCGGCTGTACGGTGTTGCGTGCTGGTTCAGGAGTGGTTGATGTGGCCACGTTCTGGGTGCCGGGCTTCAACGGTTTTCCCGTGTCCGATTCCTATGACAACTGTCTGGCTTTCGCACCCGCCCAGCCGGCCGCCGTCGCGCCAGCGTACTACGAGCCTTCCCATCATGTCATGGCACCGCCGGTATCCGCCACACCCTCACCTGCCGAGCCGGCGAAGAAACAGGAAAAACCGCACTATACCAAGTGAGCGGCTCGCCCTGCCATGCGGCACAGGTCTTGGCCCTGTGCCGCGGGTGCCCGATTGGCCGATCTCGATACCGGACTGATTCCCGTCCCGCTTGAGCGTGTCCCTCCGAACTGTTGTCAGGCTGCCTCCGGACGTCTCTGGCGTCCGGGCTCGGCGGTTGACAGCCTCCGCGTTGCGCGTTAAGCTTTCCATAGACCACAGGAGTCATGGATGGGCAGTACCTATCTCACCAAAGAAGGGTTGAAGAAGTTGCAGGACGAGCTAAGGGCGTTGCAGAAGCAGCGCCTGGGGTTGATCGAGGAAGTCAACCAGGCCGCGGCGCTTGGGGATCTGAGGGAAAATGGCGAATACCACGCCGCCAGAGAGCACCTCCAACACGTCAGCACACGCCTCGCTGAGCTCGATGCGAAGCTCACCGAGGTGCAGCTGGTGGACGACCTGCCGGTCGCCAGCGGGGAAGCGCGGATTGGGGTGGTCGTGACGCTCCGAGATTTGCAGACCAAGGAGGAATGCAGCTACCAACTGGTGGGGCCCGAGGAAGCGGATCCACAACACGGCAAGCTCTCCATTGCGTCGCCCCTGGGCAAGACCCTCTTGGGGAAGAAAAAAGGCGAGACGTTTGCGCTGAACCTTCCGACAGCGACGGTGCCGTACCTCCTGGTCAACCTGGAGCGTCCGACTGGATGATCCCACCACCTCTTTGGACCATCGCCGTTGGTCAGGACGTGACAGGACCATGGCGTCCAACGGCGATGGTGGCGAGCACAGCACGGCGATGCGCGTG
>Ga0209515_10003710_pt1 | contig 21355 bp, 14 predicted proteins | sample Subgroupgradi54m_FD_187454 | JGI IMG/M metagenome (GOLD analysis project Ga0209515, IMG submission 187454) | Subsurface groundwater microbial communities from S. Glens Falls, New York, USA - GMW60B uncontaminated upgradient, 5.4 m (SPAdes)... ... | reverse complement strand
CCATGCCCCGTAGGTCATGCACAGCATCCACTTGCCGCGCTGCGCCGCCAAGCGCATGGCCTCGAGCTGACGCGTCGCCACCTCGTCTCCCCAGGTCCAGCCGTCTCCGGCGAAATGCTCTTCCATGTAGCCGTCACTCACTTGCAGCCACTGCTCGAGCAGTCCGGGATACCGATCGGAATCGGACACGTTCAAGATGACCAGTTTTCCCTGGCGCTGAAACACCGGATAGATCCGCGTGAGAAATTGCTGCACCGCCGCTTGCAGCGAGGCGTCGTTCGGATACCCCTCTAGCGGAGGACGCCCTGACAGCTGGTGCGCCGCGACCGTCGTCAAGACGTCATCGATGAAGACGCCATCCCAGCCTCCGCCGATCACATCGCTGAGCGTCTTGGCGATCCAATAACTTTGCCATTGGGTGTTCGCCGGATCGATGGCCCAATACTGCGGATAATCAGGAATATTGACGAGATCCCCGTTCGTGTGACGCAGCAACCAATCCGGATGCTGCTTCACCACCCAGTCATACGTGGCGGCCGTCGCTCCATCGCCGACATCGTTCGACGTGATGAAGAAGAGCTGCCGATACATCACCGCCTTCACATGCGGGACCGCGTTTCGCGCGGCGGGCAGCAAGGGCTTGTCCCGTGCTTGCCATACCAACATGTCGTAGCGCTGCGGCTCGGCGCCCATGGCGGTAAAGCACGCGTGCAAGCGCGGCAGCTCGTCCAGTGATGGCTCGGCCGTAAGACCACGGCACGGCAACATGCACAGCAGCGCCGCGAGCAGCGCGACGGCACGCCTCGGCTTACAAATGAACGCCATTCGTTGAGGGCCCGGCTTTCACCAGGAAGACGTAGGTGCCTTGCTTCAATACGGTGCGATAGAGGGGCTTCGCCACGTTCTTCGCGACCTGTAAAGGATGACCCGAATACGCGAGATACCGATACTGCAAACCAAGCGGCAGATAGACAGGCCGCATCCCGGCCAGGGCGGCCATGCGTTTGATCACATCGCCCGAAAAACAGTTGATATGCCCCAGCGGGCTGACGGGGTTCAATGAAGCCCGGTCCTCCTTCGCGGCCTTCCAATTCATGGTTCGCAGGAGTTTGCGAATATTCGTGCCGTTGGGGACGCTGATCTTGATCATGCCCTGCGGCGTCAGGGCCCTGGCCAAATAGCGCAACGTGTCCAGCGGTTCGGGAATGTGCTCGAACACCTGCTCGGTGTTGATGTAATCGAATTGGTGCGTCGGGATGTCCGCCGACTCGACGATGCGAATCCCCTGCGCTTTGGCGTAGGCAATGCGGCTGGAGGAGATTTCCGAGCCGTACACCTCGCACCCGAACACCTTCGCCATCAACGCCCATTCCCCCCAGCCCATCCCGAAATCACATACTTTCAGCTGCGCCGGAAGCCGGCCGAAATAGGCGAGCAGCTGCATGAGCTCTTGGGCATACAGCGCGTAATAGGCGTGGTCCTGCGTTTCCAGGCGCTGTTTGAAGATCGTCTCCGGATCGATCCACTGCTCGTAGAGCCGCTCCAGATACTCATCCGTCAAGATGTCCCGCTGAAAGACCAATCGACAGTGCCGGCATTCGAGCAGGACAAACGCGCCGCCCGCCAGGGCCTGAAAATCGAGCGAACCTTGGGACGCATAGAAGTCCCGCAAGTACTCCTTCACGGGAGACTCGAGCAACCCGCACTGATAGAGCTGCGTGAACGCCTCGCCGTGGCAGGCAGGACATCGCGTGCGCGTGACGAAATTGCCCATGGCCAGAGTCGTGCGCTATCTCCTACTGCCCACGGGGTGCCCGTTGCCGGTGGCGGGCACATCGAACTGCGGCACGATCTCGTACTGCCGGGTCCGCGGCGAATAGAACACGTCGCGGATCGAGCCGAACTCGAAGTCCTGCAGCAGCAGCCGCAGCTTCGTCTCGGTCTGGTCCAGCTGATGATAGTGGCGGAACTTCGCCAGCCATGACGCGTTGGGCACGCGCGGCTGTCCCGGGTCCAGCTCCCACGGGTGCAGGTACATAATCGCGGGCTGGCCGATGTGGTTGTGCTGCTGCACCGCCAGGCGGATCAGCGGATACGGCAGCAAGCGGAAATAGCCGCCGCCCGCGACGGGAATGTTGCAGCCGATCACGCGCATCGTCGTCAGCGGGTACTCCGTCAGCACCGACGAGCCCGCGCGCACGCGGCAGGGAAAGCGCGAATCGCACAGCTCAGGGTCCCGGCGCGAGCCAAACGGAAAGACGCTGGAGTCAAACTGAAATCCCGCCTCCACCATCACCGCAAACGCCCACTCCGTGGACTTGCGCAGCGAGTACGTCGGCGCGCGATGGCCCAGCACGCCGCGGCCGCCGGCCTGCTCGATCGCGTCGCGCGAGCGGATGAGCTGCTCGCGGAATTGCTCGGGCGACTGCTGCGTGACGAGGCGGTGCTCGTCGCCATGCGAGGCCAGCTCGTGGCCCGCGTCGGCGATGCGCCGGATCAGCGCGGGAAAGCGCCGCGCGATCCAGCCGAGCGTAAAGAACGTGGCGCGCGCGTCGTACTGCGCGAGCATGTCCAGCAGCAGCGGCAGGGTGTGTTGGATGCGCGTGGGCGCGACGCCGCCCCAGTCTTCACGGCTGATATAGGGCGCGAAGTTGGTGACGTGGAACCAGTCCTCCAGATCGATCGTCAACACGTTCTTAATCCGCACCGCGGATGGAGCGCTTGTTCCCGCGTGTGTTGTGTTCATGCAAGATACCTCACCACCGTTGGTCCTACCCACTGCGTCAACGCCAACGGCAAACGCTGCCAGGCGCGGATCACGAATTGATATTTCGGATTTGAGGGATTGCGCTGCGGAAGGGGCCGGCCGTTGGGCAAGAGGTACTGATAGCCCAGCGGTTCCTCCACGAACTTGAGCCGCCGCTTGAACTCCGCCGTGCCGGAATCTTTCCGGCTTCGGCAATAGTCGATTTCTTGCAAGCCCAAGGCGCATCCTTTCTGGACGGAGTGCCAAAACCGCAGTTGGTTCGGCCGATGCTGCAGGGACTCTTCCAGCGACCCGTTGAACTGGCACACCATGCTCTGCTTGAAGATCAACGCCAACTCATAGGCGATCGGCAGGTGCTGATGGCAGATCAGCGTCAGGTGCGCCTGCTCTGCGAAGGCCTGCGTGATGCCCTCGAAGTAGCGGCGCGGAAAGCAGGGCGTGCCCAGCCGCCGGGTCGTGTGCGCGTGGATCGGATACATCTGCCCCACGTCGCGCGTCGTCTTGACCGTCAAGCCCGCGCGCTGCGCCTTGCGGATGTTTGAGCGCGTGCTAGAATCCATCGCCTTGAAATGCGCTTCGGGATTGCCCGTCAACGGATAGCGAAAGCGGTTGTACAAATCTTGTCGCTGCAACCGGTCGTCCTCGATCGGCGCGAGGTGGCGCAGATCCAGATACTCAGCATCCAGCCAGGCCATCTGCTCTTCGGCCGTTTCCAGCAAGGCGAGCTCCGCCTCGGGCGTGTCCGCGCAGATGCCGCCGTAATTGCCGAACGGGATCGATGACAGCGCGCAGCGGCCCAAACCCCGCGGCACCTGAAACAGCGGCAAAATGCCGCCGACGCGGTCCCCGTCCACGGCTGCCCAATACCACGGGCGGAACCTGAACGCGTCGCGCAGGACGATCCGCCATCCCCACAGATGGTCGCTGGTCGCGGCGACGGACCGCGCGACGAACTCGTCCCACGCGCGCTGGTCAGCCGGCGTGTCGTGAAAAAGCCGCACATCCATGGCCAGCTCTCCAGTGTTCGGAGGATGACTCGATGACATCGCAAGCCAAGAGCGCGCGCCAGGCCCGGCTGATCTGCACGGCCAGATGGCGCCAGACAAATTCGGGAGCGACGCGGGCGAAAGCCTGCTGGGCCATCGTCTGGAGATGGTCCGGCGCTTGGAGCGCGCGCATCAACTCTTCGGCGGACGTCAGGGGGGCCGCAACCAGCGAACATCCGTCGGCGTCGGAGGCTTTGAGCGCCACCACGGGCCGCAAGAGCGCGATGGCGTGCAGCGCCACGAGCGATCCGTTGGGATCCTCGGACAGATCGAGAAACAGATCGATGGCTTCCAGCATCGACTGCGAATCCTCTTGCCGGTGCAGCGTGATGCGATGAGCCAGGCCCGCTTCCTCGATCTGCCGCTTGACCATGCGCGTGGTCGGCCCGGTGCCCCACAGCAGGACCTGCGCGCGCGGGGCGATCGCGTCCAAGTCTCTGCACAGCTCGATCAGCCGCAAGACGCGCAGATCTGAATCCGACGGCCCGAAACAGGCGCCGATGACCGGATCTTCCGGACGCAGGCCGAGGCGCAGACGGCTGGACGCGACGGAGGCGTCGCCGTCAAACCGTGCGGGCATCGCGGACTTCATCAGGATCTGCACCTGAGACGCCGTCGCCCAGCCTTGGCGCACGCACACATCGCGTGCCGCCTCAGAGGTCACGAACACGGTCTGGCAGTGCCGCGCGAGCCAGCGGATCAGACGACCGCGCAGGCGTTCCAAGGCAGGCACACGGCTGGGCTGTTCGAGCTCATCATGCGTCACGTCCAACGTCAGATGGCGGATGCGGCCGAGGCGGCCGAGCAGCCACGCGGTGCCGAGCGATTCAAGCCCGCGGGCATGCACGATTTCCGCGCCCGCATGCCGGGCGGCGTGCAACAGCTTCGAGGTGTGCCGCAACGACGGCAGCGGCCAGCGGCCTCGGCGCGAGGCCGGCCGCGGGTCACGCGGCACACCAGGCGCGCTGGGCGCGATCGCGACCGACTCGGGATGCATGTGCCGCATGGCCTGGATCATCTCTGAATCCGCGGTGACCGGGTGCTGGACCAGCAGCACGCCGACGGGCCGTCGGCTGCGCAGCCGCAGCCGATGCGCGCGCAACAGCGACACGCCCAAGACGCGGCGCAATGTGATCCGTTCGACGCGGCTGTAGCCGACCTTCTCCATCGTGCTCAACGACGGCCGATTGTCGGACCGAATGTCCGTCGCGATCACTTGAATGCCGCGGGCGGTCAGCGTCGTCCACACCAAGTGCTCGATAGCGGGAATGATGCCCTGAGCCCGGTAGACGCGGATCGCGCGGCAGTTATAGAGGTACGCCTCGTCCTTATGCAGATGGATGGCGCGCTGCAACGGTTCGATGCACAGGTCGCGCTCGCCGAGCGCGACCCATTGAAAGCCCAGCACCTGTCCCCCGCGATGCGCGAAGAAGCACAGATCCTGGGGCGAGCGCAGCAGCGCTTCAAGCTGCGCGCGCGTTTGGAAGCCGACCGTTGCCAGTACATCGAGATCGTCGACCGTGGCCTGGCGCACCGTGCACGGCGTCAGCGGACGCACCTTCGGCATCGGCTCTTCAGCCCGGCGCACCAGAAACCAGAGGCAGGCCGAGCGATACCACGGGCCGAGGATCGTGCGCAGCATCCTCCGTCCCGCCACGGCCGAGCCCTCTTCCCGCATGTAGCGCTGAAACAGCTGCAGCCTGGAGGGATTGACCGACCCGACCGCGGGCACGGACACCGGCTCCGGCGCGGACGTTCCGTTAACGAGCGTGTCGGGAGAAGGCAGCGTAGCCATGATGAGCGGTCCATCGGGTGGCTGGAATCGGCTGAAGATCCGAGTCCAGCACGTCGTGCCATGCCGCGGTCAATTGCGCATCGGTCGCCATGCCCAGGCCGGGCTCGCGGCGATCACTCAGCGTGACGGCGGACAAATCAGGAACTGACGAGCCAAACCCCAGCGAGCCCTGGCGCCAAGAGTTGGAGGCGACCGGCAGTCCAGACAACGCCTGCGCGACCGCGTCGACGGCCGCCTCCAGCGCCGACTCTGGTGCTGCGCCTGGCAGCGTCAATGGAATGATCGGTTTTGCGGCGGAGGTTGCTTCGACCGCGGCCAACGTTCGGCGCCGGTCCGGCAGCTCGACCAGCACATCGGAGGCCGCGATCAACGTGCGCAGCTGATCGTCTTGACGGAGCCAGGTGATGCGCGAGCCTAGGCCTAACTGTTCGGCATAGCGACTGATGAGCGCGCGCAGCGGCCCGTCGCCCGAGAACACAAACCGGCACTCGGGCATTAATCGGCCAAGCGCTGCGCACAGCTCGACAAACCGCCACGGCGCCGTGTCGTGAGCCAGACGCCCGACGCTGGTGACGATCGGTCCGCGGTCCGGCAATCCGAGCTCGATCCGGGCCTGAGCCGTGGACATCGCCGGCCGTCGCGCCACTAGCAGCGTCTCATGACGCAGCCGGTGCAGCCGCTCGGGTCTGACCCAGCCGGCCGACACGCACTGCCGCGCCAGCTCCGCGTCGTAGACAAACACCGCGTCCGCGCCGCGCAGCCATCGCCTGGTCTTCGCGCGGCGCCATCCGGGAATCCATGCCGGGCCTAGCCGCGGTTCCTCGGTCAAGCTGATGGTCAGATGCCGCACGCCTGCCCAGCGAGCCGCCGCGCGTCCCAGCTCAAGCGCGGCCGAGTTCTGGCAGTGGATGATCTCGATGCCCTCTTCGCGGATGACTCGGACGCACAATGCCAGCACGCGCCACCAGGCCAGCGGATGCCGGCCGCCCTCGGGCAGCCACGCGTCTTGCGCACCTCGCGCCTCATGACGGATCGACGCGGCGCGGCGCATCCCCATGACCCGAACCGTCCGCGCGGTGGCGCGCAGCCGCTCGATCGCCGCCGATTCCGGCATGGCCTCATCGCGAATGACGAGGACGCGCACGGGGCTGGACGAGGCGAGCCTCGGCTGCTCCGAACGCACGCGAAACGCTCGGCCCCAGCGCCGCATCGTGAAGCGCTCGAGCTTGCTGAATCCCCACTTCTCGAACAGTGCAATCGACGGCGCGTTCCAGTGGCGGATCAGCGAGTACACCGTGTCCACGCCGCGCGTCTTCAGCCACGCCAGCGCATGACTGCCGACGGCGAAGACGACGCCTTGCCCGCGATACGGTTTCAGCGCGCGCGCGTTGTAAAAGTACGCCTCATCTCGGGCCAACTTCACCGGCCGCGGCATCGGCGAGACCTCAAGATCGCGCTCACCGAGGGCGACCCATTGAAAGCCGAGCACCTGCCCGTCCCGCTCGGCGAGGAAGCAGGCATCGGTCGGCGAGGCCAGCAACGTGGCCAGCGCCTGACGGCTGTAGAACCCGACGCCGCAGAGCAGGTCCAGATCCGCGGGCGTCGCCTGGCGGATCGTGCACGGCGTCTTGGCGGCCATCGGCATGATCGGCTCGGCCAGCGACCGGCGCATCAGCCAGTACCGCTGGGCGCCGTACCACGGCTTGATCGCGTGATACAGCAGCCGTGTGAACGTCGACGCCAGGCCCTCCTCCTCGAGATGTCGGCGCAGCCGCTCGAGCCCTGAGGGATTTGCCGGTGAGGAGGAGGGCTTCTGGCACCGACGAATGGGTCGATCTGCCAGCGCCTTGCACAGCGCCGCTTCGGTCTTGCTCACATGGGTGGAAAGATCAAACTGCTCGAGGATCCGCGCCCGGGCCGCGTTGCCCATCGCGCGCCGCGCAGCACGATCGGCCAACAGCTGACGGAGTGCCGCGGCCAGCGCCAGCGGATCGCGAGGCGGCACCAGCAGCCCGCCTCGGCCGTGGTCGATGAGCTCTTCCATGCCGCCGACGCGGCTGGCCACGATCGCGCACCCTGCGGCCATCGCTTCCAACACCGATACTGACATCCCCTCGGAGTAGCTGGACAGGACGAACACGTCGGCCGCGTTGAGCAGATCGGGCACGTCGTCGCGCCGGCCGAGCAGCCGCACGCGCCGCTCCAGACTTTGCTGCCGGATCTGCGTCAGGATGAGCTCTTCATCCGGTCCGTCGCCGACGAGCAGGCACACCGCGTCGGGATAATCCGGCGCGAGCATCGCCATCGCCTCGACGAGCACTTCAGGAGTCTTCGGCGCTTTGAAACGCGCGACCATCACGATCACCGGCTGCTCCTCGGTCAAGCCAAGCGCCGCGCGCACACGCTCGCGGGCTCCGGGACGGACCAGGCGCTGGGCATCGATGCCGTTGACGACGGTCACACACTTCGAGCGGTCGACGAGCTTGCGCTTACGGATCAGCTCCTGCGTCGTCGACTCGGAAACACTGATGACGTGATGATGGACGTGGCGATACAGGAAACGCTCCAGGCCGTCGTAGAATCGCTGCGCCCGCGACGGCTCAAACGTCACGCGCAACGGGCCATGCGCGGTGCTCACCACACACGGCACGCCGCACAGCCGCCCGGCCAGGCCGCCGAGCATGTCGGCCTTGGACATGTTCGTGTGCACGATGTCCGGCCGCTCGCGCCAAATCAGCCGGCACAGCTGCCACATCGCCCGCAGATCTTTGAGCGGATCAACCGGCTTGGTCAGCCCAACGATGCGGACCGGAACACCCAGCCGCTTCGCGAGCGGTTCGTCCATGGCGTCCGGCCCGCAGACCAGGACGACCTCGAATCGACTTCGATCGATGCGTTGGATGAGATTGGCGAGATACGTCGTGACCCCACCCGGGTCGAGCGTCGTCACCACCTCCAGGACCTTAATGCGCCGGGAAGAACGCATGCTCGGTCCCGAAGCTGTAGGCTGAAGGCTAAAGGCTGAAGGGTCTGGCTGAGAGACTCCATTTTCAAGCACCGGGATACAGGAGAGCTCGTCTCCCCTTGAGCCTTGAGCCTTCAGCCTTAAGCCATCGTCGAGCACTTCTTCATAAAGGTGCTCTGTGCGGCGGATCATTTGACGCATGTCAAAGCGCTCCGCGAACTTCGCCTGGGCCGCCTGCCCCAGCCGGCGGGCCAGCGCGCGATCGCGCAACAGCCGCTCGATCGCCTCGGCCAACGCGGCGACGTCGCTCGGCGGCACGAGCAGCCCATGCTCCTCGTGCGTGATCAGCTCGGGCACGCCGCCGACGGGGGTCGCGATGATCGGTCGACCCGCGCTCATCGCCTCGATGATCGCCATCGGCAATCCCTCGTCCCTGGACGGCAGCACAAAGAGGTCCATCGCGCTCAGCCAGGCCGATACATCATGGCGCGTGCCCAGCATCCGAACATGCGCGGCCATGCCCAACCGCTGGATCTGCGCTTCCAGCGCGGGACGCCATGCCCCCTCGCCGATGAGCACACACCGCAGGCCAGGCCATCGCGGCGCCACGTGCGCCACGGCTTCGATCATCACATCCAGCGCCTTACGGGGCTCTTCAAGACGGCTGACGACACCGACGAGCACGCCGTCGTCCGGCACGTCCACCTCGCGCCGCAAGCGCGCGCACGTCGCCGCATCGGGCGGCGACAGCGGCTCCACCGCGTTGGGAATGATCCGAACCTTCGCCGGATCCAACCGCTCGGCGTTGACGAAGATCTGTTTGATCTCTTCCGAAATCGAGACAAACGCCGCGCTGAATCGCTGGCACCACTGATCGACCGGCTGGCACCACCAGCGATGTTGCGGCTTCGGCAGCATGTGCAGCGTCGTGACCATCACTGGGACGCGCTGCCAGGCGCCCACCAGCCGTCCCAACAGATCGGCGTGAAACAGATGCGTGTGCAAAATGTCGGGGCGCTCCTGCTTGATGATCGCGCGCAACCGGAGCACCGCGCCGAGGTCCAGGAGGTGGCGCATCGCCAGGTTGTGGACGCGGATCCCGGACCGCTCAAACTCGGGAATCAATTCACCCCCGACGACCGTCGCGATGACCGGATCAAACCGCGCCCGGTCGATGCAGCGCAGCTGCGCCAGCAACAGCTTCTCCGCCCCGCCGACGTGCAGGCCGGTGATCAGAGAGAGCACCTTGATGCGGCGCCCGGGCGGTGGCATGGAAACAACCGGCAAGCCGGCCGCTCCGTTCGACATGCGCGACAGGTCCGCGGCACTCCTCGAGTCGGGGGTCATCACCAACGGCTCGGTCTTCATCCTTGCGCGATCGGTTGCATCGGCAGCGACGACGGCTGCGCGTGCGGCTCCGCCTCAAACCATCCGATGCAGTAGGCCCACGCGCCCACGTAGCTCAACAACGCGGCCAGCGGGCGAAACGCCGGCGCGGGCCGGCGATGCTGATAGGACACTTTGATGAACACCAGCGGCACCAGACACAGCGTCCGGAGCGCGAGATAGCCCGCCGCCTGCGCCCGACCGCGCAACGGCATCCGGTACCCGGAGTTCGGATACTTGCGCGAGAGCTGGCCGTTGCCCCGCTCATACCACATCGTCTTTCGGATCAGCGCCACCGCGGTCTTGGGCGGATAGTGGCCGATCCATCGGTTGGTCAGGACGTGCGCCTTGCCGCCGCGCGATTCCAGCCGGTACCACAGGTCAAAATCTTCGCCGGAGCGCAGCGATTCGTCGAACCCGCCCAGCGCCTCAAAGGTGGTGCGAGCGATTGCGCAGCAGGCGGTGCCCAACACGTCCCACGCGACCGCCGTCCATAGCGCGTCCGTCGCGGGGACTTTTGGCGCGAAGGCCTCGCGCTCTTGGCGATGCTGAAACGGCGTGGCATCGGCCGGGACGCGACAGAGCACGCCCATCGCAGCCTGCGGGCCGGCCGCCTCCAGCGCCCGCACCACGTCCTCCAGCACCCGATCGTCCGTAAGCTGCACGTCGTCGTCGAGAAACAGGAGGACCTCGCCCGACGCCTCGGCCGCGGCCAGATTTCTCGCCCGCGCCGGTGGCGCGATGCCTCGCTTCACGATCAGCTCCCAGACGGTCAACGTCTGACGCGCCAGCTGCGCGCGCAACCCATCGATGGCGCCCGTTCGTGACGGCACGAGAATCGACACGCGGCTCATGCCGCCGACCCTTCCGCAGCCACCGGCGTCATGAAGCGCCCGGCGGTTGACGCATCCAGCGCGTCGTTGGCGCCAGGCTGCTGCGTCGCGCGGGCCGCGAGCATCGGCAACATCATCACCATCCAAACCACCAAGACTTCTCCGCCGCGCGCGCGCCCGATGATTGGGCCGTGCTCAAAGAACCCATAGACGATCATCCCCGTCGTCGAGGCGATGCTGCCGATCGCCGCCGCGCGCAGCCAGCCTTCCGGGATCCTGGACATCGCCCGACGGACCGCGCCCGCCCACGCCACGAGGATCCCGATCAAGCCGATCAGCGACGGCACGCCCATCTCCGCGGCTTTCGTCAGATACAAACTGTGCGCCTCGCCGCCCAACAAGTCGGGCGACAAGACATAGGTGTTGCCGCGCAAGTCGGGCATCAGGAAATCCAGCGTCACATAGTGTTGTTCCAGCCACAGCCGCCAGCTGCCTGGCCCGATGCCCACCAGCGGATGCTCTCGGATCGCATGCAGCGCGGCGGTCCAGACGAGGTTGCGGCCCGACAAGTTGAGGATGAGGCCCTGCCGTAAGTCGCCGTACTTGATCAGCAGCGCGGCCGCGATCAGCGCCGCGCCCGCCAACGACAGTCCGATCAGCCGGCCTCGCCACTGCGGACGCAGGCACCACATCCCCACGAGGATGCCGACCGCCGAGCCCAGATCCGCCGAGCGCGATTGGCAGCCATACATCCCCACCAAGACGATCACCAGCGGCAGCAGTCCACGCCATCGCTGCGGATCGGTGCGGCTCAGCCAAAGAGTCGCCGCCAGCGGCAGCATCGGCGTGATCATCATCGCGATGTCGCCGGGCGTCGGCGCGTACGGACCCATCAGCGACAACCTCGGGATGATCCGCTGGCCGATGAGTTGCAGCACAATGCCCACGCCGACCAAGGTCATGAGGCCCCACGTCCACTCGACGGTCTTGCGGATCTGCGCCGGGGTGCGGACCCAGTTGATCCACGTCAGCAGCACGCCAAACGAGATCGCGTAGCGCGTCAGTTCTTTGATCCCTTCGGAAGGATCGAGGGCATGCAGCAGACTCACCACGCCCCACATCATCCACAGCGCGATCCAAACCCACAGCGTCGGCGAAATCCAATCGATCCGACGGCCTGACTCCCAGTGCTCGAGCCAGCAGCCGATCACGAACACCGAGAAGCTGCCCCACAGCACCAGCCCGCCCAGCAATGTCGGCACGTAACTCGACACCAACAGAAGAAACACCAGGCTCGCCTGCCAGGTGAGCATCGGCATCATCACCCCGACGACGGCCAACGCGAGGCCGACCAGCAACGCCGCGCCCATCGCCAGCGAGCGCGTGGCGATCAGGCCGCAGACAATCCCCGCGGCGCCGGCCAAGAGCGTCAGCCGCACCGGACCGAGCGACTCGCTCCTCCACAGCGATTGCGCACGCGCGTCGCTCATGCGAGCACCTCCCGGGACGCGATCGCGGCGACCAGCGACGCGGCGTAGCGCTGTTCCCGCAAGCCGTCGCGGTGCGCATGCCGGCGCAGTTGAGCGACCACGGCCGCGACGAATCCGGCGACCGCGACGAGGCGCACCGCCCAGATCGCCTGCGCCGGCCACCCCATCACGCGTGCAACCGCCTGGGGCAGCTCGACGGTCCCGACCCATGCTACGAACGTAGGCACATAGAGCAGGATGATGCGCGTGGCGATCTGTCGGCCTGACCAGCCCAGCCGCCGCAGCGCGAAGACCAACAGCTCGGTACAGCAGACCACATAGGCGATGACGGTACCGAAGGCGATGCCGATCAGTCCCCAGCCGTGATGCGCCAAAGTCCAGCCGACCAGGAGATTCGTCGCGATGGCGATGAGATAGAAGATCAGGACGCGATGCTGCTCGCCGAGCGCGACGATCAGCGCCTTGGTGCTGAAGGCCAGGCCCATGAAGACGCTGCCCCAGATCAGCACGCGCATCACGGCGATGCTGGGAATGTACGCGGGCAGCCAGCGCCGAATGGCCCACGGCAGCACGAGGTCCGCGATCGCCAATCCCATCGGCATCAGATACGCCAGCGTGCGCAGCGGGAACCACACATGTTCCTGCATGTGCTTGGGCTGCTTGTGGCGGGCGTAGTCGAAGTAGACCAGGGGCTCGATCACCGAGGACATGACCTGCGGAAACACGAAACAGCATTGCGCCAGCACCGCGGCCAGCGCGTACAATCCGAACCCCGTCACGCCGACGAAGCTCAGCACCAGCACGCGATCGACCCAGCCCATCGCTTCAAAGACCAGCGTCATCGCGAGAATCGGCCAGCCGGCGCGCATCATCGGCCACAGCTCACGCCACGACCACACGAACCGCCAACGGTAGGCCGCGTGTCGATGCAAGATCCACATGCCGACGATGGGCGTGATCGTGGCCACGATGAGCAGGCCGGCCAAGCGATAGTGCGTGACCAGCCAGGCGGTCAGCGTCAGGCTGACCAGCACCTCGACAAACAAGCCCAGACTGACGTCGCCAAAGCGCTGCTCGGCGCGCGCGATCACCCGCTCGTACTCGCGGATCACTTCCAGCGGCAGAATCACGCCGGCCATCATCCATCCGGCGCGGACCAGTGCCGGCGTGCCCGGCGGCAAGCGCCACGCGACGACCCACAGCGCGATCGTCGCCAACAGCAACATCATGCCGAACCATGACAGCCCCAGTTGCGAGGCCCGGGCCGCCTGATCCAGCCGACCTTGGCTGCGCTCCGTGGGGATCTCTTTGGCGAGGATGGCTTGGACGCCGCCGTGCAGGTGATAGCCGAACGAGAGGATGAAGGAGATCGAGCCCCAGAACCCGTAGAGCTCTGGGCCGAGCCAACGCGCGTTGATAAAACTGCGGACGGCGGTGAGGGCCTGCGAGACATACGTCGCGCCGGCGTAGTGGGCGGTATGCCGAAGGACCGCCTTGCGGTCCAAGCCAACAGCGGCGCGGTCGACCTGATCAGATGGCGGATGCACCGATGGCATTGGGCTCGTGTGCCGTCTGGGCTGCGCGCCGATTCACGGCCGATGCTGATCCGGGTCTTGCGGGGACATGTGGCCATCCGCGGGCGCTAGCGAGAACACGCTGCCCGCGCGGGCAATGCGCTGGCGAAGCTGCCCGGCCCAGGAGTGCGGCCGCGCGCGGCCATCCCAAGCATCAAGCAGCCACGGCACCAGCAGCAGGCTGGCGCCGGCCAACAGCAACGCGGACACCAGAGCCAGGACGACACCGGCTGCGCGTGACTTCGCGGGAGGCGGCAGCGCGCGATCGAAAATCGCGAACTTGCCGAAGCTGCTGGACGGCTGCTTCCAAATGGTCAGCGACAGATGGGTCTCGGCCCGTTTGTTGAGCAGATCGTGATAGCGTTGTTTCGCGTGCTCGATCGCCGCGTCGAGCGTCACGGCCTGGGGTTGCACCCGCTTGCCGGAGGCCGACGGATCCTCTTTGGCCAGCCGCTCGGTCAACGACACGCGCCGCTCGGACGTGCGCTGCCGGAGGAGCATCTCCAGCGCTTCCTTCTCGCGGCGCGCTTGCACGACCGTCGGGCTTTCATCTTTATAGCGGCTGAGCGTCTGGCTCAGCCGCGTGTCGGCGGCCGCGAGCTGGCGAACGAGTTCCTGCAGCAGCGTGTCATCCACGAGCACTTCACTGCGCATCACCGTCAACGCGTCCAGATCCGACTGCACGGCGCCGATTTCCTCGTCGAGAGCGGCCAGTGTGTGCTCAACGCGCTCGGTCGCTTGCGATCGGTGATAATCGATGAACGACTGCGCGACGGTGTTGGCCGACTTGGCGGCCATGGCGGCGTCGGGATCCTGCACGGTGATGCGGAGCAAGCCCGTGCCGTGCACCCGGTGCGCGGTCAAGCGCGCGCGGAACGCGTCCAACGCGCGCTGCAACTGGCCGTTGCCGTCGGCCATACCCGGCGTCTGTGCGCGCCATCCGCCGAACCAGCCGCGCTTGGGCTGAGGCGGATACAACTGCAGCTCCTTCAGCGCCGGCTCCAACACCCCTCGGCTTTCGACTTGCTCCTCAAGGCCCGCGACGTGGCTCTCGAGCATCACCAGCTCCCACTCGTTGTTGGCGTTCTCATCGATGGCGATCATCGCCGACGCTGGATACATCGGCCGGTGCAGCAAGCCGCCCAGGAACACCACGGCGCCGATGCCGGCGGCGAAGGCGATGGCCGGACGTCGATAGCGCGCCCACCGAGGGGCAAACCGGTCAGCCAGCCGCCATCCGTTGCGACGGCCATCTTCCGGCGGACCGACGCGCGGCGGCCCAGACAGGATCGGCTCGTCCGCGGGCGCCTCGAGCATCGCCCTCGAAGAGCGCATCCGAGCACGCGCTTCCATCGCTTCGGTCAGCCGTCTCATGACGCGGCTCCAATTCAGTTGCAGCCCTGTCGCGCGCATCTGGGCCATTAGCGGTCCACGACGATGTTGGCCGGGTTGGCGGCATCATAGATCCGGAGATACGTGTGAGCAGCGGGCTCGACCTTCGAGGTAAAGAAGCTCGTGAAGTCGCCCACCTTGGCGATGAACTGCTTGGGCACAAAGATGATGTCGCCGGGTTGCAGCACCAAGTGCTGCGTCCAGTCTTGCTTTTCGACGGCGCGCTTGGCGTTGATGCGGAAGAATTCCGGTTGGCCGCCGGTATTGCGCCGAGCCAGCATGACGCTCGTGATCACGCCCGACGGCTTGACCCATCCGGCCGAGCTGAGCGCTTCGATGACGGTCATGTCGGGGGTGAGGCTGTAGAGGCCGGGCACGTTCACGTCGCCCAGCACACAGATCTTGCGGCGCGAGAGGCTGGGGATATTGATCACATCACCCGCGTGAATCAGCGGCATCGGATCGGTCAGCGCGCCGGCCAGCAACGCGGAGAGATTGAACACCTCGGGAATGCTCGATCCATCGCGGAACACCTGCACGTCAGTCGACGCCGCGCCTTCGCCTAAGCCGCCGGCCTGCGCGATCGCCTCAAGCAGCGTCACGCCACCGTTCCAAAGCGGATACACGCCGGATGTCTTGACGTCGCCCAGGACGCTGAAGTGGCGGCTGCGCATGTCGGTGACCACGACGCTGACCTGCGGCGACTGGATGTGCGCTTCCAGCGCCTGGCCAATCGAATGGGCCAGGCCTTGGGCGCTGAGGCCCTGGGCCTCGAGGATGCCGATCAAGGGATACGACACTTGGCCATCGGGAAGAATGACGACCTGCTCGGAGAGCTCTGGATAGCCCCAGACGGTCACTTTGATGCCGTCGCCGGGACCGAGCGCAAACTCGTGATTTTGAAGCTGAGGAATTGAAGCCGTCGTCCATGCGGGATTTACGGGAGATGCTGCGGGGGTCTGAAGCGCGGCGGCAGGAGCGGGCAGCATGGCTACTTGCTGCTGATCGTCCTCAGAAAAGCCCAACGACGAGCTGAGCAGAAGACAAAGCAAAGACAATCCGACAATCCGACTATGCTGTGACATCATTTCACCTCAGGGCTGCGAGACTCTTATAGCAATCGCTTGCGCAATCGCTACCAAGGAAAGAAGGTCAGCAAGAACTATGCCAGGTACCGTTGGGAGGAACCGGGGGAGGGCCATCGCACATCCTTGGTCGGCTCGAACGTGCTGCTAGGACGGGACGTAGGGTCACTGCGACATTGTCTCGTCGACGGCGAGTCAAATTCCGACACACTTCTGCTCGGTCGGCGGTCTGCGAACGGACTAGAATTCTGTTGTGCTGTCGGCTGGGGGATGCGCCGAAGGCGGCGAGTCCTTGATATTGTCCATGCTTCGGTGCTGCTGGGCTTCTTCGGTTCGGCCGAGCTTGCTGAGGACATCGGCCAAGTTGTGGTGCGCGGGCAAAAACCTGGGATCAATGCGAAGGATCTTCTCGTACTGTTCGACCGCCTCCTCGAGCCGGCCCTGCTGAACCAAGGCCACCGCGAGGTTATTGCGCGCGCCCAGCAGTCCGGAATCACGCTTCAACGCTTGTTGGTAACGGATCGCCGCTTCATCGACTCGGTTTTCGAGCATGAGGACCGCCCCAAGATTGACCAATGCCGAGGTTCTGTTTGGGTCCAGAGCCAGACAGCGCTCGTACTCGGTGATGGCCTCTTGGTTGCGGTTCAGCCGGGTGAGCGCGAGGGCCCGGAAGTAGTGAGGATCCGGTTCATTGGGATGCCGTTCGATGACCTGCTGAAAGTAGCGCGCCGCCGCGTCGAGTCGCGAATTCAACAGCAGCACGCGGCCCAATGAGTCCGCCACCCGCTCATAGCCAGGCCGCTGCCTGAGCGACTCGGCCAGGGCCAACACTTGCTGCTCCAGATCCCCGCGCTGCGACAAGACGACCCCGAGGTTCTTGCCGGCGGCCGTGCTCGTCAGATCCGCACGAAACGTCTCCACGAACTCTTGCGTCGCCTCTTCCAAACGGCCCTGGCGCGCCAGCAGCCCTCCCAGATTATTGTGGGCTTCCTGGTATGTCGGTTCCACCGCTAAGGCCGCGCGCGTGTGCTCTTCGGCTTCTTGCAACCGGCCTTGATTGTCCAATAACACGGCGAGGTTGTTGTGCGCCATCCAGCAGCCAGGGTTCTTGCCCAGCGTGTCGCGCCACAGGGTTTCCAAGTTGGCGTAGGCATGCGTTTGCCGGCACGTGAGCGCGGCGAGCACTGCCAGCACTCCCCACCCTGCGCCGACCACGAGCGGCCGCACATCGGCCGAGGCCGACCGGACCCATCGCGTCAGCCATGCCGTCAAGAGCGCAATCACGGCGAGGCCGGCGAGGTACTGGAAATGATCTGCCACAAACGAATAGCGCATCGGATAGAAATCGATGAAGCCCAAGGCCGGCGACAACGCCACCACGAAACAGCTGTAGGCGAGCAGCGGGGCCAGGCCCCACCGCGTTCTCCGAAACCAGAACACCGGCCAGAGCGTCAGCGCGGACAACGGCCACAGCCACTGCCACCATTGCCCGGGATTCAGCTGCCAGCGGGGATACATGAAGATCAGCGGGTTCGGCCACAGGAGCTTGCCGAGATAGAACCAAATGGCCCGGCCGGCGAGGAGGACGCGCTGGGGCTCGTCGAGATCCCACTGGCGATTGACGAGATGGCGATGTTCCAGGACGACCGTCAGCGGCACGACAGTCAAGCCGATCGCGAGCCACGGCAGGATCGGCCGCAGCTCGGCCCATCCCAATCGGCGCCGTCGCCACGCCGCCACCAACAGCATGACCGCGGGCAAGGTGCAGGTCACGGTCTTGCTGGTCAGCGCCAGGACGAAGCACGCCAGGCCCGCTCCATACCACAACAAGCGACTCCGCGTCGTCTGCCTGACTTCCTCCCAGCGTAGGAATGCCAGCCAGGCGCTCAGCGCAAAGAATCCCGACAAGACGTTTTTGCGCTCGCTGGTCCACGCGACCGATTCGACCTCGATCGGATGCACTGCGAACACCGCCGCCGCGACCCACGCGCCGGGAATGCCCAGCCGGCGAAACGGCCTCCACACCAGCACCACGTTGGCCGCGTGCAGCAGAATGTTCACCGCGTGGTAGCCCATCGGCTGGAGCTGCCAGAATCGGTACTCGAGCCAGAAGCTGCTGAAGGCTAGAGGATAGTACTAGAGCCCATCCCTTAACCTCGCGTAGCCTGCGTTGCGGCGCCAGGCAGCCAGATCCAAGGAGCGACGACGCCGGCGTAGTCGCAGTACTACGCCAAGGAGGAGCGACGCGGGAGATGGCGGCCTGCCGCCGCAACCCACCGGGTGTCGTCGACCGCGGGGCTGGGCCGATCCGCGTCGCCGCGCCGCGTTGCTCGTCGCTTGCGTACTGGGAGTCCAGTACGCCGCGCTCCTCGCGCCTTGCGCGGCTCGCGGCTGGGCCCAGCGCAGGCCACGGGAGGTTAAGGGATGGGCTCTAGGCTCGGACCTTGTCGTTGAACCAGATCTCCCAGAATCCTCCTACGGATGCCAGGGAAATGCCTGAACACATTGGAGGCGCCAGATCCGAGCCGAATCCAAGGAGCGACGACGCCGGCGTAGTCGTCGCACTACGCCAAGGAGGAGCGACGCGGGAGTCGGCCGGAGCGGGCGCCTCCCTCATGGGTCTCGTCGCTGGGGCGAGCGGCCGCGGGCCGTCGTGGCTCGTCGCTTGCGTACCACACCGGGTACGCGGCGCTCCTCGCGCCTCGGCCGGCGGCCGGCGGGCGCTCGCCAATGCGTTCAGGCATTTTCCTGGCATCCGTAGGTCCTGAGCAGCGGATCGTTGAGGACGTAGTGGTCGTCATCCCAAATGAAGCCGTTGTGCAGCGCGGGCCAATAAGCCGCGACGGTCATCGCCAGCAGCGCCAGCGCCGGCCACCAACGGCGAATGCGCGACGGCCACGGTGAGCTCGACGCGTCGGGCGTCATGTCGGCGTCTTGGCCTCGGACGCAGACGGCGCGTCGGGACGAATGGTGCGCGCGTCCGGCGCGACGTCGTAACGCAGCAGCGTCCAGACGGCGAGAAAAAAATCCAGCGCGCGGATTTTCTTGCCCTGCTTGACGGTCCGGCCTTCATACTGGACCGGCCGCTCCATAATCCGGATGCCGGTGCGCGCCAGCTTCGCCACCAACTCCGGCTCCGCCTCAAAACGATCAGCCCGCACGCGGATCCGCTTCACCAGCGCGGCCGGGATGATTTTGTAACAGCACTCCATGTCCGTGAGGTGCAGGCCGTACAAACAGTTGGTCAGCCAGGTCAGGAACTTATTGGCCAGGAAATGCGGCAGCGTCATGCCGGCGGGCCATCGGTTGCCGAGGAACCGGCTGCCGAACACGGCCAGACCTTGCGTGCCGTCCAGCAGCGGCGCCAAAAGCGCGGGCAGATCACCAGGGTGGTATTCGAGGTCGCCATCCTGCACGACGATGAAGTCGCCTGTGGCGTGCTTGATCCCCTGTCGAATGCACGCGCCCTTGCCCTTGTTCGTGCGGTTGCGCAGGACGCGGACGCGCACCGAGCCGGCGCGCGAACACAGCGCGCGCTCGATCGCGAAGGTGCGGTCGGTGCTGTGATCGTCGATCAGCAGCAGCTCGTACTCGATGGGAAAACGCGTGGCCAGCACGCGCTCGACAAGCTGGCCGATCGTTCGCTCCTCATTAAAGGTAGGAATCAGGATGGACAGCTTCATGCGCCCGATCGATGAGGCACGCGGCTCCTGAGCGCCGGAGCTGAAGAAGGCAACATTACCGATGGTAGGAAAATGTATGGCCACCTTGGCGCACGCGATGTTGGCGGGGGCCGAGGCGCGAGGAGCGCCGCGTCCTCGGTGCAGGACGCAAGCGACGAGCAACGACGGCCCACGTCAAGAGCGTGTGCGCCCCGGAGAATTCGTCGCTGGGGAGGCGCCATCTCCGGCCGCCCGCGGCGGCCGCATCGCCCGCCGCGATGCGGCACTTCCTCGGCCTTTAGCCTCGGTCGTCGCTCCTCCTCGGCGTACCGGGACTCCTGGTACGCCGTCGTCGTCGCTCCTTGGAGGCGGCTCGGATCTGGCGCCTCCAAGGTGTCCATACATTTTCCTACCATCGGTAGACATCGTACCCACGCGGCGCCGTCGGCGCAATCGGTAGGTTGACCCGAATGCTGGGGGCGCCTATGATCGAGCGCGTGGACCGCACCACCGCGCGGCAGCCCTCGGCTGCCGGCTCATCTCATCGCGTCAGATGGCTTGCCGTGTTGCTCGGCGTGGCGACGTTCGCGCTGTTCGCCGACTGCCTGCGCAACAGCTTCGTGTGGGACGATGAGCAGTTCATCGTCAAGAACAGCTTCCTCACCTCGCCCAAGCTCCTGCCCCAGCTGCTGACGCACAACGTCGTCGCCGGCGCCGGACTCGACAGCAACCTGTACCGGCCGGTCGCGTCGATGACGCATCTGCTCGACGTGCAACTCTGGGGCTACCGGCCGTTCTGGCACCACCTGGTCACGGTGCTGATCCACGTCGCCGCGGCGGTCGCGATCTTCTGGATGCTCAGCCGCCTCTTTGGCGCGTGGCCCGCGTGGTTGGCGACCGCGTGGTATGCCTGACATCCGATGCAATCGGAAGCGGTGGCCTATGCGTGCGGCCGGGCCGACACGCTGGCGTTCCTATTCCTCAGCCTCGGGCTTGGGCTGTTCGCGCGTCATCCGTGGTGGGCGCTGCTGTCCTCGGCGCTGGCGATGGGCTCGAAGGAAAGCCTCGCCCTATTCCCCGTGTTTCTCGCGCTGCATGAACGGCTGGCCGGACGGTCGATCCGGTGGGACGAGCATTTGCCCTTCTGGGTCGTCAGCGCCGTGTACATCGTCTCGCGCCTAACCGTCTTGAACTTCGTGAACATTTTAAATTTCTACAACGGTCCGAACCTGCTGACCGAGCATCCTTGGGTGCGCGTCTTGACCTATTTGACGACCATTCCAAAGGCGCTGCAGCTGTGGGCCTGGCCGACGGACCTGCATCACGAGCGCTCGTGGTTCGCCTATGCTGACCCGATCTC
>Ga0209515_10003708_pt1 | contig 21364 bp, 18 predicted proteins | sample Subgroupgradi54m_FD_187454 | JGI IMG/M metagenome (GOLD analysis project Ga0209515, IMG submission 187454) | Subsurface groundwater microbial communities from S. Glens Falls, New York, USA - GMW60B uncontaminated upgradient, 5.4 m (SPAdes)... ... | reverse complement strand
CGTCCACACGGCCCTGGCCAAATCAGCCTCCGACCATCTGCCGCTGATCGTGGATTTTGGTCTGAAGCAGGAGGTCCCCGCATGAAAGCATCGGATCTGTTCGTTCAATGCCTGGAAAATGAGGGTGTTCAATATGTCTTCGGCCTTCCCGGCGAGGAGATGGAAGACATTTTATTTTCCCTGGAAAGATCTTCCATCAAATTCATCCCCACGCGCCACGAACAGGGGGCCGCGTTCATGGCCGATGTGTGGGGACGATTGAGCGGCCGGGCCGGGGTGTGTTTATCAACGCTGGGCCCGGGGGCCACCAATTTGGTGACCGGGGTGGCGGATGCCAATCTGGACAAAAGCCCGGTGGTGGCGATCTCGGCGCAGGCGGGTTTAGGGCGCATTCATAAAGAAAGCCATCAATATCTGGATCTTGTTGAGATGTTTCGTCCCATCACGAAGTGGAACTCGGCGATCGCCGGTCCGGACGTGATCCCCGAGGTGGTCCGCAAGGCCTTTAAGATCGCGGAAAGCGAAAAGCCCGGCGCCACCCATATCGAATTTTCCGAGGACATCGCGGGAATGAAAACCCGGGCGCGGCCCTTAAAAGTCATCCGGGTGCGCAGGCCGGACCCGGATGATCAGGCGCTCAAAGACGCCTCAGCCCTTATTAAAAAAGCCCGCTATCCGATGATCATCGCCGGTAACGGGGCCGTGCGAAAATTAGCCTCGGAGCAATTGATCGAACTGGTGCGCGAGCATCATATTCCCGTTGTCCATACGTTGATGGGACAGGGGGCCATCCCGGACAGCGACCCGCACTCCCTGTTCACCCTGGGTTTTGGTTTCCGGGACATTGTGATGGATGCCGTGGACAAGGCGGATGTGGTCCTGGCCATCGGGTATGACATTGCGGAATATGCCCCGGACGCCTGGAACCCAAAGAAAAATAAAAAGATCATCCATATTGATTTTACCCCGGCGGAGGTATACACCCATTATCAACCAACGGTTGAAATTGTCGCCGATATCCCGGCCACGCTGCGCGCGTTGAATCAATGTTTGGCCACGGAAGGCTGCTTGTGTGACGCGGCGTGGTATCAGACAGTGCGCGCGCGCATCATGGCCGATATCGCGGGATATCGGTTAAAGGAAGGTCAGCGTTTCACCACTCCGGGGGTTTTGAACATCCTTCAGTCCCTGATGCAGGGGGATGATCTCTTGATCAGCGACGTCGGCACCCACAAAATATGGGTTGCCCGGAATTTTTCCGCGTGCTGTCCCAACGGCTGCATCATTTCCAATGGTTTGGCGAGCATGGGCATTGCCCTGCCCGGCGCCATTGCCGCGGCCCTGCATTCGCCTGGCCGGCGTATCGTCGCCATCATGGGCGACGGCGGGTTTTTGATGAATTCCCAGGAATTGGAAACAGCCAAACGTCTGGGGCTTAAATTCACCGTCATTATCCTTAACGACAATGATTACGGGTTGATCAGCTGGAAACAGCAGATGAGCAAAGGCCGCTCGACAGGAACGCGGTTGACCAATCCTGATTTTAAAAAGTACGCGGAAAGTTTCGGCATCAAAGGATACCGGCCGCGCAGCGTGCGTGAACTTAAAAAACAGTTGTCGCAGTCGCTGCAAGGCCGCGCATTGAGCGTTTTTGAGATCCCCATTGATACCCGCGTGAACGGGAAACTGATCAAAAGATTGAAAGGCGCTCATGCGGTCCATTGATCCCGCAACAGGAAAAATAATAAAGACCTATGCCGAATTTTCGATCAAAAAGATCGACAGCGGTATTAAAGACGCCCAGGCAGCTTTTGAACGCTGGCATCAACTGTCTTTTGAACAACGCGCCGGAAAACTGAAAGCTGCCGCAGGTGTTCTCATCAGAAATAAAGAACAGTATGCCCGATTGATGGCCAGGGAGATGGGCAAGCCCGTGTCCCAGGGCCGGGGCGAAATTGAAAAGTGCGCGCTGGTCTGCGATTTCTACGCCAAGGAAGCCAGGAGGTACCTCGCGTCCCGATCCATTAAGACCGAGGCGAAGAAAAGTTTTGTGACTTTTCAGCCTTTGGGGGTCATTGTAGCGGTGATGCCCTGGAATTTTCCTTTCTGGCAGGTGTTCCGTTGCGCTGCTCCGACGCTGATGGCGGGCAATGTCCTTGTCCTGAAACACGCCTCGAACGTGTGCGGGTGCGCTTTGGCCATCGCAGATGTTTTTAAAAAAGCCGGATTTCCGGACGGTGTCTTTAAAACTTTTTTGATCACTAATGAAAAAGTCGGGCGCTTGATTCGGCATCCCCTGGTCAAAGCCGTGACCTTGACCGGTAGCACGGGCGCCGGCCAGGCCATTGCCGCGCAAGCCGGGGCCGTGATCAAGAAAACCGTTTTGGAGTTGGGAGGAAGCGATCCGTATCTTATTTTGGAAGATGCCGACCTGCGAAAAACCGTTGAAACGTGCGTGGCTTCCCGGATGATCAATGGAGGGCAAAGCTGCGTGTCCGCCAAACGTTTTATCGTTGTGCGGTCGCGTTTAAAAGAGTTTGAACAACGCTTTGTCGAAAAAATGCGTGAACAGCGCATGGGTTTTCCTTTGGAAGAAGATACGAGCTTAGGGCCGCTGGCCCGGCATGATCTGCGCGACGGCCTTCATCGCCAGGTCCAAAAGAGCATCAGGCGCGGGGCGCGGCTTTTGCTGGGCGGTCAAATCCCGGAAGGGCCGGGGGCGTTCTATCCTCCGACAGTGTTGACAAACGTGCGCAAAGGCATGCCGGCCTATGATGAGGAACTTTTTGGTCCGGTGGCCAGCATGATCGGTGTTGCCAATGAAAAACAAGCCATTGCCGTTGCCAATGATACCATGTTCGGGCTGGGGGCGGCGGTGTTCACCCAAGACCTGAAACGCGGCCAACATATCGCCGCGCATCAAATAGAGGCCGGGTGCTGTTTTGTGAACGACTTTGTCAGGTCTGATCCGCGCCTGCCTTTTGGTGGTATTAAAGGGTCCGGATATGGCAGGGAGTTGTCGACCTTTGGTATTCAAGAATTTGTCAATATAAAGACGGTCTATGTGAAATGAATGTTTGGTTTTTTTCCCCAAAGTTATTCCCACCTGCCTTTTTATTTGGTTGACATTTTACCCCTTTATCTATATAATCAACGCTTAAAAACTTTTTAAAAGAACATTTAATTTGTTCTGTTCGTTTGTATCCCATTGAAAATATGGAGGTTGCACAATGGCTGATTGGATCGGCATTGGGCGAAGAGCACGCAAGTGTTATGGCTTTGACGAGGTGGCCCTGGCTCCCGGATCGGTGACGGTCAACCCCAATGAGGTGGATACCAGCTGGGTCATCGGCAAGCATAAATTTCAGGTCCCTATCTTGGCCGCGGCCATGGACGGGGTGGTGGATGTCAAATTCGCGGTGGCCATGGGTCAATTGGGCGGTATCGCGGTCCTGAACTTGGACGGCATCCAGACCCGTTATGAAAATCCAGAAGAGGTTTTAGACCAGATCGCCAAAGCCACGCCGGACGAGGCCACCAAGCTGGTGCAGACCATTTATGAAGCCAGGGCCAATCCTGTTCAGGACACACTGATCGCCAAACGCGTCGCCCAGATCAAAAAGCATAAGGTCCCGGCGGTGGTCAGCTGCATTCCCCAGAACGCCGAACGTTTCGCCAGGATCGCCATCGAGGCCGGGGCGGACATTTTCGTCATGCAAAGCACCGTGGCCACGGTGCGTCACGTTTCCACGGAATACAAAGTTTTGGATATTGAGCGATTTTGCAAGAGATCCAAAATTCCTGTCATCATCGGCAATTGCGTCACCTATGAGATGGCCCTGGAACTGATGGAGATCGGCGCCGACGGCCTTTTGGTCGGCATCGGCCCGGGCGCGGCGTGCACGACCCGCGGGGTTTTGGGCATCGGCGTTCCTCAGATCACGACCACCGTGGACACCGCGGCGGCGCGCGATTATTATTTCAAGCGCAAAGGCAAATACGTGCCCATCATCACCGACGGCGGCATGCGCATCGGCGGGGAGATCTGCAAGGCTTTCGCGGCCGGGTCGGACGCGGTCATGGTCGGTTCCGCGTTCGCCAAAGCCGAAGAAGCGCCGGGCAGGGGTTATCATTGGGGCATGGCCACGTCCCACGCCAATCTGCCGCGCGGCACGCGCATCAAGGTCGGCACCAGCGGGACGCTCAAAGAAATTCTCGTGGGCCCCGCGCGCGTGGACGACGGTTCGCAAAACATTTTGGGCGCTTTGAAGACCTCGATGGGGTCATTGGGCGCTTCCAATATCAAAGAGATGCACGACGTCGAGATCATCATCGCCGGGTCCATACAGACCGAAGGTAAGGTGTTCCAGGTCGGTCAAAGAGTGGGGATGGGCAAATGATCAAGAAAAAGGCCGTCAAGAAACCCGCGCGTAAGAAAGCTGTACACAAGAAAATTGTGCGCAAGAAGATCGCGCGTAAGAAAACCATACGCAAAAGGATCGTTCCTAAAAAGACCGTTCGCAGAAAGGCTGTTCGCAGAAAGACGGTCCATAGAAAAGTTGTTCAAAGGAAGGTCGTTAAAAAGAAAGCGGTGCACGGGCTCATGAAGCCCATCAAATTGCGCTCCTCGGCCAAGATCATACCGATGGAGGTGAGAAAGCAGAAAAGCCGCGATATCCTCCTCATTCTTGATTTTGGGTCCCAATACACCCAGTTGATCGCCCGGCGCGTGCGCGAAAGCAAGGTCTTCAGCCAGATCGTCCCGTATAACATTTCCCCCGATAAGATCAAAGAGATCGCCCCCAAAGGGATCATCCTCTCCGGCGGTCCGCAAAGCGTTTACGATGCCAAAGCCCCGCTGCCCAACAAAGATATCTTTAAACTCGGCCTTCCTATTCTGGGCGTTTGTTACGGCATGCAGGTCATTACGCATGTCCTGGGTGGCAGGGTCGCCAAAGCCAGGGGCCGCGAGTACGGTCGGGCTGAACTGTTCATCGACAGCAACAAGGACCTGTTCGCCAACCTTTCCACGAATTTGACCTGCTGGATGAGCCATGGCGATGAGATCGCAACGCCTCCACCGGGCTTTGTCCGCATCGCGCACACCTTGAATTCCGCCAACGCGGCCATCGGCAACCGGACGAGAAAGATCTTTGGCGTCCAGTTCCATCCGGAGGTCGTGCATACCCAGCGCGGCATACAGGTTTTGCAGAATTTTGCCTATACCATTTGCGGATGCCTGCCCCGCTGGACCATGGACCGGTTCATTGACGTTTCGGTCAAGCAGATCAAGGAACTCGTCGGCAATAAGAGGGTGGTGCTGGGCTTGAGCGGCGGGGTGGATTCGTCGGTGGCCGCGGTTTTGCTCCAGAAGGCCATCGGCAGTAAACTTTACTGTATTTTTGTGGACAACGGGCTTTTGCGTAAAAATGAATCGGCTTCTGTCCAGCGCACGTTCAAAGGCCATTTCAGGATGAATCTGATCGTGATCGACGCGGAAAAGAGGTTTCTCGAGCGCCTCAAAGGCGTCGAAGACCCGGAAGCCAAGCGCAAGATCATCGGCGACGAATTCGTGCGCGTTTTCCAGGACGCGGCCAAAAAGATCAAGGGTGCGGAATTCCTGGGCCAGGGCACGCTTTATCCGGATGTCATCGAGTCCGTGTCCGCCGCTGGCGGGCCTTCCGCGGTCATCAAGAGCCATCACAATGTCGGCGGTCTGCCTAAGGACATGAAGTTCAAACTCGTCGAGCCTTTGCGCGAATTGTTCAAGGATGAAGTGCGCCTCATCGGCAAGAGCCTCAACATGCCTGATTCCGTGCTCAAACGCCAGCCGTTCCCCGGGCCCGGTCTGGCCATCCGTGTCATCGGCGAGGTCACCAAGGAGCGTTTGGAGATCTTAAGGGAGGCGGATGAGCGGGTCATGGACGAGATCAAGAAAGCCAACCTTTACCATGACCTGTGGCAGTCCTTTGCCGTGCTTTTGCCCATCAAGACCGTGGGGGTCATGGGGGACGCGCGCACCTACGAGAATGTCATTGCCCTGCGCTGCGTCACGAGCCAGGACGGCATGACCGCGGACTGGGCGCAATTGCCCCACGATGTCCTGGGAAAAATTTCCAACCGCATCATCAATGAAGTCAAAGGCGTTAACCGCGTCGTGTATGACATCAGCTCCAAACCCCCGGCCACGATCGAGTGGGAATAAAGGGGATATTTTGGTATAATGAAGTTTGATGTCTAATTCCAACTTCGTCCATCTCCACGTTCATACCCAATACAGTTTGCTCGACGGTGCCTGCCGCGTTGATGAATTGGTCCAAAAGGCAGTTGCCTTAGGCATGCCGGCCTTAGGCATGACCGACCACGGCAATATGTTCGGCGCCGTGCATTTCTACCAGGCCGCCCAAAAGGCCGGCATCAAGCCCATCATCGGTTGCGAGGCCTACGTTGCCCCCCATAGCCGTTTTGACAAGAACCCCGACCAGAGAAATCTGTCTCACCTCGTGCTTTTGGTCAAAGACGCCCGGGGGTACGCCAATCTCGTTAAACTTGTCTCCGCCGGATATCTGGAAGGTTTTTATTACCGTCCCCGTTTGGACCATGACCTTTTGTCCAAATACGCCAAGGGTCTCATCGCCACGTCTGCCTGTCTGCGGGGGGAAGTGCCCGGTCATTTGCTCAAAGGCAATGATGATGCCGCCCTTCGTGCCGCCGACCATTTGAACCAGATCTTCGGTCAGGGTAATTTTTACATTGAATTGATGGACCATGGCATCCTTGAGCAGAAAAAAGTCAATGAGGGGCTTGTCAAGATCGCGACCCGGCTGGGACTGCCGTTGGTCGCGACCAATGACGTGCATTACATTGAGCACGACCAGCATCAGGCGCACGAAGCCTTGTTGTGCATACAAACGCAGACAACGCTCGATGATCCCCGCCGCATGAAATTCGGCAGCGACCAATTTTATTTTAAATCCGCCGATGACATGGAGCACCAGTTCGCCGCCGTTCCCGAGGCCGTCAAAAATACCCTGGCCATCGCTGAAAAGGTCGACCTGAAATTAGATTTCGACCAGTACCATCTGCCGCGTTACGAAACTCCCGTTGGAAAAACCAAGGAAGGGTACTTGCGTGAACTATGCGCCGCGGGATTTGTCCGCCGCTACGGCACAGCCAACCCCGCCGCAGGCAGGGAACTTTCGGCCCGCCTGGAATTTGAACTGAAGGCCGTGGAGGACATGGGATTCGTCAGTTATTTTTTGGTCGTTTGGGATTTCATCCATTATGCCAAGAGTAAGGGGATCCCGGTCGGGCCCGGCCGCGGGTCAGCCGCCGGCAGTCTGGTCAGTTATCTTTTGGGGATCACGGACCTGGATCCCATCAAATACGGGCTTCTTTTTGAACGTTTCCTCAACCCGGGCCGCAAAAGCATGCCGGATATTGACATTGATTTTTGTTATGAACGGCGCAATGAGGTCATTGATTACGTGACGCAAAAATACGGCCGCGACAACGTGGCGCAGATCATCACCTTCGGGTCCATGCAGGCCAAGGCCGCGGTGCGCGACGTGGGCCGGGCCATGGCCGTCAGTTACGCCGACGTGGACCGCATCGCCAAACTGATCCCCAATAGTATCGGCATTACCATCGATGAGGCGCTCAACGTTGAACCACAGTTAAGGGAATTGGTGGCGACCGACAAGACCGCCCGCGACCTTGTGGCCACGGCCCGGGTTCTGGAAGGATTGAACCGTCACGCGTCCATTCATGCCGCGGGTGTGGTCATCGCCGACCGGCCGCTGGCCGAACACGTGCCGATGTTCAAGAGCACGGACGGCCAGGTGACCACCGGTTTTGACATGGACGGTATTTCCAAGATGGGGCTTTTGAAAATAGATTTTTTGGGTTTAAGGACACTGACCGTCATCGCGGATGCCGTTAAACTCATCAAGGAACATAAGGGCAAGGATATTGATATCGATGCTTTGCCGCTCGACGATGTCAAAACCTATGAAATGTTAAGTCAGGCCAACAGTTTCGGCATCTTCCAGCTGGAAAGCGGGGGGATGCGCGACCTTCTCAAGAAAATGAAGCCCTCGGAATTTGAGGACCTCATCGCGATCCTGGCGCTTTACCGTCCGGGGCCCATGGGTTCAGGGATGTTGGATGATTTTATCGAATGCAAACGCGATCCCCAGAAGGTGAAGTATCCCCATCCCAAACTGCAGGAGCTGCTCAAGACCACGCACGGCATCATCGTTTATCAAGAACAGGTCATGCAGATCGCCTCGGTGCTGGCCGGCTTCAGCATGGCCCAGGCCGATGATCTGCGCAAGGCCATGGGCAAGAAAATACCGGCGGAAATGGAAAAAATGCGTTCCTTCTTCATCGAGGGATGCAAGGCCAACAGCGGCATCCATGAACACGAGGCCAACCGGCTTTTTGGCCTCATTGATTATTTTGCCGGCTATGGATTTAACCGCAGTCATTCCGCGGCCTACGCGCTGATCACGTACCGCACGGCTTATTTAAAGGCCAATTATCCCGTTGAGTTCATGGCCGCGCTTTTGACCAGCGAGCGCGACAACACGGACAAGGTCGTCGAGTACGTTAAGGAAACGCAAGCCATGGGCCTGAGCATCCTGCCGCCCGACGTTAATCATAGCCATGCCCGTTTTTCCGTCGTGAATGACAAAGCCATCCGTTACGGGCTTTTGGCGGTCAAGAATATCGGGGGTGCCGCCATTGAGTCTATGGTCCATGCGCGCAAAAAAGACGGACCCTTCGTTTCCATTTTCGATTTTTGCCGCCGGGTGGATTTGCGGCTGAATAACCGCAAGGTGCTGGAAAGTTTAGTCAAGTCGGGAAGCATGGATTGTTTCGGATGCCGGCGCGCCCAGTTATTTGCCGTGCTGGAGCGGGCCCTGGAGTCCGGCACGAGGGCCCAGCAGGAAGTGGACGTGGGGCAGATCTCTTTTTTCAGCATGAAAGGACAGGACGGCGGTTTCGGCAAACGGGATGAACGCATACCCGATCTTGCCGAATGGCCCCAGGCCCAGGTGCTGGCCAATGAAAAAGCGTTGCTGGGTTTTTACTTAAGCGGTCATCCTTTGCAAAGGTATAAGGCCGAGATCGGTGAATTCGCGGATTTCACGACAGCGTCTTTGAAAAACGCCCGCGACGGGCAGGATGTGCGCATGATCGGGCTCATCAAAAGCGTCAAATTGACCACGACCAAGAAAACCAATGAGCGCATGGCCATTGTCGGTCTGGAGGACATGGACGGGGAAATGGAGCTGGTGGTCTTTCCGTCAAGTTATACCCAAATGGTGCCGTATCTCAAAGAGGCATCGGTGGTTGTGGTGAAGGGCAAGGTGAATTTTCGCGACGGGCTTGTCAAGATGGTGGCCAATGAGATGGCCGGTATTGATGAGGTCTATGATCTGATCAAGAGCATTCAGGTGGACCTTTCCAAGGTGGGCAAGGCCGGTTTTGACAAATTGAAAGAGAAATTGGCGCGTTTTCCCGGCAAGACCCCGGTGTATTTGCAGATCGACACCAAAAATTATAAAAAAGTCCAGATTTTAGTTGGCAAAGACCTTCATGTCACCCCCAGCGAAGTGTTGATGGAAGAGATTAAAACCTTGGTGGGCGACGACCGTTTCACCGTAACAATTTAGTTGACACTGTAAGTCCTTGTTGATACTATGTTTGCGTTAAATTTTCAGGCAATCCAAGGGGAGGGTCAATGACCAAAAAAGATATCGTTTTGAAAATTACGGACGCCACCGGTATCAAGCAGGTGGATGTCAAAAGGATCGTGCAAAAGACCTTTGACGTCATCATCGATGCGCTCATGCGCGGTGAAAAAGTGGAATTGCGCAATTTCGGCGTGTTCAAGATCAAGGAGCGTAAGGCCCGTTTTGGCCGTAATCCCCGCACCGGGCAAAGTGTCCCTGTTCCTCCCCGCAAGGTCGTGGTGTTCAAGTCCGGTCTTGAAATGAAGCAAAAAGTAAAGTAATAGCATGCAGAAATTTTCTGTCCCCCGCGGCACTTCCGATATACTTCCTGACGCTATTCCTCTCTGGGAAGATGTAGAATCCAAAGCCCGAAAGATCCTCAAATCCTACGGTTACCGCGAGATCCGCACGCCTGTTTATGAAGAAACCGCGCTTTTCAAACGCTCCCTGGGCCAGGCCAGCGATGTTGTTAATAAGCAACTTTTAAATGTTTCTGCTTCTTATGGTGGTATAGCTGAATATTTGAAAGATTCTGATAATGTTATTAGTGGCTATTCTTTACGTCCGGAAGGCACTGCCTCAGTAGTACGCTCGTACCTTGAGAACAGTTTTGATAAAAATGAACCTTTATCCAAATTTTTTTATATTGGCCCCATGTTTCGCGGCGAACGTCCACAAAAAGGACGTTCGCGTCAATTTCACCAGATCGGGGTGGAGGCCATCGGCCCAAAGAGCGCCTCGCCGTATCTGGATGCGGAGGTCATTGCCTTGGCCGTTCACTTATTAGGAGAATTTGGCGTAAAGAAATATAACTTAAAAATAAATAGTCTTGGTTCTGAAGAATATAAGAAGAAATTTTCTCAATTTTTGAGAACCGCATTGAACCCTTATAAAAGTGAGCTGTGTGAAGATTGTCAAACCCGGTTTGAGCGAAATATTTTCCGTGTATTGGAATGTAAAAATGAATCGTGCAGAAAAGTTTTAGAGAAATCTGGTGTATATTTACAATCTGATTTACATTTGCCTTTGGACCAGGAATCCCTTCAATATTTAAACGATGTTAAAAGGATACTCGAAGATTTAGGGATCCGTTCTGAAGTATCCCGGCATTTAGTGCGCGGGCTGGATTATTACACGCACACGGTTTTTGAGATTACCGCTGAAGGATTGGGAAGTCAGGACGCTGTTGGCGCCGGTGGACGCTACGGCGGCCTCGTGCATGAATTAGGCGGCGATGCCAAAACAGATTACGGCGCTGTTGGTTTTGCTTTGGGAATCGAGCGTATTTTATTGGCATCGGGCGCCACACAGCCAGTGCCGCCCGCCATTGATGCCTTTGTGATCGCCATGGATGAGGCGGGGCAGAAACAGGCATTCAAGCTCGTTAACGATTTGCGCCATGCTGGTATCAGCACGGACATGAACTACAGTGGAGGCAAGATCGGGTCACAGATGAACCGTGCCAATAAATTGAACGCGCGTTTTACGCTGATTTTAGGCGAAGAAGAGATGAAAAGTGGTAGCATAGCTGTTAAAAATATGACCAACGGCGCGCAGGAGAACGTGGAACTTGCCGGTATCTTGGCGCATTTAAGAAAGGTTTTATGAGAACACCGATAATTGCCTTGACTATATATGCTTATTGCATATAATTGTATGTAATATGCATATGAGACTATTGACAGAGAATAAGGTGGAACTTTTAAGCATATTTCTGCTCAATCCCGACAGGTCTTTTTATATGCAGGAGATTGGAAGGGTTTTGGGTAAAAAGCCGGGTGTGTTTCAGCGAACATTGAATAATTTTGTGGAAGAGGGTGTGTTGGAGAGTGAGCGCAGGGCCAACGCCAGGTATTTTTGGATCAATAAGAAATACCCACTTTTCCAGGAATTAAAGAGCATTGTTTCCAAAACGATCGGCATCAAAGATCTCATTGCCGGTGTTCTGAATCAATTTAAAGGCCTCAGCTTTGCTTTTATTTACGGCTCATGGGCCAAAAATAAAGAGCGCCAGTCTTCCGACATTGATGTAATGATTATTGGCCGCATCAATGAGGACTCGCTTATTTCCCATTTTGATCGATTGGAAGGCCGGATTAAGAGAGAGATCAATTATAATTTGCACACTTTGAAAAGTTTTAAGTTCGGCATAAGGAATAAAAATCCTTTCCTTGCCGGAATCATGAAGGACAAGAAGATCATGTTGGTTGGATCCGAGAATGAGTTACGAGCAATTTATAAAGAACAATCTGGTTAAGAAAGTCGAACCGGACCTGGCGCAGATCAGGCATCAACTCGATCGTGCTGTCCAAGACTTGGGAACAGCGCAGGCGAATTTAAAAATAGATCCAACATGGTCTTTGACGATCGCTTATCATGCCATGATCCGTGCGGGGCGGGCGTTGATGTACGCAGAAGGATATTTGCCGACAGCACACCTGACCCATAAAACAATCGTCGATTTCACAAAAATTAGGTTGGGAGACAATTTTCATGAGTTAGCGGCCAAATTTAACAGATTGCGTCGTAAGCGGCATCATTTTATTTATGATTCCAACGATCATATCAATGCAGAAGAGGCCCAAACAGCTTTGGGGACGGCAAGGCAGTTGATCGATAAGATTAAGCTTATTATAAAGTAACTGGAATTAAGTGTGCCTACACAAACAAGCGTTGATACTTGGTTAAAAAGAGAAACGCCCCGCGTGCGCAAGGCACTGGAGAATGCGTCCAGTTATTTTGATATAAAGGACCCGTTGACCGTCAACACTCTCGAGGCGATCTATGCTCAGGAAAGCGGTTTCGGGATCCGGCTCGGAATAAAAGGGATCAAGAATGCTGCGGGACATTTTCAACTGTCAAAAGATACCGCCGAACGTTATCATCTCCACGTTTCCGGTGAAGATGACCAGCGATTTGGCATCGATTATGCGTCGATCGCTGCGGCACGGTATCTGCATGACCTTAACAGAATGTTCTCCAAAAAGACCCTCTTGTCGGCAAAAATAGCGACTATACCTGTCGATGATGACGGAGAACGAAGAAATTTTATTTTTGCGGCTTATAATGGCGGGGAAGGAACGATAGCCAAGGCCCAATATTTTGCCCAACAAGCCAATGGAAACCCTGCCAAGTGGGACAATGTTCAAGCTTTTTTAGAGAAAGCGGAGGCTGATAACCCGGACCAGGTCCGTAAGTATGTCAAAGGCGTTTCCAGCAACGAAATTGGGTTCGTTGAGAAGTCTCCAGCCGATAAGACCGCAAAGTTTACCAATATCCATGGCTCGAAAGGCCGTTGCTCCAAAGGAGAATGGATCGTCAAAGACGGTCTTCATGTTTTTATATGCGGCTGATATTGATTTTATGCGTGCCGGTAATGGTTGTGTTTTTATGCGGATGTGCCTCCGATAGACGGCAGGCCGCCAAGATTTTTGGCAACATGACTTATTATGTGGGCAATGAACATTTTGCCGAACCTGCAAAGTTGGTCAATTGCGAGTATTTTTCACCTTTTTTAAAGCTATATTATGACAACAAATTTGTGTATGGGGATTTTAATCATGATGGTCTTAAAGATGCGGCGGTGATAACAATTGAGAATACCGGTGGTAATGCCGACTGGTATATGTTGAATTTTTTGATCAACGATGGGAAACAATTTGTTCATAGAGCAACGCGGGAGCTGGATGATAGGGCGATCATCAATGCCATTTGGCAAAAGAATGGCAAGGTTTTTATCGATATGTATGTTCATCAAGAAGGTGATTGCATGGGGGGTCCGTCGAAGCGTGTCAGGAATGTCTATGAATATACTGGACTGGATAGCTTCGGGTTGGGCAAGGATTTATGGAAAGATGCCCCTCATTTTCATAAACCCAAAGAAGGATTCGTTCCTGATGAAGCTACGGCCATTCAAATTGCTGAGGCTGTTTTAACGGCGGCCTACGGAAAAGAAAGGGTCAACAAAGAAAAGCCGTTGGAGGCCCACTTAGGTAACGATATTTGGACGGTTTTGGGCGTCGTTGACTGTGCGAATAAACATCCATGTGATCAATTAAGCATGGGGATCAGGCAGGACAGTGGGGAAATTTTATCAGTTAGCAGCAAAGACCAATAGTAAGGAATAATTTTAATGAGAACGCATACATGTGGCGAATTAAATAAGAACTTTAAGGACCAGGAGGTCATGCTCTGCGGCTGGGTGCATCGCCGACGCGACCACGGCAAACTCATTTTCATTGATATCCGCGACCGTTACGGTATCACGCAGGTGGTGTTCGTCCCGTCGGTCAGTCCCAAGGCCCACCAAGAGGCGCAAAAATTGGGGCCGGAATTCGTGGTCAGGATCACGGGCACGGTCAATGTGCGGCCGCCCAAAAATGTCAATCCCGATGTCCCTGCCGGCGACATTGAACTTTTGGCCAAAGACCTGGAGATCCTCAACACCAGCAAGGTCCCTGTCTTTGAGATCGATGACAATATCGAGGCCTCCGAAGACCTGCGCTTGACCTACCGCTATCTGGACATCCGCCGCAAGAAGGTGCAGGACTCTCTGGTATTGCGCCATAAATTGTGCGCGGCCATGCGCGCTTTCTTGAACAATGAGAACTTTACTGAGATCGAGACCCCCATCCTGACCAAATCCACCCCTGAAGGGGCCCGTGACTTTTTAGTGCCTTCACGCCTGGATCCCGGAAAATTTTATGCCCTGCCGCAGTCGCCCCAATTGTTCAAACAGATCCTGATGGTCTGTGGCATGGACCGTTATTATCAGATCGTCAAATGTTTCCGTGACGAAGACTTGCGCGCCGACCGTCAGCCGGAATTCACCCAATTGGATATGGAAATGTCCTTTGTGGATGAGGAATTCATTTTTGGCCTCACCGAGCGGTTATATCAAAAAGTGTTCAAGGACGTTTTGAACATTGATCTGCCTGTTCCGTTTGCGCGCATGACCCATGCCGAGGCCATGGCCAAGTATAAAAGCGACAAGCCCGACATCCGTCAGACACAAGAGGGTTTTTCTTTTCTTTGGGTTGTGGATTTTCCCTTAATGAAGTATAATGTCCAAGAAAAGCGCTGGGAGAGCGAGCATCACCCGTTCACATCCGTCCATCCGGATGACATTGCTCTTTTGGAAAAAGGGGAGTACGGCAAGGTCCGCGCCCGTTCGTATGATCTGGTGCTTAACGGCCATGAGATCGGCAGCGGTTCGGTGCGTATCCACCGCCGGGAGTTACAGCAAAAGATTTTTGACATCATCGGCTTACGCCCGCAGGAAGCGCAGGAGCGTTTTGGGTTCCTGCTGCGCGCTTTTGAATACGGCGCGCCGCCGCACGCCGGGGTGGCCTACGGCATTGACCGCATCGTCACCATCCTGACGGGCAACGGGTCCATCCGCGACTGCATCGCTTTTCCCAAGACGCAAAAAGGGACATGCCTGATGACGGACGCTCCGTCGGAGGTTGATGGTCAACAATTGAAAGAACTCGGTCTGGTAACGGTGAAGAAAAACTAACAGGAGATCATTATGTTGACAAGATTTTTGTTTCTGGTTTTGGCCGTCATTTTCGCCGCTGGTTGCGGTATTAAAGCGCAGACCTATGTGATGACCAAGGACCGCGTGAACATTGCTTCCAACGGCGGCAATGTGGGGTACTTGACCGGCAAAGGTGTCTATCAAGAGCCGGAAAAAAAGACCCGCCAGGTGTATGTCTTGGAGTTGAGCAAACCCGCGTCCGCTTCCGAGAAGGTCGAACAGACGGTGTCCAAGACCACCGCTACGACCACTGCGCAAGCCATTGCCGTCAACCAGCCGGGGAATGTGCCGGCGGCGCCCCCTGCCGTTTCCGGCCCCGGGGAAAGCGTGACCTATACGGTGCAAAAGGACGACACCTTGCAGAAGATCGCCAAGAAATTCTACGGTTCTTACGGCAAATGGACCAGGGTGTATGAGGCCAATAAGGACAAATTGAAAAATCCCAATTTTGTCAGGCCGGGTACCGTGCTCACCATTCCCGCCGGGAAATAGTCAACGATGGAATTCCGCCTTCAGTTCGACAATAACCAGCATCTCCAGCTGCTGTTCGGCCGCTACGACCAGAATTTGAAACTGATCGAAAAAGAACTCGGCGTGCGCATTTTGCGTTGTGAGGACGGCATCAAGATCGTCGGCCAGGAGGCGCAGGCGCAAAGGGCCAGCGAACTTTTCTATTACCTGATGACCTTTGTCGAGCGGGGCAAGGATGTCAAGAAGGCCGACATCGTTTATGCCCTGCGGCTGGTGGACAAGGAAAAAGAAATTGATTTCAAGCGTCTGGCCAAGGAGAAGATCGAGGTTTCGGTCAAAGGCGGTCTCGTCACCCCCAAGACCAGGGGGCAGATCGAATATGTTGAGGCCATCAAAAACCACGACCTTGTTTTTTGCATCGGTCCCGCCGGGACGGGCAAAACCTATCTGGCCATTGCCATGGCGGTCAACGCGCTGAAAAAAGGCCTGGTGCGCCGTATCATCCTAACGCGTCCGGCCGTGGAGGCGGGAGAAAGCCTGGGCTTTTTACCCGGCAATCTGGTCGAGAAGGTTTTGCCGTATTTGCGGCCTTTATATGACGCGCTCTACGACATGATGGAGCCGGAAAAAGTCGAGCAGTACAGCGAACAGGGCATCATTGAGGTGGCCCCTTTGGCGTTCATGCGCGGCCGCACGCTCAACGAGGCCTTTGTCATCCTCGATGAGGCGCAGAACAGCCGGCCCGACCAGATGAAAATGTTTTTGACCCGCATGGGATTTGATTCCAAGGTCGTCGTCGCCGGTGACGTCACCCAAAGCGATTTGCCCAATGCCGGGCCTCACGGCCTGGCCGAGGCCGAGCGGGTGCTGGCGCGCGTGCCGGAGATCAAATTCATCCATTTGACCAGCGAAGACACCGTCCGCCATGATCTGGTGCAGAAGATCATTGAGGCGTATGGTCAAAATGGGGACACCAACAACAAGCGCGTATGACCAAAATCGGCCCCCCATCGCCGTTGTCCGTTGACCACATCGTCATGCTGGGCCTGACCCTCGCGGCCTTAACGGTGTTCTGCCATTTTTCCGGCCTGCCTTTGATCATCCCGTTCTTCGTTTTCCTTTTCGGACTTCATTTGTTTTTGTATAAACGCGCCTCGGCGCGTTTATTTTTGCATCTGGGGCTTTTGCTGGCCGTATTGGTCTTTTTCGCCCATGTTCTAAGGTCCACCACGGCCTTCTCGAGTTATTATTTTCCCGTGGCCGCGGTGCCGATGCTGGTCATGCTCCTTTTTAACGACGTGCAATTGGCATTCATGATGGCGTTCATGAGCGCCGCCTTAAGCGGACTGATGCTCGGGTTTGACGTGCCCGACCTTTTGATATTTTTTATGAGTTCCCTGGCCGGCGTCTATCAGGTGAAAGAGGCGCGCAACCGCAGTGTGTTTTTGACTGCCGGGGTTTTTGTGGCTTTTGTCCAGGTCGGTTGTTATTTGCTGCTCAACCCCGTCATCAACGCGGACATCGCCCTTTATATCCTTAAACCACTGGTCCTCAACGGCCTTTTGGCCGGGCTGTTCGTCATGGCGACGCTGAAAATTTTTGAACTGATCTTCGGCGAGATCACCAATTTTACGCTCCTGGAATTGTCGGACTCTTCGCATCCGCTTTTAAAACGCATGGTCGTCGAGGCGCCGGGCACCTATCACCACAGCCTGATCGTCAGCAATTTGGCCGAGACCGCGGCAGATGCCATCGGGGCCCACGCGCTTTTGGTGAGGGTCGGCGCCTATTACCACGACATCGGCAAAATGGTCAAACCCGAATATTTCACCGAGAACCAGATGGTCATGGGCAATAAGCACGACCTTCTCGAGCCTTCCATGAGCCGTCTGGTCATCCTCAACCATATCAAGGAAGGCATTGAGCTGGCCCGGAAATACAAACTCAACGGACGCATTGTGGATTTCATCCCCGAGCATCACGGCACCAGTTTGATCCATTATTTTTACCAGAAGGCGGTGACCGAAGGCGAAGACCGGCCAGTGGGGGAAGAGGATTACCGTTATCCCGGCCCCAAGCCGCAAAGCAAGGAAACAGCCATCGTGCTTTTGGCCGATTCCGTCGAGGGAGCCACCCGCGCGCTCGATGAACACACCCCGCAGAAGATCGGGGACATCGTGCGCAAGGTCATCAATAATAAATTCATCGACGGCCAGCTGGACGAGTGCAATTTGACCCTGCGCGAGATCGACACCATCGCCGCGACCTTTGTCCGTGTCCTGACAGCCATGTATCACAGCCGCATCAAATATCCGGAAAAAGAAGAAAATGGGAAATGAGGACATTTCCAATTTTCAAAGAAAAATTCCTATTTCCGTCCCCAAAATCCGGACCGTCCTCCGGCGGGCCTGCCGCAAATTAAGATCCAAGATCCCTGGACTTTCCGTTGCCTTTGTGGGTGAGCGCCGGATGCGCCGCCTGAACAAAGAATACATCGGTCATGATCACATGACCGATGTCATTACGTTCGGTTACGGCGAGATCGTCATCTGCCCTGCCGTGGCATCCCGCAATGCCAAACGTTACGGGAACACCCTCGAGGACGAGATCACCCTCTGCGTCGTTCACGGCATTTTGCATTTGTGCGGTTACGACGACCGTTCGCCCCAAGATGTCAAACGCATGCGCCGGAAAGAAACGGAAATATTAGGAAAGATCCTGTGAAGCGCGCCGTTGCCATCGCCCTGATCGTCTATCTTTTTTTTCTTGCCGAATTCGTCCTTTATAATACCGTCGGCGTGTGGGGCAAACCCGAACTCCTCATCCTCGCCGTTATTTTTTGCAATCTGTATTGGGGTATCCGTTACGGGATCTGGGCCGCCGTTGTGGCCGGGCTTGTCCGCGACGCGTTCGGCCTGCAGCCTTTCGGCACCTATCTTTTCATCTATATCGCCGCGACTTATCTGACCACGTATATCCGCAAGAACATTTACCGGCCGGGGTCACGTTTTTCGCGGGCCATGGCCGCTTTTTTTGTGGTCACGGGTTGTTTTGTTTTGGAAACCGTCCTGCGCCTGCGCCAGCATGAGGTGCGCCTGCCGGAGGCCGTGTTCTTTATCTTAATACCCCAACTTGTCACGACCATGGTCGCGGCCACCTTTGTTTTTCAGGGGTTGAGGAATGTTGTCGTAAAATTTAAATTATAAAATATGCGTTTAAATATTTTGCGCAATATCGTTTTTTCCGCTTTCGCCATCGTCGTCTTCGCTTTGTCCTATCTTCAGATCATCCGGGGCGAGTATTATCATAACCAAAGCGTCAACAATCGCATCCGGCTCATCCCCGACGATGGTCCCCGGGGAAGGATCTTTGACCGTAACGGCATCGTGCTGGCGGACAACCGGCAGGCGTTCCATCTGGGCGTCATCGCGCAGGAAGTAGAAGACAGGGATGATCTTTTTAATTTTCTTTCCGGGGTTCTCAATCAAAGTTCGGAGTATTTGAGAAAACAGTATGACCGCAAGCGCACGGCGCCGTTCGTGCCCGTACTTCTGGCACAGAACATTGACCGCAAGACGCTCATTATGGTTGAAGAGAACCGGTTTCGGTATCCAGGGCTGGTCGTGGAGGAAGGGTTTGAACGGGTTTATCCGTTGGGCGCAACGGGCATCCACGTGCTGGGTTATGTGGGCAAGGTGGACCCCGGCGAATCGGACGCGTTTGCCGAATACGGTTACACGCCCTTAAGTACGACCGGTAAAAGCGGTGTGGAACGGTTTTACGATCCGCTTTTGCACAGCCAGTCCGGGGGCCGGCAGATCGAGGTGGACGCGCGGGGCCGGCAGGTGCGGCTTTTGGGCATCAAAGAGCCGCAAAAGGGGCGGGACATTACGCTGACCCTTGATGCGCGCGTGCAAACCGCTGCCGACGAGTTTTTGGCCGGGCGCCGGGGGGCGGTGGTGGTGATCGACCTGTCCAACGGCGATGTTTTGGGCCTGGTCAGTGCTCCGTCCTTTGATCCGCAAAACATCCGGAAATATTTAAATACCACGGGCGCCTCGTTTTTGAACCGCGCAGTCAATGGACAATTCCCACCAGGGTCGGTGTTCAAGGTCGTGGTGGCTTTGGCGGCTTTGCAGACAAAAAAGACCACACCGGACACATCGTTCAATTGTCCCGGATATTACATGTTGGGCAATACGCGTTTCGGATGCGCGCACGTTCACGGTGTTCAAGATCTTTGGGACGCGCTAGCGCATTCGTGCAACGTGTATTTTTTTCATTTAGGGTTGTTGGCGGGCCCAAAATATGTGACACAGTATGCCCGGGCCCTCGGGCTTGGCCGTCCTACAGGCATTGACCTGCCTTTTGAATCCAGCGGACATTTGGCCCGTCCGGGGAGCGCTAAGGGTGGATGGTATAAAGGCAATACGTTGAATTTGTCCATTGGTCAGGGGGAAACGCTGGCCACACCTTTGCAATTGGCCGTGATGATGGGGGCTGTCGCTTCCGACGGGCTGATCTTGCGTCCGCGGCTTTTGAAAGCGGTGGAGGGCAAGCCCGTGGCCCCGGTGGACCTTAAACGATTGCCCCGCGTGCGGCTGCGGGATGATGTGTGGACGGTGGTGCGTGATGGCTTAAGGCGCGCGGTCACCGACGAGGCAGGAACGGCGCACGCGCTTGCTGATGTGGCGAACATCAAGATCTGGGGCAAGACCGGCACGGCCCAGGCCGGAGAAGGCAGGGCCAATCACGCGTGGTTCACTGGCTGGGCGCGTTCGGACAAGGCCAGCATCGTTTTCTGCGTGTTCCTGGAACACGGCGGTTCCAGCGCGAATGCGGTTTTGCTCACGCGCGACCTCTTGCTGCGCATGCAAAGCCAGGGCAGCATTTGAGTCAAAGATTTCCGATTTCCTCCTTGCGGCCCCTATTCGACGAGGATATAATTAAGTTATTATTATAAATATAAAATTTTTCTAAAATCAAGACAGGAGGCAGGCGATGTCCAAACATTTTGCATTTGCCGTTATCGTTTTATGCGTTGTTTGGGGAGGCAATGCTTTTGCAGCCGGTTCAGGTTCGTTTCGTGTTGAAACACCCGACGCCGGTGCTTTTGGTAAGGGCTCTGCTTTTGTCGGCGAGGCCAATACCCCCGCGGCCATTTATTATAATCCCGCCGGTTTGCCCCAGGTCAAACATACAGAGGTCTCTGTCGGCACGGCATTGCTCGCTCCGCAGACGGATTACAAGAATTTCGCCGGTGATACGACACAGATGCGCCGTGAAGTTTTTTTTGTGCCGCACGCGTATTTAGTCGTTCCCATTAATCATAAATTGTCCTTTGGTCTGGGAACAACTTCCTATTTCGGCCTTGGCACGAATTGGGCGCAGGACAGCAATTTGCGTTATGTGGCCACTGAAAGTGTTATCGAAAACAAGGATTATATGTTGACCGGCGCTTATCAATTGACGGACCAATGGTCTTTGGCTGTCAGCGTAGATAATGATAATTCTAAAGCTAATAAGAAAAAGAAGTTGGTCCAATCGGGCGGCACCGACGGCGGTTATCAATTGAAAGCCAGAGATGACGCGTGGGGGTATCGGCTGGCCACGA
>Ga0209515_10003705_pt1 | contig 21373 bp, 19 predicted proteins | sample Subgroupgradi54m_FD_187454 | JGI IMG/M metagenome (GOLD analysis project Ga0209515, IMG submission 187454) | Subsurface groundwater microbial communities from S. Glens Falls, New York, USA - GMW60B uncontaminated upgradient, 5.4 m (SPAdes)... ... | reverse complement strand
CGGGCGGTCTCGATTTATTCCCCAATCAAAAATCCGGCGTGCTGACTTCCACCACCTGGGCCGATGGCTTGGTGAATAATCCGCCGGGGCAGGTAATCAACGTTGGCGATGAGGTCGAGTATCTGCAATTTTCCGGACTATGCTTTTAGGTATGGAAATCAAGGTCTTGTTCTTTGCGGGCGCCCGTGAAGCGGTGGGCGTCGCCCAGGAAAATATTGTCCTGCCTGCTGGCGTTGACACACTGGGGCAACTACGCGACTGGTATGTGCAACGTGGCGAACCCTGGGCTAGCGCACTGGCACCGACCAGCGCGATTCGCGCGGCCTTGAATCAGGATGTGTGCGATTGGGATGCAACGTTGCAGCCCGGTTGTGAAGTTGCTTTTTTCCCGCCCGTCACCGGAGGTTAGCGTGCCTGTGCGTATTCAAGCGGAAGATTTCGACCCCACTGCGGAAATTTCGGCATTGCGTGCCGGGAATGCGCAGGTGGGGGCGGTCGCCAGCTTTATCGGTATTGCACGCGATGTGAACGACGGTGGCGATGTACAAACGCTGACGCTGGAGCATTATCCCGGTATGACCGAGAAAGTCTTATCCGGCCTGATTGAACAGGCGCAGCAGCGTTGGGATATTTTCGATGTCTTGATCATCCATCGCATCGGCACGCTCAAACCGCAGGATCAGATCGTGCTGGTGGCTGTTACCAGCCGTCATCGGAATGCGGCTTTTTCCGCCTGCGAATACATCATGGATTTTCTGAAAACCAAAGCACCGTTCTGGAAAAGAGAACAAAGCAGCACGGGTGCGCGCTGGGTGGAGGCAAGAGAATCCGATGAGCAAGCGGCGCTGCGGTGGCAATAATCTTCCGCTCTGGCCGCTGAAGCGTCAGGCAGAGTGGGCAGAATAAGCAGAACAGGGATCAACCATAAGCCGCGATCAACGATGCGATATTCTGCAAGGCCACTGTTTCCTTGACCGCACCCAGCTTGATCGCTTCTTTGGGCATGCCGAATACGACACAACTGGCTTCATCCTGCGCATAGGTGGTGGCGCCGACATCATGCATTTCTTTCAGGCCGCGCGCGCCGTCGGCGCCCATGCCGGTCATGATGATACCCATGGAATTTTTCCCGGCGCATTTGGCGGTCGAGCGAAACAGCACATCGACCGAAGGGCGATGGCGGTTGACCAGCGGGCCGTCGGAGACTTCAGCGAAATACTGTGCACCGCTGCGCCGGATCTGCAAGTGTCGGCCACCGGGCGCAATCAAGGCGCGGCCGGGCAGGACGCGGTCGCCGTTGCGTGCTTCGGCCACTTCGATTTCGCAAATCTGATTGAGGCGTGCGGCGAACAGAGCGGTGAATTTTTCCGGCATGTGTTGCACGATAACGATGCCGGGGCAGGAGCGCGGCAGGGCCGTGAGGATGGTTTCCAGCGCCAGAGTGCCGCCGGTTGAAGTGCCCAATGCGATCACCCGTTCGGTGGTTTGTACCATCGCCGTCGCGGCACTGGCCAGCACGGGCGGCTTGCTGTTTGTGACAGATGGGGTTGCCAGCGGCACCATGCATCTCATGTTGGCTTGCGCGGCAGCGCGCACGGCGCCAACCAGATCGGCGGCAGAATCTTCCAGAAAAGTTTTCAAACCGAGTCGGGGTTTGGTGATAATGCACACCGCACCGGCCGCGAGAGCCTGCATGGTGGTTTCCGTACCTTGCTCGGTGAGCGTGGAGCACACCACCACCGGCGTGGGCCGTTCACTCATGATTTTCCTGAGAAACGTGATGCCATCCATCCGTGGCATTTCAACATCGATGACCAGCACATCCGGCCAGGTGTGCTTCATTTTCTCGTAGGCGAACAAGGGATCGGATGCGGTAGCCAGTACTTCAATGTCCGGTTCCTGAGAGAGGAGTGCGGAAATCACCTGGCGTACCACGGCAGAGTCGTCCACGATCATGGCGCGTATCGGCTTTTTCATGGTGCGGGTTGGAGGCCTTCCGTGGTGTGCTTGAGCCAGGCCGCACCGTTTTCCAGGTCAAACATGAGGACACGATGGCCGATGCCGGATAGATTTTCAGAAACCAGTTGAAAAGAATATTTCCCAAGCAGTTGGCGTGCCGCTTCGCAATTGCGTGCGCCGATATTGAGGCCGTATGAACCTTTGTGGATGTTGGGGAACATGTTCCCGCCACCGAAAATTTTTGCCTGATATTCGGCGGGGTGCGTTTTGTTGTGGCGAATTTCGTTGAGGAACATCTCAATCGCTTCGTTGGCATAACGCCCATCCAGGGTCGCACTTTTTTTCTCCGGGCGATCCGGCAGCATGAAATGACACATGCCACCCAACTTGAGCAACGGATGCCACAAAGTGATGGCTACACAGGAACCGAGCAGGGTACGAATCCGGTCCGGTGATTGTCCGAAATAGAGTTCTCCAGGGGCAAGAAAAATCTGGACGACGGAGGCTGGAGTGGCCATTACAATTTTCTGTAAACCGTCGGCTGTTGCTGTTGCAAGCGCGTTGTGATGCCGTTCAGGCTTTCCGAATGACCGATGAACAGCCAACCACCGGGGTTGAGTCGAGTGGTGATGCGCTCGATGACCTGCTGTTTCATTTCCAGGTTGAAATAAATCAGCACGTTGCGCAGAAACACGATGTCGAACATGCCGATCTCCGGCAACGCCTGATTCAGGTTGATCTGTCGAAATTGCACACGACTGCGCAAGCCACGTTCGATCATCAGCGTACCGTTCTGGCTGCCGATGCCTTTGAGGCAATAACGTTGCAGATAGTTGTGCGGGATCCCTTGGCTGCGCTCCATCGAATAACGCGCTTGCCGGGCATGCTCGACCATGCGCATGCTGATATCCGAACCCAGCAATTCCCAGGCGCCCGGGCCGAGCACATTGTCCAGCGTCATGGCCAGACTATAGGGTTCTTCACCACTGGAACTGGCGGCGCTCCAGACACGGCAGGATGTCCCACCGCCGAATGTTTTCAGCACCGTGTGTCGCAGTAATTCAAAGTGCTTCGGTTCGCGGAAGAAATAGGTTTCGTTGGTCGTGAGCAGATCGATGGCGAGCTGCATTTCACCAGGTTCGCGGCCACTGGTGATCAACCGATAGTACGCATCGAAACTCTTGAGTTGATGATGGCGCAGGCGTTTGGCCAATCGGCCGCAGACCAGTGCTTTTTTGGCAGACCCGAGCGTGATGCCTGCGGTCTTTTCCAGCAAGCCTCTGAAGTGACCAAATTCACGGTCGGTGATGACGATATCCATGGTTCGGGTTTCTCTCGGTATTGCACAGCCGTCATGCCGCAGTCAGGGCTTCCTCGGGAGCACTCAAGCTGGTGATGGCGGCCATTTCTTCCAGCGAAAAAACGTTGACCACGTCAAGAATAATGACGAAATGATCGTTGATGCGGCCCATCCCGTCGATAAAGTCGCTGCGTATCCGGGCGCCGAAATTGGGCGCTGGTTCTACGGCTTCACGCTGGATCTCCAGGACTTCACTGACCGCATCGACCATCACGCCGAGAGATTGCTGTTCACCGGTGCCGGGCACATCCACGATGACGATGCAGGTGCGTCGTCCCGCCGCAGTTTTTTCGCGGCCGAAACGCGCTGCCAGATCGACCACCGGCACCACCGCGCCACGCAGATTGATGACGCCGCGAATGAAGGCCGGCATCATCGGCACCGTGGTCAAGTGCCGGTATTCGATGATTTCTCGAATGTGGCAAATCTCGATCGCGAGCGGTTCGCCCGCCAGACTGAAGATCAGGTATTGCGCGGGTGGCGCGGCCACGTTGGTGTGCCCCGTGCGCGGAGCATTTTGAGGTTGGTTCATACGGTCTCCGATCCTAGAAACGCACGTATTCGCGTTCTTCATCCTGGCTGACCGGATGAACCTGACCGATTTTCGGTTTTTCAACCCGCACTAGCCGGGCGGATGGAGGCGCTTTCGAATGCCGTGTTTTCTCACTGTGCAGGTTCACCACGTTGGCGGGGTGATCCACTTTGAACCAGGACATCAGTTGTTGCAGTTGCTCGGCCTGACTGCCCATTTCTTCTGCTGTGGCCGCCAACTCTTCGGAGGCGGAGGCATTTTGTTGAGTGGTTTGGCTCAGTTGACTCATGGCCGTGTTGATTTGGGTGGTGCCCTGGGCTTGTTCTTGCGATGCGGCCGTAATCTCTTGCACCAGTTCGGCCGTCTTGCGAATCGATGGCACGATCTGGTCGAGCAGACTGCCTGCGCTTTCCGCCAAGCTGACGCTGGAACCGGCCAGGGTGCCGATTTCCTGCGCGGCGACCTGACTGCGTTCTGCCAGTTTGCGCACTTCCGCCGCCACCACGGCAAAACCCTTGCCATGCTCACCGGCCCGCGCCGCCTCAATCGCCGCATTCAGTGCCAGTAGATTGGTCTGGTAGGCGATATCGTCAATGATGCTGATTTTCTCGGCGATGCGTTTCATTGCCGTGACGGTGCCTTTCACCGCTTCACCGCCTTCCAGTGCTTCGGTGGATGCTTTTCCTGCGATGCCATCGGTGACTTTTGAATTCTCGGTATTCTGGTTGATTGAGGCCGACATTTGTTCGATGGAGGCGCTGGTTTCTTCAATGCCCGAGGCTTGTTCGTTGGTGGCTTGCGAGAGTGATTGCGCGGTGGCGCTGACTTCTTCGGAGGCGGAAGAGAGCGCATCGGCAGCACTACGCACTTCGCCGATCACTTGCGAGAGTTTCTCCATCATGTTCTTCATAGCCGCCAGCAGGCTGCTGCTGTCGCCTGGCTTGGTCGAAATTTCCACCGACAAATCGCCTTCTGCGACCTTGCGCGCAATCTGCGCCGCATACTCCGGTTCGCCACCGAGTTGTTTGAGCAGGTTGCGCGTGATCCAGAAGCCGACCACCAGCGCGACCAGGGCCGCGATAATTCCAGCGCCGACCATCAAGCGTGCTGCGCTGTCCGATGTGGCGACCGCAGCCGCAGCATTCTGGTCGGCCAGAGTGGTCTGGAAGCGTGCCAGTTCGTTGACGTTGTTCATGAACGTTTGCAATGTGGGGAGTGTTTCGGCGACCATTAACTGCGTGGCTTCGGCATTTTTGCCTTCACCGACCATTTTGGCGACGGTGGAAAACGATTTCACATAGGCTACGCGAGATTCCTTGATGCGCCCGAATATGGCCCGGCCTTCAGGTTTGTAGAGCAGCTTGTCGAGTTTATCCATCGCTTCGCCGATGCGCTTTTTGTTGGCTTCGACCTGCTCGGCAATGCTGCCACGGCGCTGGGCGTCGGCGATGAACAGCTCAAGGTTGAGACGCGCGTTGTCACGCGCGCCGGTAGAAACGATATTGGCCAGATCCATTTTTACCATGTCCTGTTCGGCGATCCTGCGCATGGCATCTCCCAAACTACCCAAGGCCACATACGCGGTGACGATGATGCCGATCATCAGCACCATGACGCTGCCAAATCCCAGCGCCAGCTTGGTGCCTACTTTCATGTCTTGAAACATGGTGTTCTCCCTTATGAGATGAATACAACAAAATGAATGTCAGGACGCCATCTTTGCCGTGATTCGGCGGCCGCTGGCATGTTCGGTTTGCTGCATTTCCTGAACGGTGGCCAGATCGACCAGTGCCGGGACGTCCAGGATCAGACCGACTTCACCGCTGCCCAGAATGGTTGAGCCGGATACGCCGCGCAGTTGACTGAACAACATGCCCAAAGGTTTGATCACGGTTTGCAATTCGCCCAGCAAGGCATCGACGACCAGACCCGCGCGCACCTGGCCCCAGCGCACCACCACCACGTTTTCGCGTGGTGCCGATGATTGTTCCAACTCAAATAATTCGCGCAGGCGTAGCAGTGGCAGCACCGTTCCTCGCAACGGCAAATAACTGTGGTGCTGATTGATCGCGTCGCGTGGAAGTTCGACGCACTCTTCCACCAGATCCAGCGGCACGACATAAGAGGCCTGACCCACCCGCATCAGGAAACCGTCGATGATGGCCAGTGTGAGCGGCAGGCGAATCCGCACCGTCGTGCCAACGCCTTCTTCGCTGCTGAGTTCGATCGAGCCGCGCAATTGTTCAATATTGCGCTTGACCACATCCATGCCGACGCCGCGCCCGGACAGATTGGTCACTTGTGCAGCGGTGGAGAAACCCGGCTCCATGATCAGATTGAGAATCTCGTGATCAGACAGGGTGGCATCGGCGGCCACCAGGCCTTTTTCTACTGCCTTGGAAAATACGCGGGCGCGGTTGATGCCGCCGCCATCGTCGGATACTTCAATCACGATGCTGCCCGAGTCATGATAGGCATTCAGGTATACGGTGGCAGTGTCCGGCTTGTCGTGGGCAGCGCGCACGTCCGCAGATTCAATGCCGTGATCCATTGCATTGCGTACCAGATGCATCAATGGATCGGAGATTTTTTCCACCATCGACTTGTCCAGCTCGGTCTCTGCGCCGGAAACTTTCAAGGTGACATCCTTGCCCAGTTCCCTGGCGATATCACGCACTACGCGCTGGAAGCGGTTAAAGGTTTCACCGATCTGTACCATGCGCAGACGCAGCGCACCATCGCGAATTTGTTCGACCAGTTTGGTAACAGTGGAGGTCGCTTCGTTCAACAATGGATCGGTGGCGCGTTGCCCGATCAGCTGCGCAGAAGCCCCCGCGATTACCAGTTCGCCGACCAGATTGATCAGGTGATCAAGCTTGTCGGCATGCACCTTGATGAGTTTCAGTTCCTGGTTGCGTTTGTCCTGCGTCTGTTTCTGTTTTTCCAGCGCGGTGTTGAGAACCGGTTGCGAAAGTACCCCTTGATTAACGAGAATTTCGCCCAAGGGGGCCTTGGGCGCGGCCTCGTCCGCTTCAGGGCTGCGTTCCTGCAGGGCCAGGGCTTGCGTCAGTTCGTTGCGTGTCAGAGCGCCGCAGCGCACCAGGATTTCACCCAGCAGGCTGACATCTTCGGGCAGGCTCTGCATGTGCCGGGCGAATTCACCCAGCTTGCTATGCGGCGCCAAAATGCGCAGCGTGCAATCGTCGCGCACGAATTCGAAGACATTCTCGATCATGGCCTTGTCGGTATCGGCACGCAATCGAATCTCGAAACCCAAATAGCAGCTTTCCGGATCCATCGCGGCACTTTCGGGCAGGGCGGTGGAGAGTAATTCCACATGATCCAATTGGCCGAGCAAAGCCAGGTAACGGATGAATGAAAGCGGATCCATACCATTGCGAAAAGTGTCAATGCCGAAACGGATCGAGATATGCCAGCAATCGTTCAATGCATTCTGGGCGTCGTCGCTCACCCCATCGTTTTCCTGTGGCTTCACTGCCGATTCGGATTCGGTCTGCGTGCCATGGGCGGATACGCCATCTTGCAGATACTGTTCCAGCAGCAGGACAATTTGTTCGTTGTTGATGCGATCTGCTTCGCTCAGTGCTTCATTCCGGGCGGCCGATTCGACCAGTAAACTGATCTGGTCGCAACAGGACAGCAGCAATCCGGGCAATTCTCCGTCCAGCAACAATTCTTGATTCCGCACACGATCCAGCACCGATTCGGTGACATGGGTAAAGGCAACGATGGCCTCCAGTCCAAACAGGCCGGCCGAGCCCTTGATCGTGTGCGCGGCACGAAACAGGGCATGAATATCGTCTTCGGCACTCTCGATATTTTCAGCGCGCATCAACGCCTCTTCCATCACATGCAGCATGTCGCGCGCTTCGTCAAAGAAGGTGTGCAAGGCTTGGTCGAGATTCATGGTCAGGCTTTCAGCGGGGTGGTGAGGGCGTGCGCAGTTTCATCCGCTACGCAGGCGTGAGCATGGTCTGGTGTATTGGTTGGCGTGTCGGCTGGCGTGTTGGTTATTGCATCAGATAGGGCCAACCATTTTTCCAGGCCACACAAGCGGAATGCTTCGGCGACATTGGCGCTGGTGCCGCTCAGTTGCAAGGTAGATTGACGGCGCGCGCTTTCTTGCTGAAGAAATACCAGCAATTGCAGACCCGCACCGTCAAATTCGGTCACCGCCGAAAGGTCGAGTTGCAGGGTCTCGTTAGCTTTCATGCGCGCGCACAATTCGGCGCCCAGTTGTCCAACTTGATAGATTGACAGCGCCTCACCGAGCATGATCACCTGCTCGTTGGTACCGGCTATGGGCATCATGGTGTCAGCCCGATCAAAGGGCAAGTTTCTGCACGGCCGCCAGCATTTGCGCCGGCTGAAATGGTTTCACCACCCAGGCCTTGGCGCCGGCTGCCTGTCCTTTTGAAATCTTGGATTCTTCCGATTCGGTCGTCAGCATGATGATCGGAGTGAATTTGTGCTCTGGTTTCTTTTTCATCTCTTGCACGAAGGTGATGCCGTCCATATTGGGCATATTGACGTCGGAAATCACGAGGTGGACTTTTTGCCCTTCGAGTTTGGTCAGGGCATCCTGACCATCGCGCGCCTCAAGCACTTGATAACCTGCGCCGGACAAGGCAATTTTCACGACTTGCCGCAGCGAGGCCGAATCATCAACGATCATGATGGTTTTACTCATATTGTTCTCCTTCAGAAAAACCGGATTTCCTGGACGGGTTTGTTTTTGACCTGGACGATCTCGGCCAAACCATTGTGCGTGGCACGCTGTTCCTGCATGGTGTAACTGGGTTCCATTTCCTTCAACCAGTGCGCCGCATCCAGCTCCGGCCGCGACTGCCCGGTTGCGATCATGGTTGCGCGCTCTTCCAGGCAGTCGGTCAACTTGTGCATGTCCTGCTGTACCTGCATGAGGATCTGATTGACGCGATCCTGAAATTGCAGCGATATCAATACTTCGCTGATTTCGTCGTGAATGGTCAGATTTTCATAAGCCAGTTTGGCGGTCGATTCGGACATCCGTCCCGCCGCCTGCTCGAACTCACCCAGTGCCGCAGCAATGGTCGATTGCGATCCGGCCAGCATGGCATGATCCTTCTCGGCGTATTCGTTGGCGCTGCGCACGGTGCCCGACATGGCCTCACCGACCATCTCGATTTTCTTGATGATTTTCTTGCCGGTTTCGTCCGACAGATTGGACAGTTTGCGTACTTCATCGGCGACCACGGCAAACCCTTTTCCGCTTTCGCCAGCACGCGCCGCTTCGATCGCTGCATTCAGCGCCAGCAGGTTGGTTTGAGAAGCGATGGTCGATACGTCGGTAGCCATCTTCTTTAAATCCTCAATTGACTTGGACAGGACGGTGATATCGCTCAACAGGGATTCCTTGACTTCCAGCGCCGACTTCATCGATTCGACCAGTGTGGTCAAGCGGGTTTCGGCGGATTTGATGGCAACGGCCAAGGTGGCATAACCATTGGTGCTTTCCGATGCTTCCAGCGTTTTTTGCACGCGATTGAGAATATGGGTGCAGTTCTCGGCTAATGCGATGGCGGCATCTTCTGTTTGCCCACGCGCCAGTTCGACGTGTTGATTCCACAGCTTCAATACGCGGCGGCAGAGTTTCTCGACTTCGTTTTCTGCGGCGACCGGCGCGGGCGCGACAATTTGCACCGGCGCTGCCTGGCTCAACACGAAGGCCAGATGCCGCGTGGAAAACGCAATCCCAGTGATGGCCGCAACAGCAAATCCAGCGGCTCCCATACATCCATCCAGTGAAAAATTTGCGGCAATCATGATGCCAAGCGCAGCGATCAGAGTGATCGAGAGACTTGAGACCCAGAAAACACGCATTGTTTTTGAATAGCTTGCGGAGCAGGCGGTCATGGTTTGGACTTGATTGTTGTTCCGAGGGCTCGGCCAGCCAATGTGATTGGCAAGCAAATGAATTTGCTTTTACGTCACAAAACGGGCGAACTTTAGACAGCAGCGGTAGGTATAAACAACAGGTGCCTGGATTGATATGGCAAGCGTAACGTTTGCTTTTTTCCTGGATGGTCAACCGGCGACTCAACACGGCTGCCGTGAGGGGGCTTATGTTTCGTTGGCCAGGGCAAGGGACAACACCAGCAATGGCTGTGCATCCCGTTCCGTCAGCTTCATGCAGCGCAATGACAATTCGCGTGCCAGTTCGCGCAGACGCCACTGAATTTCATCGACGGCCTGCTGTGCCTCAAAGCGTACCAAAGGACAGTCGCCATTTTCGAGTGCCAACAGGTTGCCTCCGTTGATGCTGCTGTCCAGACCAGTGTTGGAGAACGCGCGTTGAATTGCGCCGTAGCGTTCATAGATGCTTTGATACATTTTTTGTGCTGACCGCGATAAATGCTGTACGGCATTTTCAGCCTGTTCGAATGCGTTCAAGATGTTGGCGAGCCGTTTGAACAGGGTGAGCATCTGCACATCCAGATTATCCCTGACAACAATTTGAGAAGCCTCCGCTTCGGTTTCACCTGCTTCGGCACGTGCGCTCGCAATCAAGTTGATCATTTCTCCGGCGTACTCGCCATGCACGATTTTCAAAGCAATCTCGGCGTGTCGTAGCGGCAAGACGCGTTTGTTGATCAGGCCGGAAACGGTTTCGGCGATGGCCAGTATCTGGCTGCTCTGACTGACGGTTTTCTTGCCGAATGGGTAGCCGAAACCATCCAGCCGTTCATGATGCTGGGCCACCATGTCGCAGGTTTCCTCGCTCAGTTCACCCATTTTTTTCAGCACGGTCTGGCCGATCACGGGGTGCGCCGATAATTGTCTCCACTCAGCCGGCAGCAACACGCTTTTCTTGTTGATGACCGCCGGGTCGATATAGATCTCGCCGACATCGTGAAACAGACTGGCATAGGCAAAAGTGCTCGGCATGGCCTCGATCGAGGAGACTCTGTTGCGCAGCCCCAAGGCGATCAAGGCGACCTGGGTGATGTGTGTGAGGGCGTCCGGGCTCTTGGAGGTATAGACCGATAGCAGCGTTTGCAATGGCCCGGCCAGATGCAGTGTCTTGAGAACGTCAAGCGCAGAGTGCTGCTTCGATTTCCAGCCAGCGAATACTCGGATGGCCGGGTGGCTATCGATAATGCGCTGTGCTTCGGCGACGATTTTTGCGCTATCGGTACCGTCGGCGACCTCGATGGTTTTTTCCAGTGGCTGAAACAACTTGTGCGCCACAATGCGCTCATACAAATGGCTGCTGACGCGCGTGCCTTTGCTGACCAGCTTCATGCCGTTGGCAGCATAAATATCCTCAGATGTTTTGACGTCATGGGTCGAGGCCAATGAAACCAACTGGTTGAAGAAATGTTGGTTGACCTGGTTTTCATCTGTTGTCGTCGCAATCGCTGGGGTGATGGTTTGATCCATTCTGGGTATCGGGCGGCTAGACGCGCTGAGGGGTTTGGCAACGTGTTATAACGGCAGCCTGGGCATGGCCTTGAATTTGTTGACTATTGGTGCGGGGAATACACATGAATTTTTTCTCTCTCTGGGCGATTCCATTGGGTGCGAGTCTGGGGGCCATGCTGCGCTGGCTGCTGGGAATCGGCATGAACCATTGGGTGGTCAATCTGCCTTTGGGCACTCTGGCGGCGAATCTGACGGGCGGGTATCTGGTGGGGATTGCCGTGATCTACTTTGGCCATTCACCACAGCTGGACCCGGCTTGGCGGCTGTTCATCATCACAGGTTTTCTGGGTGGCTTGACCACCTTCTCAACTTTTTCTGCTGAAAACGTGCAGCTGCTGATCGCGGGGCGTTTCTTCCCGGCACTGCTGCATGCCAGTCTGCATTTGGCGGGTTCCCTGCTGGCGACTTGGCTGGGTATTCTCAGCTGCCGTGCATGGATCGGTGCGGGCAGCGGTTAGCGCAGGTGGCCAATGGTTTGGACGACGGCACTTGAAGTTGTCCCCTCTTGGCCCTATATCTGCCTTATATCTCTTGAGAGGCAGCCATGCGCATCGACAAACTAACGACAAAATTTCAGGAAGCCATTAGCGATGCGCAGAGCATCGCGGTGGGCCACGATAATCAATTCATCGAACCGGCGCACTTGCTGCAGGCACTCTTGCAGCAACAAGATGGCAGCGCCAAATCTCTGCTGGCGCACGCGGGCGCCAATGTGCAACGCTTGCAGCAGGCGCTCGACAGTGTGGTCGACGGCTTGCCGCAAGTGAGCGGCACCGATGGTCAGGTGCAGATCGGCCGCGATTTGCTGGGCTTGCTCAATCAAAGCGACAAGGAAGCGCAAAAACGCGGCGATCAATATATTGCCAGCGAAATGTTTTTGCTCGCGATCGCGGAAGATAAAGGCCCGGCCGGACGCGCGGCACGTGAATCCGGCTTGACGCGCAAATCGCTGGACACTGCGGTCGAAGCCGTGCGCGGCGGTCAGAAAGTCGATTCACAGGAAGGCGAGGGCCAGCGCGAAGCCTTGAAAAAATACTGTATTGACCTGACCGAGCGGGCCCGTCAAGGCAAGCTTGATCCGGTGATCGGACGCGACGACGAAATCCGTCGTGCGATCCAGATTCTCCAACGCCGTACAAAAAATAATCCAGTACTGATCGGCGAGCCTGGTGTGGGCAAGACCGCGATTGTCGAGGGTCTGGCGCAGCGCATCGTCAACGGTGAAGTGCCTGAGACGCTGAAGAACAAACGCGTGCTGGTGCTTGACATGGCCGGCCTGCTGGCCGGTGCGAAATATCGTGGTGAATTTGAGGAACGCCTGAAAGCAGTATTGAAGGAAATCGCGCTGGATGAAGGTCAAACGATTGTCTTCATCGACGAGTTGCACACCATGGTCGGTGCGGGCAAGGCCGAGGGCGCAATCGACGCCGGCAACATGCTCAAGCCTGCGTTGGCGCGCGGCGAGCTGCATTGCATTGGCGCGACCACGCTGGATGAATATCGCAAGTACATCGAAAAAGATGCGGCGCTGGAACGCCGGTTTCAGAAAGTACTGGTCGATGAGCCGAGCGTTGAGTCCACAATTGCGATTCTGCGTGGCTTGCAGGAACGTTATGAATTGCATCACGGCGTTGACATTACCGATCCGGCGATTGTCGCCGCAGCGGAATTGAGTCATCGCTATATCACCGACCGCTTTCTGCCGGACAAGGCGATTGACCTGATCGACGAGGCGGGAGCGCGCATCAAGATGGAAATCGACTCCAAGCCGGAGGCGATGGATAAACTTGAACGTCGCTTGATCCAGCTCAAGATCGAACGCGAAGCGGTGCGCAAGGAAAAAGACGAGGGCTCGAAAAAACGCTTCGGTCTGATCGAAGAAGAAATCGCACGACTGGAACGTGAGTATGCTGACCTGGAAGAAATCTGGAAAGCCGAGAAAGCCAGCGTGCAAGGCACGCAGGCGATCAAGGAAGAGATTGAAAAGGCCAGGGTGCAGCTCGAAGAACTGAAACGCAAAGGCGAATGGCAAAAGGTCTCTGAAATCCAGTACGGAAAATTGCCTGAACTGGAAGCGCGTTTGAAAGCTGCCGACGCGGGTGCCGCCAAGGCGGATAAACATCGTCTGCTGCGCACGCAGGTGGGCGCCGAGGAAATTGCCGAAGTGGTGAGCCGCGCGACCGGCATCCCGGTGGCGAAGATGATGCAGGGCGAGCGCGAGAAGTTGTTGCAGATGGAAGAAAAATTGCACCAGCGCGTGATCGGTCAGGATGAAGCGGTGCGCCTGGTATCCGATGCAATCCGTCGCTCGCGTGCCGGTCTGTCAGACCCGAACCGGCCGTATGGCTCGTTTCTCTTCCTCGGCCCGACGGGGGTGGGCAAAACCGAATTATGCAAGGCACTGGCGAATTTTCTGTTCGACAGTGAAGAACATCTGATCCGCGTTGACATGAGCGAATTCATGGAGAAGCATAGTGTGTCGCGCTTGATCGGCGCGCCGCCGGGCTATGTTGGCTACGACGAAGGTGGTTATCTGACCGAAGCAGTACGCCGCAAACCCTACAGCGTGATCCTGCTGGACGAGGTTGAGAAAGCGCATCCCGATGTATTTGGTGTCCTGTTGCAAGTGCTGGACGATGGGCGCCTGACCGATGGGCAGGGCCGCACTGTAGATTTCAAGAATACGGTGATCGTGATGACCTCCAATCTCGGCGCGCATGAAATTCAACGCATGGCCGGGCAGGAGCACGGTTTGATCAAGGAAGCGGTAATGGGTGAAGTGAAGCAGCATTTCCGCCCCGAGTTCATCAATCGCATCGACGAAATCGTCGTCTTTCACGCCCTCGGTGCGGCGCAGATCAAATCGATTGCGCGGATTCAAATGCGCACGCTGGAGCAGCGGCTGGCGGCCAAGGACATGCGCCTGGATGTCAGCGAAGCGGCACTGGCGGAAATCGCCAAGGTGGGCTTCGATCCGGTTTTTGGCGCACGTCCCTTGAAACGTGCAATCCAGCAGCAGATTGAAAACCCGGTGGCAAAATTGATTCTGGAAGGGAAGTTCGGGCCGCAGGATCTGATCCCGGTCGATTTTTCCAACGGCAAATTCAGCTTCGAGCGGGTCGTCCACTAATCGATCATCAGGCCACTGAGTGGATTTTTTCAAGAGCGGCTGACGATTCCTGCGCCGGTGCGATAATGCGCACAGTTATTTCACAGGAGCAGCAATGAATTTGAGAACAATCAATCTGGCGGGTTTTGTGGCTGCGGCAGCGGCGATGGGCGTGGCGCTTTATTTGCAGCATGGTCGTGGTTTGGAACCCTGTCCGCTGTGCATCCTGCAACGTTTTGCGATGATCGCGCTGGGCTTGTTTTTCTTGCTGGCGGCGCTGCACAATCCCGGCCGGATCGGGCAGCGCATCTATGGTGTGCTGCAATTGCTGGCAGCCAGTGCCGGGATCGCAGTAGCAGGGCGGCATGTCTGGCTGCAAAGCTTGCCGGCCGATCAAGTGCCCGCCTGCGGACCGGGGTATGGCTATCTGATGGAAAATTTTCCTTTGCTGGAAGCGTTTGATGTAATTTTTCAGGGTTCTGGCGAATGCGCCAAGGTGGACTGGTTATTTTTTGGCCTGAGTCTGGCGCAGCTCACCCTGCTGCTGTTTGTGCTGTTTTTCCTGTTGGCGCTTTATGTTCAAAAGCGTGTCTCCTCCCTCCCTTTGCTGACTCAAAAATAAATGGATAGCCCTCTCAAGGGGGCTATCCTTTAAGTCGTTAGCGTCATTGTTGCGCCGCAAGATATTTCCCATATTGCGATATTTGAATTTCTCAATATGGTATTCCCCTTTCTTTTTGTTGATGAAAAGCGTTTCGCAAACAAAGAATTTGTTTCTTATTGCGAAAATAAATCAGTAACATATTGATATTAAATAATTAAAAATATTTAATGTCTTGTGTCTTATATATGTCTATGGGCGTCGATATTGGTTATGATTATTTCAACAACGAAATACTTTTTTCATGGAGAAACTGATGAATACTCGTCAACTGGAAGCACACAAGCTGCAAAAGGAATGGGCCGAGAGCGCGCGCTGGAAAGGCATCAAGCGCACTTATACCGCTGAAGATGTGATTCGTCTGCGTGGCTCCGTGCAAATCGAACATACGCTGGCCAAGCGCGGTTCCGAAAAGCTGTGGAACCTGATCACCACCGAGCCGTTCGTCAACGCTCTGGGCGCACTGACCGGCAATCAAGCCATGCAACAAGTCAAGGCTGGCTTGAAAGCGATCTATCTGTCCGGCTGGCAAGTCGCTGCCGACGCCAACATCGCAGGTGAAATGTATCCCGACCAGTCACTGTACCCCGCCAACTCGGTGCCGATGGTGGTGCGTCGTATCAACAACACGTTCCAGCGCGCCGATCAAATTCAGTGGTCCGAAGGCAAAGACGACATCGACTTCTTCGCGCCGATCGTGGCTGATGCCGAAGCCGGTTTCGGTGGTGTGTTGAACGCCTTCGAACTGATGAAGGGCATGATCGAAGCCGGCGCTGCCGGCGTGCACTTCGAAGATCAACTCGCGTCCGTGAAAAAATGCGGTCACATGGGCGGCAAGGTGCTGGTGCCAACCCGCGAAGCCATTGCCAAACTGGGTGCGGCCCGTCTGGCGGCCGACGTGATGGGTGTGCCGACCGTGCTGGTGGCGCGTACCGATGCAGAAGCTGCCGATCTTCTGACCAGTGACGTGGATGACAACGACAAACCGTTCTGCACCGGTGAACGCACGCCGGAAGGTTTCTACCGCACCACGCCGGGCCTGCAGCAAGCCATCTCGCGCGGTCTGGCCTATGCGCCTTACGCCGATCTGATCTGGTGCGAAACCGGCAAACCCGATCTGGCCTATGCCAAGGCATTTGCCGAAGCGATTCACAAACAGTTCCCGGGCAAGATGCTGTCGTACAACTGCTCACCTTCCTTCAACTGGAAGAAAAACCTGGACGACGCGACCATCGCCAGGTTCCAGAAAGAGCTGGGTGCAATGGGTTACAAGTTCCAGTTCATCACGCTGGCCGGCTTCCACAGTCTGAACTACTCGATGTTCAACCTGGCATATGGCTACGCCCGTGAACAGATGAAAGCTTTCGTCGAGTTGCAGGAAAACGAATTCGCTGCGGCCGAGAAAGGCTTCACCGCTGTTAAACATCAGCGTGAAGTCGGTACCGGTTACTTTGATGCGGTCACGCAAGTGATCGAAGGTGGTCAGTCGTCCACCACCGCATTGCATGGCTCGACCGAAGATGAACAATTTTTCGAAGCCAAGAAAGTCGCCTGAGCAAGAAGCAAGGGATGACGCAAGCTTCAATGGAAGCTTGCGTCGTAGTACAGTTTCTCTCCAAGTTGGCCGTGCCTTGCTTCGTGCGGGCACGGCGTTTTTCTTTCAGCATTCTAAAAACAGGAGCCGGTGATGCAGCTCACCCATCTACCCGCAGGCATGCAGATCAATGCCGAGATCAAACCCGAATACGCAAAAATTCTGACGCCGGAAGCATTGGCGCTGGTCGCCACGCTGTCGCGTGAGTTTGAAAGTCGTCGGCAGGAATTACTGAAGAAGCGCGTCGAGCGCGCAGCCCGTCTGGATGCAGGTGAACGCCCCGATTTTTTGCCCGAAACCAAAGCGATCCGCGACAGTGACTGGAAAATTGCACCTATCCCTGCCGACCTGCAATGCCGTCGCGTCGAGATCACCGGTCCGGTCGAGCGCAAGATGATCATCAACGCGTTGAACTCCGGTGCGGACAGCTACATGACCGACTTCGAGGATTCCAACGCGCCGAGCTGGGATAACCAGATTCAAGGTCAGATCAATCTGATTGATGCCGTGCGCCGCACCATCAGCCTGGAACAAAGCGGCAAGCGTTACCAATTGAACGAGAAAGTGGCAACGCTACTGGTGCGTCCACGCGGCTGGCATCTGGATGAGAAGCACGTGTTGGTGGATGGCAAACGCGTTTCCGGCGGCGTGTTCGATTTCGCGCTGTTCATGTTTCATAACGCGAAGGAATTGATTGCGCGCGGCTCCGGCCCGTATTTCTATTTGCCGAAAATGGAAAGCCACCTGGAAGCGCGTCTGTGGAACGATATTTTTGTGCTCACCCAGAAGCAACTCGGATTGCCGCAAGGCACGATCCGCGCCACTGTGCTGATTGAAACCATCCTCGCCGCATTTGAGATGGATGAAATTCTGTATGAGCTGCGCGACCACAGCGTCGGGTTGAACGCGGGTCGCTGGGATTATATTTTCTCGTGTATCAAGAAATTCAAGCTGGACAGCGGTTTCTGTCTGGCCGACCGCAAGAACATCACCATGACGGTGCCGTTCATGCGTTCCTATGCCTTGTTATTGTTGAAAACCTGTCACAAGCGCAATGCCCCGGCCATCGGTGGCATGGCGGCCCTGATCCCGATCAAGAACGACCCTGAAGCCAATGAAAAAGCCATGGGCGGTGTGCGCAGCGACAAGGCGCGCGATGCGGCCGACGGCTACGATGGCGGCTGGGTGGCGCATCCGGGTCTGGTGTCGCTGGCCATGGGAGAGTTCACAAAAGTGTTGGGTGATCGCAAGAACCAGATCGACAAACAACGTCCAGACGTGAATGTGGCAGCTGCCGAATTGCTGGCCTTTCAGCCGGAAACGCCAATCACCGAGGCTGGACTGCGCAACAATATCAACGTCGGAATTCAATACCTGGGTGCATGGCTGGCCGGCAATGGGTGCGTGCCAATTCATAACCTGATGGAAGATGCGGCCACCGCAGAAATCTCGCGTTCGCAGGTATGGCAATGGATTCGTTCACCCAAAGGCGTGCTGGACGATGGCCGCAAGGTGACGGCTGAACTGGTCAAGCAACTGATCGCCGATGAATTGCCGGGCATCAAGGCATCGGTGGGTGAGGTTGCCTACAACGCCACCTATATTCGTGCAGCGGAAATTTTTGCCGAGATGAGCACCCTCCAGGAATTCACGGAGTTCCTGACCTTGCCGTTGTACGAAGAGATTTAAGAGTTTTAACTTTACTCAAAACAAAGGCCGCGATTTGCGGCCTTTGTTTTTGCTGTGGAAGCTTTTTTAAATGCACTATTTCTTGTCTCGCACTTCTTGTTTGATCTGGATGAAGACCGGCCCCCAAGCCGGATGCCCAGCTTCGGCGGGGCTTAAATCGGCTTTGGGGTTGACCAGCAGCATATTGCGGAAATAGTAGCGGCAAGCGGTTTGCTGATCCTTGGCGCAGGCAATGAACGCCAGGTGTTTGTAGGCCTTGACGCGGTCGTCGCGTTTGGCCAGACCTAGCGACAGTGCGGTGTCGAAGCGTTTGCTGGCAGCCTCGTAATCACCGTTGGCATAAAACTGCAGCGCGTCGCGCAGTTCGGCGTCGCCGCTTTTTTTGCTGATGATCGGCACGACCGGCGCTGGCTCCGGATCTTTTTTCTCGTGCACTACCGGCTTGGCAGGCGCGGTAGGGGTGGGCGCCGCTATTGCCACGGGTTTATCCGCAGGTGGCGGACTTTTCTGTTTCTCTGTCGTTGTCGTATTGGACGGCGTATCGCTTTTGAATATGCCGGTTTGGCAAGCACTCAGAACCAGGAGAAACAGGAAAACAAAGACAAGACGAATCATGGGGAATCTACTCTCTAAAACCGGTGCTTGATGGTGCGGGTTTCCCCGGCCGACACGGTAACGCTTTCCGAAAATACCGGGAAACTGCCGTTGCGGATTTCCAGTTGATGGACGCCGGGCTCCACAGTGATCTGGCTGGTGGGGGGAGAAATACCGACGCGTTTTCCGTCCACCAGGATTTCACCCCAGGGGCTGACGGCCAGCCGCAGGGTGGCGGTGTCCTGTTTGCTGGCGGCTTCGCCTGAACCGGTGCCAGCTGCGGTGGGGGTGGCTGCGTTGGCGACTGCTGCTCCAGTGTCGGCAGGTCCTGACGCGCTGGTCGGCGTTGCGTCGCCGCCCGCAAAATATTTCCAGGATATAAATACGATAACCAGCATGCCAGCCCAGGCGGCGGTGCGGCGCAGACCGGAGGGTTTTGTCTGCGTCAGCGTGTTTTGTTTGACGGTTTTTACATGCGGGCTGGCTTCCGGCCTGATCTCGACATCAAGCCGGATATCGACCGGTTTGTCGAGTTTTACCGGTTTGCCCAGGCCTAGCACGCGCATTTTCGGCGGTGCTTCGTCGAGCGCCTCGACGCGGCGCAAATCGTTGGCCATGTCCTTGGCCTGTTCGTAGCGATCCTGCGGCCGTTTGGCCAGGGCCCGATTGAGGATATAGGAAAAACCGGGGCCGATTTCGATTCCCAGAGTGCTGGGATGCGGCGCCGGATCGTGCATGATCTGGTACATCGTGGTGCTGACTGTCTCGCCCTCGAACGGCGCGACCCCGGTGAGCATCTGGTACAGCACGATGCCGAGTGAATAGGTGTCGGTTCGGCCATCGACATCCTGGCCGCTGACCAGTTCTGGCGACATGTATTTGGGCGTCCCCAAGGCGGTGCCGAGCTGGGTCATCTCGCTGGTTTGCAGCCGGGCAATGCCAAAGTCCATCAGTTTGGCCCGACCCTTGGCGAGAATCATCACGTTGCCGGGTTTGACGTCGCGGTGCACGACGCCGTGCTGGTGCGCGTAATCGAGCGCATCGGCAACCTGCGCAGCAATATTGGCAATCTGCTTCTGATTGAGCCGCTTGCTTTTGATCAGGTCGCGCAAGTCACGCCCTTGCAGGTACTCCATCGTGATATAGGCGACATTGCTGACTTCGCCAGCATCAAAGACGGTGATGATGCCGGGGTGGTTGAGCTTGGCGGAGGATTGCGCTTCGCGCTGAAAACGGCGCTCGAAATCCTCGCGGTCGGCGCGGTTCAGGTCAAGACGTATGGTCTTGATGGCGACCACGCGATCCAGCACCGGGTCATGCGCACGGTACACGGTACCCATCGCGCCTTGCCCGATAATTTCCTGCAGCAGGTAGCGTCCTAATCGTTCTTCGGCCATCTGGACTCGTTTCGTAAAAGCTGGCGGGATTAAACAGCGTGACCCGCAACTCAGAAGCATTAGTGCAGGCGATACTATAATTGGCTTTGTGTACAAATTGTGATTTACGCCATGTCCCAGACCCTATCTGTTGAATATTTACGACCAAATTCGCCGCTGCAACAGGCTTGGGCTTGTCTGCCTGACGAACCTGGCCCGGCCGAACGGCTGGAATTGAAGGCGCGCATCCGCCGGTTGTTGAAAGAGCGCAACGCAACCTTGGTGGCGCACTACTATGTGAACTCCGATTTGCAGGATCTGGCCGAAGAAACCGGCGGTTGTGTGGCCGATTCACTGGAAATGGCGCGTTTTGGGCGCGATTGTGCGGCGCAAACTTTGGTGGTGTGCGGGGTGCGCTTCATGGGTGAAACCGCCAAGATTCTCAGCCCGCAAAAAACCGTACTGATGCCCGATCTGGAGGCAACCTGCTCGCTCGATCTGGGTTGCCCGGCGGACCAGTTCGCCGCCTTTTGTGATCAGCATCCGGACCGCACCGTGGTGGTCTATGCCAACACCAGTGCAGCCGTCAAGGCCCGTGCCGACTGGATGGTGACGTCCAGCATCGGTTTGGAAATCGTCGCGCATCTGCATGCGCGTGGTGAAAAAATACTGTGGGCGCCCGATCAGCATCTGGGTCATTACATCCAGCAAAAAACCGGTGCCGACATGTTGCTCTGGCAAGGGGCTTGCATCGTGCATGACGAATTCAAGGCGTTTGAACTGGCGCAGATGAAGCAGGCGCGCCCCGGTGCAAAAGTACTGGTGCATCCGGAATCCAGCGCCGCCGTGATCCAGTTGGCCGATGTGGTGGGCTCGACCGGGCAACTGATCAAGGCGTCGCAGGCACTGGATGCCCGGGAATTCATCGTCGCCACCGACAACGGCATTCTGCACAAGATGCGCACCTTATCGCCGGACAAACACTTCATCGAAGCACCGACTGCAGGTAATGGT
>Ga0209515_10003704_pt1 | contig 21376 bp, 24 predicted proteins | sample Subgroupgradi54m_FD_187454 | JGI IMG/M metagenome (GOLD analysis project Ga0209515, IMG submission 187454) | Subsurface groundwater microbial communities from S. Glens Falls, New York, USA - GMW60B uncontaminated upgradient, 5.4 m (SPAdes)... ... | reverse complement strand
CACGGCCCGGTGCGCAGATAGTCGCCATAGCTGAACCCGCCCGGCAGGACGACGGCGTCGCAGCCCTTGAGCGACGTCTCCTGGTGCCACAGCTCTGCCACCGAACGGCCCAACACGTCCCGCAGGACATGGACGCAGTCCTGGTCGCAGTTCGAGCCTGGGAAGATGACCACGCCAAATTTCATGCCGGTTCTGCCCGTTGGCCCGTTCGCCCGTTCCCTGGTGAGAGAGGTTGAACCGGCTCAACGGGAAAAACCGGCCCAACCGACCAACCTCGCTTACTGCACCTCGATGCGGTAAGTCTCGACCACGGGGTTCGCGAGGAGCCTCTTGCACATCCGCTCGACGTCTTTCCTGGCCACGGCGGCCTTGACGCCGTTCAGTTCCATCTCGATGTACTTGCCGATCCGAACATCCTGAATGCCTTTGAAGCCGAGTGACTCGAGGGCGCTTTTCACCGTCTTGCCCTGTGCGTCGAGCAGTCCCGGCTTGAGCGTGACGCAGACTGTGGCTTTCATGGTACACACTCCATTCAGCGTGGCTTCGCGAGCGTGGAACGGTCACCGAGCACCCGCCGCAACACTTCCTGGTACGCCTCCTCCACGCCGCCCAGATCCCGCCGGAACCGGTCCTTGTCCAGCTTGCGGCGACTCCCCTGTTCCCAGAGCCGCATCGTGTCGGGGGAAATTTCATCGCCCAGCACGATCCGGGCCGTCGGCTTCCCGTTCGGTCCGATGACCCGCCCGAACTCGAGCTTGAAGTCCACGAGGTCGATCTGCCGCTCGCGGAAGAACGCCTGGAGCGCGTCGTTGACCTTGAACGACTCGGCGCGGATATGCGCTAGCTCTTGGGCGCTCGCCCAGCCCATCGCGAGGATGTGGTCGTCGTTGATGAGCGGATCATTCAACGTATCGCTCTTGTAGTGCCACTCAAAGACCGGCGGCGTGAGGACGATCCCTTCCTCGATGCCGAGGAGCCGCGACATTCCGCCTGCCGAGATGTTGCGGATCGTCACCTCCAGCGGCACGATCTCGAGCCGTGTGACGAGCATGGAGCGCTCGTCGAGCTGTTTGACGAAGTGCGTGGGGATGCCGCGCCCCTCCAAGTACGTAAAGAGGGCGCTGGACACGCGGTTGTTGACGACCCCCTTGTCGACGATCGTGCCGCGCTTCTGGGCGTTGAACGCGGTCGCGTCGTCCTTGAAATACTGGACGACGAGTGCGGCATCCTCCGTCGCGTAGAGCACCTTCGCCTTGCCTTCATAGAGCTTCTCACCGCGTGATACCATCGCTGGACTCCTTTGGGACTGGTTTCGCTTCTGCCGGGGCGGCGGATGGGCCTCCGCCTTTGGCTCCGGCACTCCCTCGCCCACCCGCCTTCGGCGGGTGCCCGGGCTCGGTCGGCGGCGTCGGGGCGACGGAGATGGCGGCTGGCGAGAGCGTGTAATGCCACGTCCGCTCATCGCGGATCGGAAACGGCAGCAGCTCCATCGCCAGATCGAAGGGAATCCAGAGATACGCCGGTGAGCGCAGGAGCTGGCGATCCTCCACCCGCTCAAAGCCTTCCTTGCGCACCATGACCCGGTGCCACCCGTACCACTGGAAGTCATAGGTGACCGGCGATTCGCCCTTGAGCTGGTCGTTGACATAGATGAGCGCGCCTGGCGGGTCGGTGCGGATCGTGAGTGAGCGCCTCACGCATCCTGTAGTGCCCAGTAGGCAGTAAGCAGTAAGCAGTAGGCGGAGAGCAAGACGGCAGACGGCAGACGGCAGACGGCAGAAAGCCGAGATCGGTCGAGCGGCAGCCGTGGTGTACGGTTCTCTGCCTACTGCCTTCTGCCTACTGGCTACTGGCATTCTGCCTACTGAAGACCGACACGTTTGAAGATCTGATCCACGTATTTGAGATGACGATCCGGGTTGACGCACCGCCGCACCGCCGCCGGCGTCAGCCGCTTGCGGATCTCCGAGTCGCGCAGGAGCACGTCGCTGAAGTGGCTCCCGTTGCGCCACGCCGCCAAGGCACAGCGCTGGACCAGCTCATAGGCCCGTGCGCGGGAGAGGCCCTGCCGCATCAGCGCCAGGAGCACCTGGCCCGAGGCGGACACCCCCCGCGTGCTCTCAAGGTTCACGCGCATCCGGTCCGGATGCACGACGAGGCCGCGCAGGACGCCGGTCATGGTCTGGAGCATATAGTCGAGCGTGATCGTCGCGTCGGGTAGGATCACCCGCTCCACCGAGGAGTGGCTGATGTCCCGCTCGTGCCAGAGCGGGATGTCTTCCATCGCGGCCACGGCGTAGCCGCGCAGGAGCCGACTCATCCCGGTGACGCGCTCGCAGGTGATGGGGTTCTGCTTGTGCGGCATCGCCGAGGAGCCTTTCTGCCCGTGGCCGAAGGGCTCCTCCACCTCGCGGACCTCGGTGCGCTGGAGGTGGCGGATCTCGACCGCGAGCTTTTCCAGGCTGCCGCCGAGGAGTGCCAGCGTCGCGACGTAGGCCGCGTGCACATCCCGCTGGACGATCTGCGTGGAGATGGGCGCCGGCGTCAGGGAGAGCCGCCGGCAGACTGCGCGCTCGACCGCCGGGTCCACGTTGGCGAACGTCCCCACCGCTCCGGAGATCTTGCCCACGCTGACCGCCTGGCCCTCCCGCTCCAGGCGCACGAGGTGCCGCCGGAACTCGTCGTAGAAGACCGCGAGCTTCAATCCGAATGTGGTCGGCTCGGCGTGCACACCGTGGGTACGACCGATCATGATCGTCCGCTTGTGGCGCCGGGCCAGGGTGGCGAGTGCTGCGAGGAGGCCGCGCAGGTCGGCGAGCAGGAGGGCCGTCGCCTGGCGCAGCAGCACGGCGAGCGAGGTGTCCAACACGTCGCTAGAGGTCAATCCGAAGTGGAGGTAACGGCCGTAGGGACCCACCCGCTCCTCGAGCGATTCGATGAACGCGATGACATCGTGGCGCGTTTCTGCCTCGCGCTTGGCGACCCGTGCGAGGCTGACGTTCGCCCGGCGGCGGATCGCCGCCACCGCGCGTCGCGGCACGAGCCCGAGCGTGGCCTGGGCATCGAGAACGAGCAGTTCCACATCCAGCATGACGCGCAGCCGATGCTCATCGCTCCAGAGCGAGCCCATCTTGGCCAGTGTATAGCGAGGAATCATCCCCCCACCTACCTCGGTCCGCCGAAGGCGGACCGGACAACGACAATGGGGTGCGCGCAGATTGTCCCGGCCTTCGGCCGAGAGGCAGGTGGAGGGATCATCCTACCACCTGCCCCTCACGGCGGCTTGTGGCAACCACTCGTGAAGCCGCCGTGATGAACACGGCCGCGAGGATGGTGCGGTTCAACTGCTGCATGCTGGTTGTCAGCGTGTTCGTGGTCCACCGAAGGCGGACCGGCGCAGGTGGTGGGTTCATGGCTGCGATCTCAGGATAGCATCAGGCTCCCGCCCCCGGGTGGGACAGACACCCCTGCCTGCCGAAGCCTCGGCGCAGGCAGGGGGCGAGCATCCTGTTACGGTAGGTGACGGCAAGCGAAACGTGTGGCGCACAAGCGTGCCTTCAGCAGCGCAGAGGACATGTTAACACAGCTGAAAGCTGGTGTCAAAACCAGGAGAGATGAAACACAGATTGGCTAACGTGTATAACCTGCTCTAGATTAAGAAGATATGTTCAACGAGTGGAAAGCTAACCTCCGCTCCATCTGTCGTTCATCTCGAGGAGACTTTGTCGAGCGTGATCTGCGTTTCATCTCCCACGGGCTCTGTTCTTAATGAGGTATCCGGAGGGCGTGACGTAGATCTCCTGAACTGCACCCGGCTCCACATAGGCGTAAGCCGATGAGCCGTACACCGCCTCAACGAATGGGAGGTACGGGTCGGCCCAGTAGACCGCTTCCCAGAACCGGTCCACCCCAGGTTCGGCGATCTCCTCGACGGTCGGCGGGCGGCGGCGTTGCTCCTCCAGGCTCGAAAACTGGCCGCTTAGGCGCATCGGCTTGTGGTAGCTCGGCCACCCCATCGCCGTCAGCCACGGGTGCCACTTCACGAGGCCGCCGCTGACCGCCCACTGGTCGCCCCGCAGCGCCATCGTCCGGCCGGAGTGGAGCCCCTTGGGCAAGTCCGGGGTTCCACTACCGTCGTCCTTCGATCCTTCGACGCGGCCTTCGGCCTTGCTCAGGATCGTGGTGAGCGACCGCAGGGGGTCGAACCACGACTCGCTTCGCTCGCTCACCTCATGCCGAGCACGGCACTCGGTGCGAGGCAGGACGACCCCTCGACGCGTGGTGGGCGACATCCCGCCCGCCCCGGCCCTCAAAGCGTTTGAAGGCGGGCCGGGGAGCGACCCCACCGGCTTCGTTTGGCGAAGCCAAGCGGGCGGGGGAGTCGAGGGGTCGACGCCGGCGGCGCGGGCAGGCGTGTACGTCAACTCAAACTCCGTAGGCGAGAGCCAGCGCGTCCTGACCTCAGCCACCAGGGTTTCTCCGGAGAACGCCAGGAACGCCCGCAGGAGGATCAGGACGCCGACCAGGAGCCCGCCCAACACGACGCACATGGCGGCCTCCACCAGCTTACGGACGCGGCGCAGGACCCCAGGTCCGCGCAGGACCCCCAGTGACGACCAGAGCGCGAGGAACCAGACCGCGGTAGCGCCGATGGCCAGCCATTGCATGGTACCGTTTTCTCCTTGTGAGCCTGGAAAACCGTATGCTAGACTAACAGGTGCAATGATTGAGCTCAACCTCGACGAACCCACACTGCAGCACCAGGCCGCGCGGACGGTCTATGTCCAGGATGAACCAGCCCTGGAGATCGCCCTGCCGCAGCTGTTCGATCAGCCGCTCCTCCAGGAGCTCCAGCGCGGCAAGCTGCCCAACGTGGAAGCGCTCGTCGCCCGGCTCCAGCGGCAGCAGCAGGCTGAGCCCCACGGCGCGCTGGGGCTCGACTACCAGCTCCTCATCGCCGAGTTCCAGCCCCTCTTCGCTTGGACCACCGCCTGCTGGGACTACCTGCTTTCGACCGAGGGCTGCCGGTTCGTACCGCGGCAGGGCGAGCCGCGAGCCGGCATCCGGGGCGATTACCGCGCGGTCACCTACCAGGACTACTCGCGGATGGTCCATGCGATTTTCCGCGGCTGCGTGTTCGAGTTCGCCCGGCAGCCCGCCGCTCCGTCGCTGAGCCAGTGGATGCGAGAGCGACTGTGGCCGCTCGTCGTGGAGGCGTACCACCAACTGGAGCAGCCGCCCGACCCGCGCCAGCGCATCTTGACCCCGTACAGCTACCTCCGCTGCGTACCGTATCAGTTCCTCAACGACTTCCACCACGAGCTCGTGCACACGACGCTGCTGCGGCTCCCGGAACTCGAACAGCGGGTAGTCGACGCCTACTTCCTCCACTTCTACACCGAAGCCGCGTCCTCCGAAGCGGTCGGCTGTCCGCTGGACACCCTTCAGGACGCGCTGCGCCAGGCGCTCGTGAAACTGCTCGTCCACAATCGACTCGTCTACTGCCTCCTCCGCCAGATCGAGCGGTACTAACCACTCGACCCCTCGACTCCCCCGCACCCAGCGAGCTGGGTACGGGGTCGCTCGGGATTCCGCCCCATCCATCGGCCTCGGGATCCTGCTCCTCGGGAGCTTGGCCGAGCGATCCCGAGCCACAGCGAGGGATGGACGTTGTTGAAGAAGGTGCCACGCCTGCCTGCCGAAGCCTCGGCGCAGGCAGGGGCTTGCCCGTGGGGCTCCACCGGCGTTCCTCGAGCGTCGTAGACCGCTAGCACCACCCACCGACGAAAATAGTGTTGGACGCCGTCGCCGAAAGCGCCTATAGTAGGATAGAGCATTTTGTCGTAGGAATGCCCCCTGGTGTTCGCGGATGGCTAGCTGGGGGGGAACGTGGAGGATGGGGACATGACAGCAACCTCGGCAGTCGCGGCGGAGTCGCCGGCGGTCGTCGGAACAACGAAATGGGGCATCGTCGCCGGCATCGCCCTCATCCACGCGGGCGCCCTGCTGGCACCATTCACCTTCACGTGGAGCGCGTTTTGGGTGTTCATCGTGCTGCAATTCGCCACCGGATTGTTGGGCGTGACACTCTGCTACCATCGCCTGCTCGCCCACCGCAGCTTCCAGGTCCCCAAGTGGCTCGAGTACGCGCTCACCGTCTTCGGCGCGCTGGCCCTCCAGGGCGGACCCATCAAGTGGGTGGCCACGCACCGCGTCCATCATGCCTTCTCCGACCGGCCGCAGGACCCGCACAGCCCTACCCGCGGCTTCTGGTGGGCGCACCTCCTCTGGCTCTTCGCCTACGACGAGACCATCGACCACCCGGTCAAGTACCAGCGCTTCGCACCGGACCTGGCCCGCGACAAGGTCCACCAGGTCCTCGAGAAGACCTACGTGCTCCAGTCGTTCCTGCTCGGCGGACTCCTCTTCGCGCTCGGCGGCCTGCCCTGGCTGGTCTGGGGGTTGTTCGTCCGCACCGCGTTCGTCTACCACGTCACGTGGCTGGTCAACTCGGCCGCCCACCTGTGGGGCTACCAGAGCTACAACACGAACGAGGGCTCCCGCAACAACTGGTGGGTTGCCCTGCTCTCCTACGGCGAGGGCTGGCACAACAACCACCACGCCTACCTGCACTCGGCGGCGCACGGCCTGCGTTGGTGGGAAGTCGACATCACGTACCTCACCATCCGCATGTTCGGCTGGCTGGGCCTCGCCAGCCGCATCCGTCTGCCGCGGGGCAACCCCGCGCAGCTGCCCGCCCCGCAGCCGATCAGCGTGCTCCTGCTGCGTGTGCCGGTCCCGAGACTGTCCGTCTAACCAGACGATACCGACAACACAACAGCCTGTGGGAATTTCCCACGGGCTGTTCTTCTTTCTAGGATGACTCCGTGCCCGATATCAGATACGTATCTGATATGTATCTGATACGCAGGTATCAGAGGTGCGGGGGGTCGGTTGGGGGTGCTGCGGCTACAGGCGGATGAGGGTGCTCGAGAAAATGACGCTGAGCGCGAGCGCGATGAGCAGGAATGGCCCGAGCGCCACAAACGCGAGCAGTCGCTGGTCCCCCTTCAGGTGCATGTAGTAGCGGGCGACCAGCAGCGCCTTGACCGTGGAGAGGCCGGCGACGATCGCAATGACGCCCCTGTGCGGTAGGGGTAGGATGGAGAGTTCCGAGAGGATCACACCGAGGAGCATGAGGCCCGCGAGCCACGCCCAGACGATGAGGGAGAGCCTCGCGGAGATGTGGGACGGCTCACCCATCAGAAGAGATACAGCATGGGAAAGAGGAAGATCCACACGATGTCCACGAAGTGCCAGTAGAGCCCGGCCAGCTCCAGCCGTCGGCTACGGGAGGCCCACCAGGCGGGCCGACCCGTGTAGGCGAGCACGACGAGGTTGAACACGATGCCGCCCAGGACGTGCAACGCGTGGAACGCCGTCAGCGCGAAGTAGCACGACCAGAAGACATTCGTGCTCGGGACAATGTGGTGGGAGAACTTGGCAGCATACTCGAACCCTTTCACCACCAGGAAGACCGATCCGAGCGTGGCCGTGAGGAGCAGCCATGTTCGGACGGCGGGCAGGTTCTGCCGCTCCGATGCGGCGAGGGCGAGCACAATCGTCGTGCTGCTGCAGATGAGGACAAGCGTGTTGCACGTCCCGATCCACACATTGAGGTGCCCGTCCGACCCCGGCCAGGCGGGGTGGCTCATGCGCAGGACCACATACGCCCCCATCAGGCCGGTGAAAAACATGACTTCGGAGGCGAGGAACAGCCACATCCCCAGCTTGCCGTTGGGGACCCCGGTGCACGTGGACACGGTGGGCGGGCTCTGGAGTGAGACGGCACGATCCATCAACAATCGCTGGGTAGCGTACCACGGCACGCACGGGCGCGCAAGACCGTCATCGCGCCTCACTACCGCTTGACGGCGCCGCATCCGCGCGCACGATAAGCCCCTCCCCCATCCAGCGCGCGAACCACGGTGTCACTGCCGACGGCTCGGCCTGGCTCAGCGCCAGGCACGCGTCGCCGAGCGAGCGACCGGCCAGCAACTCGGCGAGCAGGCGGAATTCCGGCTCATCCAGGAGCTCACACCGGACATCGAACCCGTGGCGGAAGACCAGCGCGCGCTGTGAGCGGCTGGCCAGTTCGAGATTCACCGTCTCGCGCGGCTGGCGGCGGGCGGTCCAGATGTCCCGAATCGGCCAGGCGGAGGCCACCAGTCCGACCGAGGACTGGAACGAGAACCGCAACTGGTCCCACGCCTCAGGCGGCAGCACCGCCAGGCGCGCCGGATCAAGCAGCGGCTGCTCGAAGGCGTGGAACGCCTGACAGACGAGCCATTCGAGGCGCGCAAGGTCGGGGAGAAAGGGCAAGCGTCGGCTCACGGGAGCGCCGGCCAGGAACTCGGGCAGGGCTCGGCCGGCGAAACTCAGGTTGTAGTCGTGTGAGGGGTGCCGTGCGGCGTACGCATGCGCGAGCTCGGTAAATGGTTGCTCGCCCAGCACGAAGCAGACCGCTTCATACACTTCGGCCAGCGATTCGCGCGTGCGCGCGAGGTAGCCGACGGCGTAGACCGAGAGCCGCTCGACCGGGGCGTTGAGCAGCTCCTCCGCCGTATCTGTCGCGGACCGGACGGGCGGTGGCGAACCGGCCTGTCTGTCGCCGTCAGGCGACGGCAGACAGGCGGGACGGATGCGCGACTTCATCCAGCGCTGGAACTCGGCAAGTGACGGTTGCTCCGGCATAGGTACGATGCGCTCGAGGCTCAAGGCTCTAGGTTGTCGGAGCGGGCGTCGGCCTTGAGCCTTCAGCATCGAGCCTGGAGCTGTCTTCTGAGGAGCCGCCCAGCACTTGGACGTAGATCGCCCGGGCCTTCTCCGCCTCCTCCGCGAGGCGCGGGAAAGGCGGGATGTGTTCATCCCACTCGATGAGCGTGGTCACGGCACCCCAACGCTGGAGGGCGGCCCGGTACAGGGCCCAGACCTCGTCGATGACCGGCGCGCTATGGGTATCGAAGAGGTAGCTGCCCATATCGGTGTGGCCGGCCAGGTGGAACTGGCCAACGAGCTCGCCGGGGATATGGGCGAGGTACTCGTACGGGTCGAACTGGTGGTTATAGGCGTTGACATAGACGTTGTTCACATCGAGCAGAATGCCACAGCCGGAGCGAAGAGCAATCTCGGTGAGGAAGACCCGCTCCGGCATCGTAGAATGGCGGGCGGTCACGTAGGTCGAGACGTTCTCGATCAGGATGCGCCGCCCCAGGTATGCCTGCACCCGCTCGACGCGCAAGGCGATGTGGCGTATCGCCTCCTCCGTGAAGGGCAGCGGCAGGAGATCGTGGAGGTTCTCGCCCTCCACACCGGTCCAGCAGAGGTGGTCGGAAACGATGGCCGGCTCGATCCGATCGGCCAGGGCTTTCAGGCGCGCAAGATAGCCGAGGTCGAGCGGGTCGGTCGAGCCGATGGAGAGCGAGACGCCGTGCAGCGCTACAGGATAGCGGTGTCGCACCTGCTCGAGGACGTAGAGCGGGCGGCCCCCGGAATCCATGAAGTTCTCCGAGATCACCTCAAACCAGTCCATACGCGGCCACGTAGAGGTGATGTGGTCGTAGTGCTCCGTCCGGAGCCCGACCCCGCACCCCAGCCTCGGCCATCCCCCCACACGCTTCGGCTCGCCTGAGGCGGAAACCTGCCCCATGACGTCATGCTTGATCTTGAAAAAACTCATCATCCCCTTCAGCCCCGCCAGCTGGCGGGGCAAGCGGGTGGGGAGGACAAGCCGCCCCACCCGCCTGCGCGTCACGATGACAGGTTCCTTAACTGGCCTCTGGCTCTGGCGTCAGACGCCCACCTTGGATCTTCAGACAGGTGTCCTTCTCAAGCGACAGGTAGCCCTGCCCTTTGCAGGCATTCATGCCTGCGCAAGTGTGACCCTTGCCGCCACAGGATCCGGCGCCCTTGCACTTGTTGATGCCGTAGCAGGAGATCTTACCGCCCGCCGCCGCACCAGCTTCATGCTCGGCCGAGGCCACCCCGGCCCCCACCGCCGCCAAGAGTCCTGCTACCGCCGCCGCGACCATGGCTCGCTGCGTCTTGCCTTCCATCAGACCTCCTCCGTTTTGGGGATGTCCCCCGCTCAACCCTGGGCAACGCCCTCCACTTCGAGGGTGATGACCACTTCCTCGCCCACAAGGAACTGGCCCGACTCCAGAGCTTTATTCCAGGTTAATCCGAACTCCTTCCGGTTGATGGTCGTGGTCGCCGTGAAGCCGGAGCGAAGGTTGCCCCAAGGGTCCTTCCCTTCGCCGTGGATGGTCAGGTCGAGGACAACCGGCTTGGTCACGCCATGGATCGTCAGGTCACCGTGGAGCTTGGCCGAGGTGGGAGTGATGTCGGTCACCTGCGTGCTTGCGAACGTCAGGGTGGGGTACGGCTCGACGTCGAAGAAGTCGGGGGAGCGCAGGTGTTGATCGCGCTGCTGCACCTTCGTATTGATACTAGCCGCCTGGATCGTCGCGCTGACCTTCCAGGCCTCCGGCTGGCCGGGGATGTAGACGAACGTGCCCTCGAACTGATCGAAGGTGCCCTGGACCTTGGAAAAGAGGTGGCGGATCTTGAAGCCAACCGTCGTATGGTCCTTGTCGATCGTGTAGGTAGTCGCCCAAGCCCTCGGCGCGACGGCTGCGAGGGACAGGGTGGTGGCAAGAAGCCACACTCCACACGTCCGATGGCGCATGCGCTCCTCCTCTATGATTCTAACTGGTCAATCTGTCGCTGCACGAAGACCGTCCGTCTCTGGTGGGCGGGGGCACGTGGCTCAGGAGAGCCCTGCCTCTCTATCGTAGCCTCCCCGGAACCGTTGTCAAGCATCCGGGGTACCGGGCAGTGCATCAGTTTGACGACAGACGAGATGATTACACAGATTTTGGATCGATTTCACCGATTGGGTATCTGTGTAATCGCTTCGTAATCTGTGAAATCACGCCAAATTGAGGCACTACCGGGTACCGACATCCGGCCGGCCGAGCAGCTCGCGAACGAGCTCAATGATGCGGTCGCGCGCGCAGCACCCCGTCCATCGGGAGCGCGGCAGGATCAAGCAGGTCCCAGTCGAGCCGGTGTCGGGTGGGGACGGTGGGGCAGGCGTCGCCGCAGCTCATGGTCACGACGTCGTCCCACTGCTTCGCCGGCAGCTCGTCCAATCCCTTGGAGCGCTGGTCGGCCGTGTCGAGCCCGACTTCGGCCAGTAGCTGAAGGGCCAGGGGATGGACCCGGCCGCCTGGATGAGAACCCGCGCTCCACACCTCCCACCGACCCCCGCCGAGCGAGCGCGCGGCCGAGTCGGCGATCTGCGAGCGGAAGGAGTTGGCGACGCACACGAAGAGGAGGCTCGGCATCCTGGGGTCCGAATCGCCGTGGTTAGATAAATCCGATTCGCCGTAACTGGTGGTTACAATTTGTTGGGTGTCACCGACAAAATGGGAGAAGCCCTTAATTCAGTCTTCAACCTCTCTAACTTCGCTAGAGTAGCCTGTGAAGGTTGTTGTCGTCTCCTCGAAAGCGAGTCTAAGAAGCCCTTAACTTTGCGCAACTCCCTCACGATTCGGTCTCGCTGTTGGTTTCTGGTCCTACGGAGCCATTGAAGGATTCCACGATTCAGCCTAAGGCAATCCAAACTATACTCACCAACCTTAGTTCTTGCTATAAGAAGGCCATCCCTGCCCTCTCTCAGGTGGACTTTGTAGGCATCCTCTGCTATTGGGTCAAAGAATCGATAACCTCTAGCCAATAGACCTCTCGAAGGCCAGCGCTCGCCTTTGTTACGGTTACAGCCACGGCAACAGTAATATAGATTTGCGTATCGATTGACCAGTTCTCTAAAGAGAGACTGGGGACGATAGTGGTCGATTTCGTAATTTTCATCACCGCCAATCTCGTATTCATGCCTTACACAATAGGCACAAAATTGGCGAAAATCCTCCCGGAGAATCGGGCGATATCGTTGATAGTCAGCGTGCATTGGAACGGATCTTCTACGATGGAACTGCATCCCTCATAACTTTCGACGTCTTTCGCTTTCCAGGCTTTTGGTTATATCCCTTATTAACGCGACAAGCTGGGTGAAATGTTCATCGGCTACTGTACCTCGCTGACGAGCCCGTCTCACTTCTTCTCGCTCCTCTGCAAGCGCTTTACGTTCTAGCTCACGAAGCTCATTTAGTTCCAACCGATTTAAGTCTCCTAAAAAGCGCTTATCTTTGAGAGCACCCAATCTCTCCTTATAGTCGACCTGAGATTGCAACAATGGTGTGCCGCCCAAACGAGCAACACAGCTCTCCATTGTTGTCCTATCAGTATACAGGCTCCTCTTAAAGTACACGGGAAGCCTGACACCATTCAAAACGCGATCACCCAGATCAACAATGTCTCTGTCCTTTGTTACAAATACTGTCCGGATACCTCTCCTTACTAAATGCTGGGCGAGCCTATCAGAATCTACGGGGGGGTTGGTGTCGAGAGTAACATCGACCATTACCGCTTGGGGTCTTTGGCGCTGAACCAACTGCCAGGTATTATTCACTCCACCAACTGGACTAAGGGGTTTAACCTGAAAAGGGAAGCCCTGTTGGCTTAATGCGGCTGCTATGCTAAGCGCTTCTGTAGCATTATCGTCGACTAAAATACAGAGATTGCCGCTCATGTGGATTTGATTCTTGCCCTTATCGGAATAATTATTTCGAATGTGGCTCCACCAAGCGTTCCAGGGCTTACGATTTTGATGCTTCCCCCGTAGTTTTCTATCGTATCCCGTACTATGGTAAGACCTAGCCCAATGCCTTTTTCTCCCTTGGTCGTGACAAATGGAAGGAAGATTCTCTCTGCATCCCCCCTTGCAATTCCTGGCCCTGTATCGGACACGGATAAAAGTATTTCGTGTTGAGAATGCTTGATTTCAAAACGCAGCAAGCGAGGTTCGGGCTTGTTCCTCTTTCTCAGTGCCCACGCAGCGTTTGTAATGAGATTGATGCATACCGCTTCCCAATCCATGGGTACACCGCGAAAGGTGGGAAGTCCCGTTTCTGCAACGACCTCTGTTCGAATATCCGCTTTCTCAAGAAATGGTTTGTATCTTTCTAGAACCCGCCTTATCACAAACTCCATTGCTATCTTTATTGGCCGTTGCTGCTTCTGTCTAACATAATCTAAGAGAAGATCGACGAGATGTACTGATCGCTGGATTGCCGATTGAACATTCTCAAAGTCAGGAATTAGTTTCTTAGCATACTCATCAGGTAATCCCTTAAGCTTTTGGCCAAGACCGCGAACATATACATCGAGATCGAGTCCAATGGCTTCCGTATCATGGGCAAAAGCAGCCGTTGATATGCCCAGTGACGCAAGATTTCTGTACATTTGAAGTTCTTCTTCGAATTGGTTTGATAATGTCTGTTCTTGTCGCTTTGCCGCTCGTACATAATTGGAAAGTTTCTTCCGCGTTCCTTCTGAAATAGAGCGGCTTTTCTCAGCAGTTTTCTCGAGTCGGTCAAGCGCCCGACCTAAAGGAGTTTCCACTTTTTTGGAGAGTTCCCGCTCCCTGCGTTCCGCCCATCTTTGCTCATTTATTAGCTCGATCGCTTGTTTACATACAGTTACGAAATCATTGAAGGCCTCATTCTGAACAAATCCTTCCCGATTAGTCAGCTCAGTTAAATCTGGGTTGCCGTCGCGTGTAATATGCACTGTGCCCAACACCTGCTTTGGATGAAGTACTACTTCATGACGGCGGACATGTCCCCCAGCGATATCCAGCCAATCATTGCCACTTTCGCCATAATTGCCTACTTTAAAACCATCGCGATAAATACGGACACCTTTATAGACCTCCATCATTTTTTGGACTTTACTTAACTGAATCGGGGTTCCCTGGAACGATTCTTTCTTAAAGATGTATACGTATAGTCCGATCTTTACCGGACCACAGTGCTCAGCATCCACTTTCTTGATGACATTGATCGGTGTCTTTTTTCCTCGCACCTTTAGTATCCCGAGCAGATCATGTCCATCAAAGGTTGCGTCTAGTGTGTATGTTGCTGCGTCAAGTAAAGATGTCTGGATATCGCCCTTGTAACGTGGAAACTCTTTACTTTTTATTTCGATCCTAAAGCCCCTCATACCAGGTAAAGGAGGCACCAACAGAGCCAGTTCGGATTGTAATCTTTGGAAGCTATCATCGACAAACTTATCTCTAAGTCCTAAGAGCTCAATGATTGTACCGCGCTTATCGACTTCGCCTGGCTCCTCCCAGCATGGATGAGCGACTTGTTCAAATGAATTATCGGTCTGATACTTGGTCCAATCGATATCGAGGACAGTCCAGTTTCTTGCACCGCGATTTTTTGTTCTGAGGACAGTTCTGTTTGCCAGTTTGTGGACACCTAGCCTTCCTATCCCCTTCTCTCCAACTTTGCGACGTCTTCGTCTAGCCGTAATCGGATGTTCTAACTTGTCCCTGGTTCCGACCAGCATCCATTTGGTCTTGAGGTCTTCCAGGGACATGCCATCGCCGTCATCAGTGATGCGCAGCGTCCCGCCCTTTTGTCGTACTTGCTCAAATTCCATCACCACCTTTGTGGCATCAGAATCGTAAGAGTTCTTGATCAGCTCCGCGAGAGCCACTTCATTTCGGGTGATAAGCTCTCGGCCAAAAAGATCGATAAGTCTAGCGCTGATCTTAAACGGAATTAGGTCCGGGCCTGTCTTAGGGGTCATTGCCGGCTATCCAACCATGGAAGTCCAAGAATGGCAGAAACAGTTAAGTGCCTACATCTCATCCTGTTATTTAGCCAGTGATTTGAATGGTCAGACTTTAGTAACTTTAGAAGTCTTTTACAGATTGCCAGCGAGGGTTTTTTTGGTAAAGCTACAAGCAGATGATTTTCAACTGCTATGTTCTGTCCCTTACTAATAATAGTCGAGACTGCCCGCATTCGCTCGCTGGGACTAGAAGTCCGTCGAATTGCTACAAACGGTGCGTTAAACGTTCGACCACCGTAGCGACGCTTGTCTTTATGCACTTCTATCTTTCTCCATGGAGGGGATACTTTTGATGAGAGATACGGTCGCCAGGGGCCTTTGTTCTGATCTCGATGGGGAACGACTGCGCCAACATGAATGTTAAAGAAGTCCTTTATCTTAACTGATCGAGTTGACGGTTCGCGCCACCAAGTACGCCTTCTTCTCAACGTGGATTCACCAGCAATGAGTTTAATTAAAAAAACGTCAATATCTGCCCATTGATCAAATCTTCCAACAACGCTTATACGACAAATTGTAGATATGTCCTGAATATAACTGCGCCACCGCTCGTATCTTGAGCCAGTTCTGAGTACGTCAGGTAGGATGGCAACGACCTGCGTTCCTTGTAATGACCTGGAGAGGCACCTGTCAAGGAAGACAGCAGCTGATGAGACATTTCCTTCAGCCCATAAACACCCGGAAGGACTTGGCTGCTGCGTGTACGGAGGATTAAGTATTAGGTGTGTTGCTTTCAACTTGATGTTAGATCTCAATGTATCCGTTGCCCGAATATGCGGAAATGCTGCATCTAAATCTTCTTGGGTGATGGGAGATCTCTCTGCTCCTCGTCTAAGCGCTGCTAGAGCTAATCTGAGTTTCGCAGCTAGCGTGAATTCCTCGTGTAGGTCATAACCAATGAGATGGCGGCCCCAGACAAGGAGTGTGGTCTTAAGGTTCTTGCAGAGAGGTAAATATTTAGAACAGGCAATAAGAAGGTCACCAGCACCGCAGGCGGGGTCAACAATAGCAAGCTTAGAGGAAAAGCGTGGTGCTAACAGTGCAGCCGTCCGGCCGGAGAGTTGTTCTCCTGAGAAGTAAGCTCCAGAGGCTCTTTGAATATCTGGTCTGATGAGACGCCTGAGCTCTGCCGCGGGTTCCCCATCAAGTGCGTATAGAATCCGTTTCCGATTCGTCCCATCGCATTTCAACGTGTTTCCAACCAGCGTCCGCAACCGCTCAATATATGCTGAATAGGCTCGCATCCAGCTTATGCTCTTCTCATCTACTCTTCCGTAAAATAGTCTAGGTCAACCTGCTTTACTTCATAGATACTTTTTAGAGTGACCCCCAAACCCCGTTCGATCATGAGGCGAGCCAGCTCCCGACCATCAATGAGTACGATGCGACTATCGATATGCTTCACGAAGTCTTTCGCCTCTTCGCTAAATTCTGACGTCGTGATGAACACCCCCTTCTTCGCACGATGGCCCTGCAGAGCTCCCGCAAACTTTTGGATCTCCGGGCGGCCAATTTTTGCCCCATCCCATTTCTTAGCCTGTACGTACACAACATCTAAGCCGAGCACATCCTCCTTAATGATGCCATCTACACCTTCGTCGCCGACTCGACCGATCGCGGCTCCGGCGTCCTTCAGATTACCTCCATAGCCCATCTTGACCAACAGCTCGACAACGAGTGTCTCGAAGAATTGTGGGGAACAGCTCTTTACCTGCTGCAGCAACTCGCCTTTGAGGGACGCGAGCAATACCCCATGTGCTATCTCAAGCTGCTCTTCAGGTGTTGTTGTCTTGTCGGTTAGCGCTGCGCTGGAAGAAGAGCCTACCTGTTCGTCATTTTCATACCACTCCCTGAACTCTGGAAACTGCATTAGGAAATCGACGTTAAGCTCGTGTGGGGGATTGTCGGCGGTTTCTTTGCCTCGCGGAGTGATGGTCCATAATCCTCGTCGCGGGGTCTCGATCAGACCCGCTTTCTTTAGGTACGTCCGTGCCCAACCCACTCGACTCTTAAAAACTTCTTGCCTTCCACTTGGCAAGAGCTGTTTTCTTTCCTCACTCGTCAAATCAAGCTTATCCGCAAGTGCCGGATAGGCATCTCTTGCGGCAACTTCAGAGCGTTCATTCAGCAGTTTCAACAAAGGCAACATGCAGCCTTCATAAGTCGGGATGGGCATTTAACGCACTCTCTCGTTTATGATCTGATCGCTTTTGCCATCGTGAACATGAGAATCAACTGGTGAAATAAATCAGATTTATCATTTTGTAATGGAAGTAGTTCCGCAGCTATCTGATTTATCACCACAATCATTCACCCAGCACTTTTGTAATGAGAATGGCGCCACACCCGATGCGGCCGCCGGCGTTGCCCGTCGGCTGGCCGAAGTCGTCGGCCTGCTCGTGGAGGACCACCGCGCGGCCCGCCACGGCGTACTGACCACCGCTCAGCGACACCCCGGGCAGCGTGAGGTTCAGCGTTCCGCGTCCGTCCGGGCCGATCTCGATGTTGCCCATGTCGCCGGGATGGGCCTTGGCGAGCCCGTCCGACGGGACAAAACCGTGCGAAACCTTGTCCGGATTGAAATGGCCGCCCGCGGCATTGCCGGCATCCCCGCATCGGCCGTACTGATGGATGTGCATGGCGTGCTTGCCAGACAGCGCACCGATCACCTGGATCGACACCAACAGTCCGTCCGAATCTTCCGTCAGCACCGCACTGCCGGAGACGGTTGAGCCCTCCCCAATGCCCTGAATCTCGGCCCTGCCCGTCTCCGCCCTCGCCTCAGTCCCTGACGCAACCACCAGGCCACAGAGCGCCGCTGTCAGGACCATCCATCTGCTCATCGCGATTCCCCCCTGTTCTTGTCCGTGATCCGTCGTGTAGCTGCCTGCGCGTCTCATCCGTCTCTCTCCTTCATCTGTGGTGCATCGTGCGACGATGTGCGACGACCTGCCGCTTCCGTCGCCCCCAGACCCGTTGCGCAATGATGAGCGCGGCCACGAGACACGCCGCCGCCAGCACCTGCCAATACTGCGTCGGATTCCTGAGCGAATCCCCGAGGTAGGCATAGGCGATGGAACACGGGATCAGCCCGAGCACTGTCGCCAGGAGATACGGGCCGAACGTCACCCGGGAGAAGCTGAGACCGTAGTTCTGCATGTCGAACGGCACGTTGGGGAGGAGCCGGATGAGGAGCATGGTCTTGAAGGCGTGCGTGCCGAGCTTCTCATGGAGCCGGGCGATCCGCCCCCGCAGCAGCAGTCGGGCGACCATCTCCCGCCCCAGCACGCGGGCGATCAGGAACGCCGTGGACGCCCGCAGCGTCGCGCCCAGCAGCCCCGCCACCGCCCCCCATCCCTTTCCGAACACCACTCCCGCCAGCGCGATCATAGCGCTCCCGGGCAGCGGCACGAGCGGCTGGCCGAAGATGACGAAGTAGGCCAGCGGTGCCCAGGGGCCGTAGGAGATCACGGTGGCGCGGAGCCGCTCAGGCGAAAGGTGCGCGACGTCCACGCCCATCGCCGAGAGCCCCCAGACCGCGGCGGCGACGAGCAGCGCCAGCATCAGGAGGCTGCGAAGCACCAGACCCTTCACGTCACTCCGCCCCGGATTCCGTGAGCCACCGCTCGCAGTCGAGAGCGGCCATGCAGCCGCTGCCCGCGGCGGTGACTGCCTGCCGGTACCGTTTGTCCTGCACGTCGCCGCAGGCGAAGACCCCCGGCACGGACGTGCGCGTGGAGTCCGACGTGGTGACAATGTAGCCGTCCCGGTCCAGATCGAGCTGGCCGGCAACGAGGTCGGTGTTGGGGGTAAACCCGATGGCGTAGAAGAGTCCGCCACAGGCGACTGTTCGCTCGCGGCCCGTGGTGAGCTCTGTGAGCCGCACCCCGGAGACGGCCTCGTCCCCTAGCACATCAGCCACCACGGCGTTCCACACGACTTCGATCTTGGGGTGGTGGAGGACCCGATCCTGCATGATCTTCGAGGCGCGCAGCTCGCCGCGGCGGTGGACGAGGTACACTTTGGAGGCGAACTTCGTCAAGAACGTCGACTCCTCGGCCGCGGAATCGCCGCCGCCCACCACGACGAGCGGTTTGTTGCGGAAGAACGGCAGGGCGCCGTCGCACACGGCACAGGCAGAGATGCCCTTGTTCCACAACTTCGGTTCGCTGGGCAGCTGGAGCCGCTTGGCGGCCGCACCGGTGGCGATGATGAGTGCGCGCGTCTTGAGCTCCCGCTCCGCCGAGGCGATGGTGAAGGGCCGCCTGGAGAGGTCGACCCGGATGACGTCTTCGGTGACGATGCGCGTCTCGAAGCGGACCGACTGCTTCCGGAACGCGTCCATCAGCGCCGGCCCCTGGATCCCCTCAGGAAAACCCGGGTAATTCTCCACCTCGGTCGTGGTCATGAGCTGGCCGCCGGGAATCCCGCCGGCGGAGAAGCCCTCGAACAGGACCGGCTTGAGGTCGGCCCGAGCGGTGTAAATCGCCGCGGTGTGGCCGGCCGGTCCGGAGCCGATGATGACTACATGTTCAGTCATGGGAGCAACCTTAGCTTGTCAGTTCGGAGTTCGGAGCGAGGTCGTCCTCCCTACTCCGAACTCCCCATTCCAAACCACTCAGCAGCAGCTCTCCATCCGGCCGCGGGGACTCACACGCTTGCGCGCCGTGGTCCGACGGGCCTTCGGGCGCTTGGTCCTCTTGCGCCGTGTCGCCATGCGCCACCTCCTGTTCTCTGCTGATATCAGATCTCCCTTTCGGAAACACCTACGTGAACCCCGTACCACGGCTTCACAGCCGTGGCTTCGGGGTCTGACCCTTCGGGAAAAACGCCCTGTTCCTCCCCGCCTTGCTAGGCGGGGCTTCCGCGTGGTACGGGGTGAAGATGGGATCTGCTATCAGAACTGCACCAAGGAAACGACCGGATACGGGGCCAGTCGCCCCCGCCCCTTCAACGCCGTCAGCTCCACGAGGAACGCCAGCTCCGCGATCCGTCCACCGCACTGCTCGATGAGCCGGATCGTCGCCGCCATGGTCCCGCCGGTCGCGAGAAGATCATCCACGAGCAGGACACGGGCGTTGCGCCGCACCGCATCCTGATGGATCTCCAGCGTGTCCTCGCGGTACTCCAGCCTGTAGGAGGCGCGGTAGGTTTTGTGGGGGAGCTTGCCCTGTTTCCGCACCGGGATGACCCCCACGCCAAGCTCGTAAGCGAGTGCGGCGCCGACGATGAGCCCGCGCGACTCGATGGCGACGACGGCATCCGGCCGGTGGTCCCGGTGCCGCCAGGCTAGCGCTTGAATCGCCCGCCGGAAGGCGGGGCCGTGCTTGAGGAGCGGCGTGATGTCGCGGAAGAGAATCCCTTTCGTCGGAAAATCGGGGATGTCGCGGATATAGGGACGGAGGTTCAGCCGGTCCGGCCCTGCCGAGCGGGTCAAGCACTTCGCTGTCTTCGAGGACCTCATGACGCCGCCCCCGTCAGCCACACCGCCGCCGCCAGCGCCAACCGGTACCACCCGAACGGAGCCAGCCCCCGGCGCGCGAGATACCGGACGAACCCGCGGACCGCCAGCGCGGCCACGACCGCCGCGGCGGAGAACCCGACGGCCAGCGACAACACGCTGACGTCCCGGAGGAGCATCGCCCCTCCGGTCACGACGTCGAACACCGTCGCCACGCCCAGCGTCGGCAGCGCCAGCAAGAAGCTGTATTCGGCCGCTACCGGTGCTGGTAAACCGACTGCCATCCCCGCGACCAGCGTCACCATGGCGCGCGAGGTCCCGGGCCACAGCGCGAGGCATTGGGCGCACCCGATGACGAGCGCATCGCGGAGGGTGAGAGAGGCCAAACTGCGTCCAGTCGCGCGTCCCTTGACCGCCCACCACCGGTCCATGACGATCATGACCACCCCGCCCGCCGCCAGCGCCGCGACCACCGGCCACGCGTTGAACAGGTGCGCCTTGATGGCTTGATGGAGGAGGAGTCCCGCCATCCCCACCGGCAGAAAGCTGACCGCCAAGTGGCGCGCCAGCGCACGGCCTGCCGGGTCGCGGCCAGCCAGTCCGCGGGCCATCGCGCCGACAGACCGCCGGTAGAGGGTGAGGACCGCGCCGAGCGCCCCGGCCTGGATGACGACTTCGAACGTCTTCACCGCGTCGCCCTCGAGACCAAGGAGGTGCGCGGCCAGGATGAGGTGGCCGGTCGAGGAGACGGGCAGGAACTCCGTCAATCCTTCAAGGATGCCCAAGAACACTGCCTGGAGCGGATGAATCACCCCACCACCTGTCCCGGCTCCGCCAATGGCGGAGCCATTTCATCACCGATGCGAGAGAAAGGAAATCCCTTGTCGCTGCTGAAGGTCATTCGGCCTTCGATCGAGGGACAAGGGGTGGGATCATCCGCCCCATTATACCGTAACGGCGCATGCGGGGTGGCGCGTCAGTATGGAGCCCCACGGGCAGCCCTTCGATCCTTCGACGCCGCTCAGGATCGTGGTGAGCCTGTCGAACCACGACTCCGCTCAGGGTCCCTCGTCGGTCGAAGGTGTCCCG
>Ga0209515_10003702_pt1 | contig 21394 bp, 20 predicted proteins | sample Subgroupgradi54m_FD_187454 | JGI IMG/M metagenome (GOLD analysis project Ga0209515, IMG submission 187454) | Subsurface groundwater microbial communities from S. Glens Falls, New York, USA - GMW60B uncontaminated upgradient, 5.4 m (SPAdes)... ... | reverse complement strand
CGTTTTTCCAACGGCACGATGTATTCGTCATGCCCTCTTTGATTTTGAATCGGGCATGCTTCCCCATATGATGACAATGGGTGACTTTTTAGGTCGTATTACGCTCGCCCCTTCTCTTATTCTCCCTGATAACGATCTTCGACTTCTTGCCCTTCATGAGGCGTCTGATTTTAGTGCGTTTAACACGTTGCAAATTGATCGTAACTTTTTTAGCTTTATTCAAAACTCTCAATATATTTTTCGCTTTTTTGAGGAACTTGCTTCCGAAGAGGTAAGTATCGATGCCTTGCAGCGTGCGGATGTGTATGGTGAATATGAAGAGCACATAATGATTCTTAGTCATCTTCGGAGCCGATACCGTGATATATGCATCCGAAATGGATGGTGCGATCCGATATTTGCTTCTGAGACATTGCAACTTAATCATGCGTATTTGAAAAGCTTTGATTCACTGCGTATAGTGGTGGAAGGGTACTTGACACGGCGTGAGATTGATCTATTGAGCGCGTGTGCGGAAATTATACCCTTAAGCATTCAGTATAACACTACACCCTATAATCGCAAGATGACAGAGCGTTTTTTAGAGATGGGAATCGTATTGGAAGAGGCGAATGAATACGTTATTTCTCTGAGTGATAAAACTATCTTATCCAGTGTACCGCTGTTTCGCAATCGAGCGATAGAGTGCGAAATCTTTCATAATCGTTTATCGCAGATCGGATTTATAAAGGCACAGATCGAGTTGATGGTGAAGGGTGGAATAGAACCTGAAAATATTGTCGTTATTTTGCCGGATGAAGGGTTCGCGGAGTTTTTAAAAGAGTTTGACGCAGAAGAGAACTTTAACTTTGCAATGGGCTCATCACTGGAAAACGATCCGTTGTTTCGATCTCTAGAAGCGATAGTCCTCTTTTTGGATGAATCGACGGAGCAAAACAAAGCACGTGTTCAAAAAGTTCCTCTTGTGCATGTGGAGTGGTTGAGGGAGAGATATTATCGCCCCTTTAGCCATACACTCCTCTCTGAACTGCTTGAGATGATGGGTGAAGTAAAGAGCGATGCTTTAGACCTTATAACCGAAGAGGTACACCGTTTTTCCCATTTAGGGGATGCTCTGAGCGGTATGGATTTCAAATCGGCACTGCGAATTTTTATGAATCGGCTCCGAAGTGCTACCATTGATGATGTGCGCGGGGGAAAAATCACGGTTATGGGACTTCTTGAGACACGCGGGATGAGTTATGATGGGGTAGTAGTGGTTGATTTTAATGAAGGATTTGTCCCTCATAAAAGTCAAAAAGATCTTTTTCTAAATACGACAACGCGTCAATTTGCCTCACTTCCGACGACGAATGATCGTGAATCACTCCAAAAACATTATTATTCGATGCTCTTTAACCGAGCCAAATCGGTTGCGATAGGGTGTGTCCAAAACAGTGAATCGGTGCCGTCGCGCTTTTTGCTGCAACTGGGGATAGAGGTAAAAACGGCTCTTTATTCCTATGAGAGGGTATTGTTTGCGCCACCCTCACTGCAGCCGCGAAACGTCGGGGAATTTAGCACCGAGTACGATTTTACGAAATATCCTCTCTCTGCAAGCGGACTCAAAGATTTTTTAACGTGTCGACGAAAATTTTATTTTTCCAGAATAGCAAAAATTGCATCGCATGAGTTACCGCGTGATATGAGTCAAGAGCGGGACATCGGGAATACTCTTCATCGTGCGCTGGAACTGCTCTACACCGATAAAGATTCTTATGATTCTGTTGAACAGATCAAGAAGAAATTGAACGATATTTGGAGTAATGAGGCTAATATTGATGCATTAGAGCGCTATATGCGGCGTTTATGGCTGGATAAACTGATTCCGTTTTATGAAAATGAAATAGTCCGCTTTAGAGAAGGGCACCGAGTTGCCTACCGCGAGAAAGAGGGCTCTGCTATGGTTGAGGGGATTAATTTGATCGGGCGGATTGATCGGATTGATCAATATCGGGGTGCCCTTGAAGTGATCGATTACAAGAGCGGTAAATTCGCCGATACCGACAAAGAGCCCAAAGAGGGTGATGTCGATTATCAGCTCACTATTTACGCTCTGTTAGCGAGAGAATTTGGGGATGTACATCGATGCGGCTATTATGACCTTTCGAGTGGAGTACTGAAGTTTGAGCAGTATTTGGAGGTAAAAATTGATCGCTTACGAGAAATATTGCGAGAGATGGCTGCAACGAAGCAATGGGATTGGGAGATGTGCGAAGAGGTGAGCCGTTGCCGTTATTGTGTATACGGGTATTTATGCCATCGGGAGGCTTTTAGTGGGATTTGAACCCTTTTTAGCATACGAGGCGAGTGCCGGAAGCGGTAAAACCTTTAATCTTGTCGTTCGATATCTAAGTTTATTATTTATGGGAGAAGAACCATCCTCCATTACCGCATTGACCTTTACCAATAAAGCGGCCAATGAGATGATGGAACGGGTTACGGTGACATTGCAGCAACTCGAAAAGCGGGGCGAACTCTCACAAATAGCTGTGGTGAGCGGTCTTAGTGAGGATGAAATAGTAGAGCGTCGTGATGATGTGCTTAGACGGTTTTTACGATCCAACGTACAAATTTCGACCATTGATGCCTTTTTCGGAACTATCTTACGCAAATTCGCCTTGAATGCCGGGATTATGCCGACGTATAAAACGACTCAAAATCACCATGAAGTGAAATTGTTGGAGCGCTTTTTACATGAGATTGAGGTGTCAGGGCAAAGTGATGCATTGGTCAGATTCTCTTTGCTGAGCGACAAACGGTTGAGCGATCTGTTCGCTTTATTGGGGAATCTGTACGCAAAACACAAAGAGTTTGATTCGCTCCATTTTAGCGATGAAACAATACAGGGAAATCCTTACGCGGAAGCTATGGAGCTGGCGTATGAACTCTCTGCATTGGTATTGAGCAAGCCGTTGAGTGAGCGTGCCCAAAAAACGATGCGGATTGAAAATTACGAGGCCCTTTTAGAGAAGACATGGCTCTTGAAATCAAGTTTAGAGTATTGGGATTTCAAAAAAATTTATGAACCTAAGATGGATGAACTGCTGCACGGGATACAAAATGCGGTTAGGATGCAAATGCGTCAAAAAGAGGCTCGCTATTTCAAAGAGCTGTTGAGTATTTTGAAACTCTATATTAAAAGCCGCCAAAGTTTGATTGTTCAAAACAATGAACTCTCTTTTGATGATATTACCCTGATGGTCCATTCATTGTTACGTGAAAAACTGGAGAGTGAATTTCTCTATTTTCGGCTCGATTCTCGATTGAAACATTTATTGTTGGATGAGTTTCAAGATACCAGTGTTGTGCAGTTTGATATTTTACGACCGTTAATCGAGGAGATTCGAGCAGGCAAAGGGGTGAATGAGGGGGGAAGCTTCTTTTTTGTCGGGGATGTGAAACAATCGATTTACCGCTTTCGTGGGGGGACAAGTGCCCTTTTTTACCAGGTGGCGCAACACTTCGATGTCCATGTTGAGCCCCTTCGGGTTAATTACCGTTCGCACAGTGTTATTGTAAACTTTGTCAACACGGCGTTTGGAGAGAGGATTCGGGGGTATGTTCATCAGGAGAGTCCTGCGAGGCTTACGGGTGGATACGTTCGAGTTCACACATGTGTCGAGCTTTTGGAAGGGCTAGGGGAACATATTGGTGTGTTGATCGAAAAGGGGGTTGCACTAGAGGAGATCGCGATTCTCACCGCGACCAATAAAGACGGAAGCGCGGTAGAGGAGTATCTGGGGAGTCTTGGATATGCGGTGATCACAGAAACAACGGCTAAGCTGATTCATCAGCGGAGTGTGAGAGCGATCATCGAGTATCTGCGCTACTGTTATTTCGGTGCACCATTGTATCGGCATAATTGTGCCGCATTGATCGGGGTGGAATCGGAGAAAATCGGTCGTGAGTCGTGTAATGATCTCGTCGGAATGTCTCTTCGGTTTATTGCACGATGGGAGATTGCTGATAAAAGCGCTTTGATGTTTTTAGAGGCATTGCGCCATTATCGCGATGTCGAGGAGGCGGTATTTGAAGTGGATCGATTGGAAGCCTCTTCACCGCAGAGCGATTTAGAGGGAATTCGGGTAATGACGGTGCATAAATCCAAGGGGTTGGAATTTGAGCATGTGATCGTTCTGGACCGCTTGGGACAATCACGCTCCAAGAGTGATCCTATCCTTTACGAATACGACGATTCCAATCTTCAAGCACTCCACTACCGGATTAAAGGGCGTGAGTTTCTCGATGAAGAGTACGCGAGGGGGCTGGAAAAAGAGAGAAAACTTGAGGATGAAGATCAGCTTAATGCTCTGTATGTGGCACTAACACGTGCGGTAAAGTCACTTGCGGTGATTGCTAAAGAAAAAAGTTCATGGTTCGCACCCTTGGAACTGAGAGAGGGAGAATTTGGAGAACTGGTCGAGGTGAGTAAAGCGTGTGTCGCAATCGAAGAGATACAACCCATCGAGTACAAAGGGCTTTCTTACGGACGACAGGAAGAGTCCCTATCGACTGAGAAAGAGTTAACCCACGATTACGCTGCGGTACAGTTTGGAGTGGCACTCCATTATACGTTGGAGATGATGGGGAGTTTTGATAAAGAGGCTCTCGTTATTGCCCTTGAATCGACGCGAAATCGTTATGGAGCCATGCTGGAATCGGGTGCCATGCTTCGGATTGAACGCCGTATTTTACGATTGATAGAGGATGAGCAGTTTTGTACTCTAATCCGTGGGGAGTGCATGAAAGAGCAGATGATACGCTATAAAGGCTCCATCGGCATTATCGATTTGCTGGTACGACACGAGGATCATTGGGTAATTATTGATTATAAGTCAGGACGTGAGGGGGAGGAGAAGCATCGTAATCAAGTGCTTTGGTATAAGGAAGCGCTTCGTGCTTTTGGCAATACCGATGTGCGTGGCTATTTATGCTATCTGCTCGAAGAAGAGACGGCGTGGATAGAGTGCTTATAAATAACTTAATTTAAGCATTATATAAGTTTTAAAAGGTATAATTTCGCCACTATTTATAGAGACTTTAAAAGGGGACTCAAGATGAAATTTACTAAAATTGCTTCACCTGAGCAAATCGACCGTAAATGGGTTTTGATCGATGCTGAAGGGAAAACATTTGGTCGTTTGATGACAGATGTTGCTACTCGCCTTCGCGGAAAAGATAAACCGTATTTTACTCCAAACATTGATTGCGGAGATTTCGTTGTTATTATTAACGCGGCAAAAATCAACGTTAACGGTGCCGGCAAATTGGCAACCAAAGCCTATCATACACACAGCGGTTACTTCGGTAGCGTTAAAAGTGAAAAATTGACAGAGCTTATGGTTTCTAACCCGGAAAAACTTTTCAAACTTGCGGCACGCGGTATGCTTCCTAAAACAAAATTAGGTCGTGCGATGTTGAAAAAATTGAAAGTCTATGCAGGTGCTGAACATCCACACTCTGCGCAGATCGCTAAGTAAGGATAAATTATGGCAAAAACGTATGCAACCGGAAGAAGAAAATCTTCGATCGCTAAAGTATGGCTTGCTCCGGGTACAGGTAAAATCACTGTAAACGGTCTTTCACTCGATGCATGGCTCGGTGGTCTTGAAGCAAAGAAATTGCGTGTTACTCAACCGCTTTCATTGACAAAACAAGACACATCCGTTGACATCACCGCTTCAACAACAGGCGGCGGATTCTCAGGTCAATCCGATGCACTTCGTCACGGTATCTCCCGTGCCCTTTGTGTATTTGATCCTGCATTCCGTGCTGTATTGAAACCATTTGGTATGCTTACTCGTGACTCACGTATCGTTGAGCGTAAGAAGCCGGGTAAACGTAAAGCACGTCGTTCTCCTCAATTCTCAAAACGTTAATCGTTTTTCTCTCCCATTTTTGGGAGAATTTTTATATTTCCCTCTCTTCTACCGCATTCCACAATCTTTTTTTAATCATTAATATTTATCTGACGATTTTTAATTGTTTTTATTAGTCAATACTTCAGTTTATACTTACCTCAAATCACTTATAATAGTTTAATATTATTAGTAAAGAGGGCAGATGTTTTTTGGAAGTAGAGAACCAGTCGAAAGTGTTGCGCCGTTACATACAAAAATTGCGCAGTTGGAGCGGGAGAATGATTCACTTCGAGATGAGGTCAATCGACTAAGAGACGAAAATGTCGCCTATAAAGAGCATGAAACCATGTCCAAACTGGTTCGTCATCTGACGGATGAATTAACCAGTGCTTGTCAGCGTGATTTGACAATACTGCAAAAAGATCTAGCCGATAATGTCAAAGAGCTTGAAGATATTGAGGTATTGAACAAAGACAATCGAACCAATGCCGGTGGTATCAATGACGAGATCGGTGCATTGCTCCAAACGCAAGAGGAACTTGTTAGTAACATCACCGAAAATTACGGGTCGGTTTCTCAGCTCAATGAGAGTGTCGGCTCGATCAGCCAAGTGATCAATTTGATTAAAGACATCTCGGATCAAACCAATCTTTTAGCTCTTAATGCTGCGATCGAAGCGGCGCGTGCGGGCGAGCATGGACGAGGATTTGCCGTGGTTGCCGATGAAGTTCGCAAACTTGCCGAACGGACCCAAAAAGCGACCCAAGAGGTAGCGATGAGTGTACAAAGCCTCAAACAAAACGCGACGGAAATCCATGAGCGCTCGAGCACGATGGAGACGATTTCTTCGGTGTCTAGCGAAAAATTAGAACGTTTCCGAACCACTTTACTTGATCTTGGAAGTCGAACCCAGGCGATTGAGACCGATTCGACCAATGTCCTCTACTCCGTCTTTATGGTATTGGTAAAACTCGATCACTTGCTCTTTAAATCCAAAGGGTACAAAAGTGTCTTCGCCCTAAAAGTAGAGGGCGAATTTGCCGATCATCACCATTGCCGTCTCGGTAAATGGGCTGATGGGGGCAAAGGGGCTGAAATTTTCGGTTCAACATCAAGTTTCCGAAAATTGGAAGGGCCGCATAAAACGGTGCATGACAATATTCTCGCAGCGGTCAATTGTGTCACCACCAATACCTGTACTACAGAAGCGGAAAAGGTGATGGGTTATTTCAAACAAGCAGAAACAGCAAGTAGAGAAGTTGTTGATGTATTAGGTTCTATGTTAATCGAAGAGCGTCAAAAACGGGTGGGGCACTAAGCTCCCCTTCTCTCTCCTTAGTTTCTCATCCGATAAAGTTTTTTATTGTACATATCGTCGAGGACAATGATAAACGCTAACGCGTCTTTCTCAAGCTCTTTATTGTGAGGCAAAGGTTTGAGATGCTCATGGAGATACCTAAAGCTTTGAGCCTCTTTATTGGGCTGTAGAATTGCAATATTGTCGTGATCGCGAAGGGCAAAGGTATCGTTAAACATCATTAATGAAACCTCTTTTTTGGCATCGCTGAAAATGGAGTGTCCTAAGATCGGATAGGTAAAATTAACACCGATCAGATCAAGGGCGGTGGCGAGTACTTCAGGCTGTGTCGCGAGGGTATTGAATTTTTGCGGCTTTAGTCCATCGGCGATGATAAGTGCCGGTATATGAAACATATTTACCGGAACAATATCGTCTCCGTAAACCCGTACATTATGATCGGCAACGACAACAAAAACGGTATCTTTGTAATAGGACTCTTTTTTGGCCAAATCGAAAAAATACCCGATAGCAAAATCGGCGTATTTGACCGCGTTGTTAACACTTTGTCGAGGTTCTCCCGGAATAAAATCTATTTTTCCGTTCGGAAGTTCAAACGGTGAATGATTCGAAGAAGAGAAGATGACGCTGACAAATTTCTCCCCCCTTTTTGCATGGGCTTTGAACGTTTCGTTGGCTTTGATCACTAAATCTTCATCACTGACTCCCCATGTACTGACAAATCCGGGATTCTTATAATCTTTTTGTTCGATCACTTCATCAAAACCGTTCCCCATATACCAACTGCGCATGTTGTCAAACCGTCCTTCACCGCCGTAGATGAAGCTGGATTTGTATCCAAGCGGTTTAAGAAGTGAGGCTACAGTGAAAAAATCGCTTTGAGATTTGTTTCGTTTAACCACCTCTTCGCCCGCTAGGGGGAGCCATCCGGATGTCATGGCTGAGAGCCCGCGAATACTGCGGGTACCGTTGCTGAAGAGGTTGGTAAAGGCTAGTCCCTCATGGGAGAGTTTTTCCATATTGGGGGTGATGGCTGCATTGCCGCCGCTGAATCCGACGAATTGGCTCCCCATAGACTCTTGGATAAAAATGACTAAGTTTTTAGGTTTTTGGGTCGGGAAATGGGTGGCTTCAAGACGGTTAAAGGGAAATTTTCCGCCGCGAGGGATATTAAGGGCTTTAGAAACGCGTGTATATGCTTCGTTAAGAGGCATTTTCCCATAGATAGCTACGAGTTTATCCGACTCTTTGGAATAACTGTAATAGGCATAGCCGATGCTGTAGAGGGAGTTTTTGGCGATCTCATTGGCCATGCGGTTGGTACTGTACAGCGCATCGGAGATATTTGCGGGACGATGACCGAGAGAGGAGCGGATACCGATGAAGAGGAGAACCACGATAAAGGGGAGAAGCAAGAGACGTTGCCAAAGCGGTGTTTGCATGGCTTCTTGCAGTTTTAGCGGCGAAAAGCGTAAAAATGCCCATGCGGTTCCTAGCATCATGGCCAAGGCGGCAAGCAGCTGCAGAGGGTACTCTTTGAGGATCATCGAGGTGACCTCTTTCGGGTATTTGAGATATTCGATGAAGAGATAATTGGGGCGAACATCGTATTGGGCGACGAACGGGAAGGTTGCATTTTCGACGTAAAGCGCTATCAGTAAAAACATCAACACATAACCGGTAGTGATACGTGCAATAAAGCGTGAAAACATCTGCGGTGTCAGGGCAAGAAGGAGGGCCGGGATAATGAGAATCATAGAGGTGCTCATCGTGTCAAGTTTCAGCCCGTAAAGAAATGCGATGAGCGATTCGGGAAAGCTGATATCTCCCAATCGATCAAAATAAAGGAGATAGAGTCCCAGTCGTCCCAGAAAAAAGAGGAGCATAAAAAGGAGATAGATTTTTAATAATTCTTTGAGTAGCCGCATGAAGTGAGATTTCCTAAAAGTAGATATAAAGTTATAACATAGAATGGATAATAGATACGGGTGGTGGATTCCTTACAATTAACGAATATTCGGTACCATTCCGGATAGATTTTGCAGTGGAGCCATGAGTGTTCAATTATAATAAAACGATACGAAGCCGCACGTTGATACTTGCGGTCTCTTTATTTTTAGTCATTTTTGCAAACGGTACTTTTTTTAAACACGTTCTTCAAGTGTATCCCCTAACCTGGTCTAATGCTCCTATGATTGCTTCTTTAGGGATCGTACTGAGTGCCGTTTTAGTGATACTGTTTACCCTTTTTAGTTCTCGTTATCTGTTGAAACCGTTTTTGATTGTTGTTCTCCTCCTATCTTCGTTGGTTGCTTATTTTATGGGGACTTATGACATCATTGTCGATAAGCTAATGATCCAAAACGTCCTCGAAACGGATATTCATGAATCGATGGATCTGTTCAGTCTCCGTCAAGTTCTTTATTTTGTTATTTTGGGGGTCTTCCCTTCTGTTTTAGTTTATCGCTCCAAAATTCAACCGACTACCCTAAAACGTGCACTTATCGATGGGCTTAAAAGTATTGGGTTATCTTTGGGGCTTTCACTTCTGCTTATTTTTGCATTTAGCAAATTTTACACCTCTTTTTTTCGGGAGCATGTTTCACTCCGCTCTTATACCAATCCGGCTAATTATCTCTATGCGATCGGAGAAACGATTCACCAATCCTATTCGCATGAATTGAGCGGATTAAAAACCATTGGTAGCGATGCTCATATTACCAATACGGACAATCATCGAAAATTGGTGATTTTGGTGGTAGGTGAAGCGGTACGTGCGGATCATTTTTCGTTAAACGGCTACGCGCGTGAGACGACGCCGTTGCTCAAAAAAGAAGATATTATTAATTTTCCGCAGTTTACCTCAAGCGGTACCGAAACGGCAGTCTCCGTACCGTGTATGTTCTCTTGTTACGGTCGGGAAGGGTATGATAAAGATATCGCGCAGCATACCGAGAATGTGTTGGATGTGCTGCACCATGCCGGTGCTACTATTTTGTGGAGGGACAACAATTCTGACTCCAAAGGGGTAGCCCTTCGCGTGGCGTATGAAGATTATAAAACCCCTGAAAAAAATACGATGTGCGATGAGGGAGAGTGTCGGGATGAGGGGATGCTGGTTGGTTTGCAAGAGTACATTAACCAGCATCCGAAAGGGGATATCGTTATCGTATTGCACCAAATGGGAAATCATGGCCCTGCGTATTACAAACGCTACCCCAAAGCATTTGAAAAATATACGCCGGTGTGCAAAACCAATCAGCTTGAGCAGTGCAGCCAAGCAGAGATTACCAATGCGTATGACAACGCGATTCTCTACACCGATTATTTTCTCTCCAAAGTGATCGGATTGCTCAAAGGGAACGATGGGAAGTTTGAAACGGCTATGTTTTACCTGAGTGATCATGGGGAATCGTTAGGGGAAAATGGACTCTATCTGCATGGATTTCCGTATTCGATTGCCCCGGATGCTCAAAAGCACGTTCCTGCACTCATGTGGTTTGGAAAAGAGTTTAAAATCAATCACGATGCACTCAAAAAACGTGCATCCGAGCCGTATACTCATGATTACCTTTTCCATACACTGTTGGGACTTTTTGATGTCAACAGCACGGTGTATCGACCGGAATTAGATATAGTGCATGATATTAAAGCACGATGAAACTCTTTTTATTATTACTCCAAAGCGTTTGGCTGATCGCATCAACCCTTCATCTGAGCGCATCTTCCAATCCCGCACGCCTTAATCCTCTTATCGCCACCGACTCCGCCAGCTCGTCCATCGCCGCGTTTATGTTTAATTCCTTGGTAAAATACGATTCAACCGGACAAAAAATCATCGGTGATTTAGCCGAATCATACCGATACGTTACCCCCACGGTGATCGAATTCAAACTACGTCACGGTGTTACGTGGCATGATGGGAAACCGTTCAGCGCACAGGATGTCCTTTTCACTTACAACTTGATCAAATCCCCTAAAACCATCACCCCTTATGCCTCTGACTTCAGGGTGGTAAAATCGGTAAACGTTATGGATGATTTTACCCTTCGAGTCACCTATGAGAAACCTTACTTTAAAGCGTTGGAAATTTGGATGATGGGGATTGTCCCTCAGCATATCCTTCAAAATGAGAAAGATATTATGGGGAGCAGTTTTAACACCCACCCCGTCGGAACCGGTCCTTATATTCTGAAAAAACTTGAATTTTCAAAACAGATTGTTTTAGAAGCAAACCCCTCTTATTTTGAGCACAAAGCAAAGATTGAACGGATTGTATTTCATGTAATCAGTGATCCTATGACGCGGTTTTTAATGCTGAAATCGGGAGAAATAGATATCGACTCTCTGGAGCCGATGCAGTATGAGCGGCAACTTGGGGGGGATTTTCATAAATCGTTCGGCGTTATTGAAACGGCTTCTCATAGTTACACGTATCTCGGATTTAACCTGCGTCTTAACAAATTTAAAGACCCAAGGGTGCGTGAAGCGCTTTCACTTGCCATTGATCGCCAAGAGTTGATCGATATTTTATTTTTAAACCACGGTAAAGTATGTACGGGTCCATTTTTGCCGGGGAGTAAAGGGTTCAATGATAGACTCAAGGCACCGAAGCAAAATATTATCAAGGCACGCGCCCTTCTAGCATCCGCAGGATACGATTCGGCTCACCCTTTTGAGTTTGAGATTGCAACCTCCAATTCGAATGCTATTCGTCCTTATGCGGCGGAGATTATGCAACGCCAACTGGGACGTATCGGGGTTAAAGTGACGCTTCGGGTTATGGAGTGGCAGGCATTTTTAAATACCGTTGTTATGCCTAAAAAATTTGATGCCGTATTGCTGGGGTGGTCATTGTCGTTAACCCCTGACCCGTATATGGTATGGCACAGCGACAGCGATGTTCCGGGTGGATTCAATATGATCGGCTATCACAGTGCCGTTACCGATTCTCTAATCGAGAGGATGGAAAGCTCAACCGAGCCAGAGAAAATCGGATCACTCCAAAGAGATATTTTTGGACAAATCGTAGGGGATAACCCCTATTTATTTTTAGTGATACCCAATGAGATCACGGTGTATAATCGGAAAATTACGGGGATTAAGCCTACCATTAATGGTATTTGGGAAAATTACATTGATTGGGAAAAAAGATGAAAAAAATAATTCTATTCGATTTAGACGGTACGTTGATCGATTCGACCGAAGCGATACTGGAGAGTTTCTATCATTCGCTTAATGTGCATAATCTCGGTTTGAGCGTTACGGATGAGATGATAACGTCACAGATAGGTCATCCGCTTGAGGTGATGTTTGCGGAACTTGGCGTTGAAGCGGATAAGGTGGAGAGTCATGTAGCCACTTATAAACTATATTACCGTGAAATTTCTTGTCAAAAAACGGTACTCCTTTCCCGTTCACTTGAAGCAATATCGGAAGCTGCGGCTTTTGCACGTTTAGGGATTGTTACGACCAAAACAGGACGTTATTCACGTGAACTGATGGAATATTTCGGAATTATGAATTACTTTGATGTCTTGATAGGTTTTGAAGATGTTGAGAACCGAAAACCCCATCCCGAACCCATTTTGAAAGCATTAACGCAAATGGGACATACGAATCAAGAGGTGTGGATGATAGGGGATACCCGTTTGGACATCGAGGCTTCTTTACGAGCCGGAGTTGAATGCGTAGCGGTGTTAAGTGGATATGATAATGCAGAACAATTGCGAACATTAACAGATATTATACAACCCGATGTACTTGAAGCGGTGCGATATATCGCAAAGCGGGGATGAAAGTAACATTTTTCCTATGGTTTTGACACTCTGAAATAGTGAAAAGCTACATTTAAGAGCAACTTTCATAGAATACCATCATTGATAAAATTCAACTTAAAACTTAAGTCAGAGGGAGAAGTCATGCTGGAAATTCGATGGCATAGTCGAGCCGGTCAAGGTGCAGTAACGGGTGCAAAAGGTTTAGCAGACGTTGTATCCACCACCGGTAAGCATGTTCAGGCATTCGCATTTTACGGCTCAGCCAAGCGGGGAGCTGCGATGACGGCGTATAACCGTGTCGATGATAAAGTGATTATGAATCACGAAAAATTCATGAGTCCCGATTATGTTTTGGTAATTGACCCTGCACTTGTTTATGTGGCAGATATTACAGCAAATGAAAAAGAGAGTACCGTCTATATCATTACAACACATATGAGTACTGAAGAGTTAATCGCGTCACAGCCTAAACTTGCAGGTAAAAAAGTTTACACGGTAGACTGTATTAAAATTTCACAAGAGACAATCGGAAAAGCGATCCCAAATACACCGATGTTAGGTGCTTTGATGAAAATATCCGGAATGTATGAGATGGATTTTTTCAAAGAGAATATGATACGGGTATTGAAAAAATTACCACAAAAAATTATCGATGCTAACATGATCGCGATTCAACGCGCGTATGATGAAGTGAAGTAAGGAGCACATGATGGAAAAAAAAGGATGGGATGAGTTTGAAATCGGTGCCATGCTCCGAACGTTTGACGGTGCAGTTCGTGATATAGCAACTACACTTCCCGAAAATCGCCCTTATTCACAATCAAGCTCGTTTACTGCGAGTGTAGCTGACTGGCGTATTGAAAAGCCTTTGTTTAACAAAGACTATTGTATCGATTGTCAATTTTGCTGGGTTTATTGCCCGGATATGTCAATAATATCACGTGATAAAAAAATGATCGGAATCGATTTTGATCACTGTAAAGGGTGCGGGATCTGTGTTGAAGTATGTCCAACCAATCCGAAATCCCTTTTGATGTTCCCTGAACAAAAAGAGGAAGAAGCGGCACTTGCCGAATGGCCTAAAAAAGAGAAAAAAGCTGATGCTGAAGTGAAGGAAGACTAATGGCTGATACTATGGAACTACGCGATATCGAGGTATGGGACGGTAATATGGCGGCAAGCCATGCGCTTCGCCAAGTGCAAGTGGATGTTGTAGCGGCATATCCGATTACCCCATCGACCCCTATCGTAGAAAATTATGCCGGTTTTACGGCAAACGGCTATGTTGACGGCGAATTTGTTATGACGGAATCTGAACACGGTGCAATGTCTTGTTGTATCGGTGCGGCTGCCGCAGGCGGACGTGTAGCAACAGCTACCAGTTCACAAGGGTTTGCTTTGATGGTAGAGACCCTATACTCTGCATCAGGTATGCGCTTGCCGATCGTTCTTAACGTCGTTAACCGTGCTATCGGTGCCCCGTTGAACGTAAACGGTGACCACTCCGATATGTACATGGGACGCGACAGCGGTTGGATTCAGCTCGATTCGTATTGCCCGCAAGAAGCGTATGATTTGAACTTTATTGCCTTCAAAGTATCCGAAGATCATGATGTTCGCTTGCCGGCAATGGTTCACCAAGACGGGTTTATGACCTCTCATACGGCTCAAGGGGTTCACACTCTTAGTGATGAAGCGGCATTTAACTTCGTTGGTGAATACAAACCGATGAACGATATGCTTGACCTTGATCATCCGGTAACTCATGGGGTTCAAACCGAAGAAGATTGGCATTTTGAACACAAAGCGCGTCAACAACATGCGTTGATGACAGCGGTACTTCCTAAGATTCAAGCGGCTTTCGATGATTTTGAAAAATTATCAGGACGTAAATACAATATTGTTGAATCGTACAATATGGATGACGCGGAAGTAGCGGTTGTTTGTATGGGAACATCGGTTGAAACAGCGCGTGAAGTAGCGGAAGAGATGCGTGCAAATCACGGTATTAAAGCGGGTGTTGTCGGTATTCGCGTTTTCCGTCCGTGGCCATTGGAGCAAATTGCAGCGGCATTAAAAGATGTTAAAGCAATCGGTGCATTGGATCGTTCAAGCCCACACGGTACTGTTGGAGCACTTTTCAATGAGATTTCAGGATCATTGTTCAACACAGATGCCAAAGCGGTATTGACGAATTATATCTATGGATTAGGCGGACGTGACTTGACGAAAGCACACTTAGTGAGTATCTTTACGGATCTTAAAGCAAATGCGGATGCGGGTAAAGTTACCACTCCATTGCAACAGTATATCGGTCTTCGCGGACCGAAACTCTCTTTTTTCTAAGGGGCGATTATGTCAGAAATTAAAAAAATTAAAAACCTCAAAGATTTTTCCACTTCGGCGGATCGTTTTGAGGGGGCTAACCTTCTTTGCCCGGGCTGTGCCCACTCGATTATCGTTCGTGAAGTGCTCAATGCTACTAATGATGATTTGATCCTTGCGGCGTCAACAGGATGTTTGGAAGTGTGTACGGCCGTTTATCCGTATACCTCATGGGACGCTTCGTGGATCCATATCGGATTTGAAAACGGTTCATCTGCAGTAGCAGGTGCCGAAGCGATGTACAAAGCGCTTAAAACAAAAGGGCGTTTGAAACAACCTGATCGTGTGCCAAAGTTTGTTGCATTCGGTGGTGACGGGGCAACTTATGATATCGGTTTTCAATGGATTTCAGGATGTTTTGAACGCGGACATAACATGATGTACGTTTGTTTGGACAATGAAGTGTATGCGAACACGGGTGGACAACGTTCATCTTCGACTCCGATCGGTGCATCGGCGACGACTACCCCTGCGGGACGCGTAAGCTACGGTGAGAAAAGAAATAAAAAAGACATGATGGCCATTATGGCGGCACACGGTGCGCCGTATGTAGCGCAAGTTGCTCCGAATAAATGGAAAGACATGGTTGCTAAAATCCAAAAAGGGTTTGCAGCAGAAGGTCCCGTTTATATCAATGCGATGTCAGCATGTACAACCGAGTGGAAATTTGCTCCGGAAGATACGATTTCAATCTCTGATTTGGCGACCGATTCTCTGGTTTTCCCATTGTATGAAATCATTGATGGTACACAACTCAACATTACGTACCGTCCGAAAAATATTATTCCGGTACGCGATTATCTTGGTGCACAAGGGCGTTTTAAACACCTTTTCACCAAACAATACGAATACCTTATTGACGAGTGGCAAGCACGCGTTGATGCAAAATGGGATTATCTCCAACGTCGTGAAGAGGCAAGTGTCTAAGACACTTCCTCTCCCTCTCTCTTTTCCTTATTTTCTTCTCTATTAACTTTGGAACTCTCTTTGCTTCTTATACCAAAATAACAGTTTTGGACTTAATAATGTATCGCATGACCTACAACCACACCGGTGTAACCGGATGTTCCGCACGCGGAATTGAAAAGCGTGAAAATATAGATGAACTTATAGAACTTGCAGAAGAATTAAAAGGTTCAATATGCAATATTCACATTGATAAAGTGAAAGAAGATATGGATCAATATGTACCGATGGATGTTTTTATGAATATGAAAGAGCTTCGTTGAACCGATATTTTCTTGTCATCGATGCGGGGACGGGAAGTATCCGTGCCATAATTTTTGACACAATGGGGAATCAAATCTCCATTGCACAATACGAGTGGGATCATATCGCCGAAGCGGGCGTTGCAGGGTCGATGGGATTTGATTTCGTACACGGTTGGGAACTTGCGAAGCGATGTATCCGAGAATCAATAGCAAAAGCACAAATCAATACCTCAGAGATTATGGCGGTGTCGGCATCGAGTATGCGTGAGGGGATTGTGGTTTATGATGACAATAAGAATGAGCTATGGGGTGTAGCAAATGTCGATAGCAGAGCAGGTGCGGAAGTAGCCTATCTCAAAAATACTTATTCGTCATTGGAACGCGAGAATTATCGTATCAGCGGGCAAACCTTTGCCCTCTCTGCCGCACCGCGTCTTTTATGGCTGAAAAACAATCGACCATCCATTTATGAAAAAGCCCGCTATTTTACGATGATAAGCGATTGGATACTCTTCAAGTTGAGCGGTGAATTAGCGTCTGAGCCTTCCAATGCGGGAACGGCGGGAGCTTTTAGCCTTAAAAATCGAAAATGGGATAAAAGCGAGTTCGAAAGATGCGGACTCAAAGAGTTGTTTGTTCCAATCCTGGAGAGCGGAGATATTTTAGGGCATATTACGGCAGAGGCTTCTGCTGAGACGGGATTAAGCCGTGATACACTTATTGTTATGGGTGGCGGTGATGTTCAAATCGGCACGGCAGGATTGGGAGCTTCGTCGCTGGGCGATGCTGTGGTACTGGGAGGGAGCTTTTGGCAACAGGTGGTCAATATCCCTGGCGATACCGTACTCTCAGAGGAGATGCTATTACGCGTCAATCCGCACGTGGTGCGAGGGATGTCACAGGCAGAGGGGATCACCTTTTTTACGGGACTCGTTATGCGTTGGTTTCGCAATACACTCGGATGCGGAAAAAGTTATGCAGAACTTGAAGCTATGGCTAAAAGTGTTCCCCTCGGATCGTACGGAATCACCCCGATATTCAGTGATCGGATGAACTACGGCGAGTGGATACACGCTTCCCCCTCGTTTATCGGACTGGGTCTGGATGAGTCCAAATACAACGTCGCTTCGATGTTTCGTGCATTGGAAGAAAATGCATGCATCGTGAGTGCGATCAATCTGGAAAATATTAAAGCTTTTAGCGGTGTATCGCCCGACTCTATCACTTTTGCGAGCGGTGCATCCAACGGAGCGCTGTGGTCTCAGATACTGGCCGATGTAACGGGATTGGAAATTAAAGTTCCGGTGGTTAAAGAGGCGACGGCACTGGGTGTCGCGATGGCGTGCGGGATCGGTGCGGGGAACTATAAGAGCTTTGAAGAGGCGGGGAAAGAGATCGTTAAAATCGAACGTACGTATGAACCGAACGCAGCGAATCACGCACAGTATGGTGAGATCAAAGAGAAGTGGTTGAAAGTCTACTCCAAACAGATGGAGTTGGTACGTGAGGGGATTGTGGAGCCGATGTGGAAGGCTCCCGGAGTTTAGAAACTATAAGCACCTTCATCGAGTAAATCAAGCTCTTCGGTGTATTTATCATCCACAAACGGTTCATAGTGCGATTTGTAGTACGCATAATGCTCCGTATGCTTATGCCCCTCTAACGATTCCTCATCTGCCCATGACTCAACCGCGAAGAATTTGCGCGGATTGTTTTGGGATTGGAAGATGTAATAAAACAGACATCCCGGCTCTTTGAAAGAGGGGGCTACCATATCTTCTAACAGTTTTTTGACCGTTGCAATATGCTCTTCTTTGGCAATAAAGGTCACTTTTTTCGTAATTTTCATAGGTTATATCCTTATTTTTTGAGTTTTGCCTGTTCGAGTTCCCAGTATTCCATTTCGAACATTTGAGAGAGTGTGAGCGATCCCCATCCTCCGAGCTGTTCAGCCGAGAGGATGGCTGTGATCGTGTGTTTGACGATATCGCCGATGATACGGGACTCTTTTTCATCTTTACCGACTACCACGATTCCAACCCCCTTAACTACCGCATAGCGAGGGGCGAGATCGAGGCAGATATGAGCTTGCGACGCATTGGCGTCGAAATAGGCTTTGTAGTCCTTTACAAACTTTGCGATCCCTTCAGCAAGATCGTTATTGATGATGGCAGGGAACGGTTTGATACGGATAACGTGCTCGGGGGTCAATCCCCCTTTTTTGACAAGGGCTTCAAGGTTCGGGAGGATACTAAAAAGTTGGGCGCGGGGTGAATCGATGATGAGCGGAAATAATTCACATCCGCGAAGTTTTGCCACTTCTTCTCCGACGGCAGTGGCAATGGATGGATCCCCTTTCCCTTCGCAATCTCCGCACGCCAATGTCACATGCTCTGCAAGATACGCTTCGGCAATGGTGACGATCTCAATCATCTTCTCATAAGCACGCTGTGCATAATCATCAAATGTGAAAACGCCGTGGTGCATCAAAACCATCCCCGTGAGGTTGTTCCAATCGATGTTGCGAGTAATCTCATAGATATGTTTCGCCAGCTCAAAGCCGGGCATAACATAATCGATAATGAGCATATTTTTCCCGTAAAGCTTTTGAACCAACGCTTTTCCATTCGGGGTATTGGTGAGGGTAACGACGGCATCGGCATGGGTGTGATCAACGAATGCATAAGGGATGATAGCGTGGAGGATCGCTTCGATAGAGGGGTTCGGAAAACTCTGATCACTCATGGCGGCACGTTGCTCCGCGACCATTTGGGTATCGCTGAGGCTTTCGCGTGTCGCCATCTCTAAAAGGACGTCGAGGTTGACGGGAGAAAATCCCCCTTTTTCAATCGTATCGAGATTCCAACCTGATCCTTTTACGTAGAGGGTATTATCGATTTTGACCGAGGTGTTTCCTCCGCCGTGGAGAACCAGCTCTTTGCTTTGACCTAGCAGTTGAGATGTATAGACTCTCATCCCCAGAGGGTCGTTTTGAAATTGGGAGGCGGTTGCGTCGTCAAAGAGACTTGTCATAATGTTAGATCCTTCTATTAGTGGCCAAATTATAGCGATGCAAGGATGAAATGTGCTAATATTACCGCAAATAAAAGATTGATTTTAAGGATATTCATGCCATTACTCGATAGTTTTTGCGTAGACCATACCATTATGCCCGCTCCCGCCGTCCGTCGTGCCAAGGGGATGAAAACACCCAAAGGGGACGATATTACCGTTTTTGACCTCCGTTTTTGCCGTCCGAATGAGGCGATTTTATCGCCGGAGGGGATACATACACTGGAGCACTTGTTTGCGGGGTTTATGCGCGATCATCTTAACTCAGAGAATACGGAGATTATCGATATCTCTCCGATGGGGTGCCGTACCGGATTTTATATGAGCGTGATCGGGACACCGAGTGAAGAGATCGTTGCCGATGCGTGGGAAGCGTCGATGAAAGATATCCTCGCCGTTGAAAAACAAAGCGATATCCCTGAACTCAATATCTATCAATGCGGTACCTATACGATGCATTCCCTTGCCGATGCCAAAGCGATTGCGGAAGAGGTACTTCGCAAAGATATCGATATCATGGACAATGAGGCATTGAAACTTGATCTTGAAAAGGTAAACGACTAATGGTTCTTTTGTTGCCGATGAACGGGGACGATACGCAAGAGAGCGAGTTAGCCGGAATTTTATCTGCCACCCATTGGGCTACTGTCGAAGTGGAAGAGGGGCGCGTGGTAGAGATCAACTTCTATACCGACCGCAATGAAATCGAAGCGTGGCTTGATGCCGTTATCGTCACCAATAACTATGAACCGGTAATGGAGTTTATCGACAAGCAGATGATGGTTCTTGTTGCCCATACCCAGCGCACCATTGATGATATTGTGGAAGCGTATTTATTCAGAGAACTTCACGATTTGGCACTATGATCTCTTTTTGTGATTTGTTTCAAACGTCGCCCCAGATGAAAATTCTGGTGGCGACCTCTCATTCCGATGCGCTAATTGAAGAGGTATGTACTTTTTTAGAACCTTTTAACGCGACAGTGGATCTATCGCTTTATCCGGGTGAACATGAGGAGTGTTCCTCTGCTGTTATCGGCAAAAAAGATACGATCAAAGATTTTAACTCATCGATTCGTTCGGCAACACGCGATTATGAAACAATCATCCTACAAGACATTTTGCACCTGCATTCCCTCCCGTTAAAACTGTTACAGCTCATCTACCGTTCATTGGAAAACTCCGCTGAGGTTATCATTATTCAAAAATGTGGGGCGATAGAGCCATCGGATGTAGAAGCTCTTTTGGAGAAATCTGAATTTCGTGCGGCGAATACAATTTGTGATTTGATAGAGGGGTATGACGTGATTGTGGCGAAGAAGATGCATATGTGGGGAAATGGGCTTTAATAAATTTTAATATTATTATATGTTTTTAGATAAAATATATTTATCAGATTAAGTTTTAATGAGCTAGGTATATAAATGAAAAAAATCTTAATGATGTTTTTATTGCTTGTTATTTCCATATATGCGAATGATGTAGAATTAAATACGTCGGAAAAACAGTTGTTATTAGAATGGACGAATACTAATTGCCATGAAAATCATAAAAGTTATGATAATTTATCAAAAGATAGATATTTTAGTTGTGAATTTCGGCGTAATGAAAAAAACGAGAGGCTGAATTATCGTTTTTTATTATATTGATCTAAAAATTCATCTATCAATTTTACCTTCCTTTTTTTAGCCAATCCTTGATGTAGTTTGATCAATTTTTTGAGTTG
>Ga0209515_10003701_pt1 | contig 21403 bp, 22 predicted proteins | sample Subgroupgradi54m_FD_187454 | JGI IMG/M metagenome (GOLD analysis project Ga0209515, IMG submission 187454) | Subsurface groundwater microbial communities from S. Glens Falls, New York, USA - GMW60B uncontaminated upgradient, 5.4 m (SPAdes)... ... | reverse complement strand
GCGCCAATCCGCCCAGGCTGATCTCGTCGGGGATAATCTGAAAATCCAGGTCGATCACGCTGACCGTAATCAGCGCCGCGACGAACGCGAAGTACACGAGCGCGCGCGCCGTGGCGCCGAACGCACTGACGACGATGACTGCCGACGTGGCGGTGACGAGCTCGACGACCGGGTACCGCCAACGGATCGGCTTATGACAGTGCCGGCAGTGCCCCTGCAGCGCGAAGAAACTGACCAGCGGAATATTATCGTGCCAGGCGATCGGATGTTCGCAGCCAGGACAGCGAGACGCTGGGAACACGATGGACTGTTCCCGCGGCATCCGGTAGATGCAGACATTCAGGAAACTGCCGATACACCCGCCAAACGCAAACGAGAACACCCAGACGAGCCACGGATGTGCCGCCAACACGGTCGTCTCGATGACCAACCCCTGCCGCTAGCCCTTCACAGCGCCGGTGAGTGATTGCCGCATCGTCTCAATCGGAGGCGAACGGTGCAGCCAGAGCCGAAACGCTTCGACTCCTTGGTATAGTAACATTGAGAGCCCGTCAGCCGCAACACATCCCCGTTGGCGCGCCGCGCGCACAAGCGCGGTCTCGCGGTGGTACACGAGATCGTACACGATCGTCCCGCGCTCAAGCCGCCGCGGGTCAATCAGGGGCCGATCCGCCGCCCGCAATCCGACCGTGGTGGCGTTCACCACCACCTCGACACCGTCAAGCGTCACGCGGTTGAGCGCGACAGCCTGGACGCGTGCACGCGGATGCGCACGCGACAACCAGCGGGCCAGGTGGACCGCCCGCGCCGGATGGCGATTGGCAATCGTCACCTGACTGCCGGCCGCACGCGCCAGCTCCCATGCGACGGCCCGCGCCGCACCCCCCGCCCCAAGGACGAGGGCGCGCGTCGGTCCCCGCCGCCATCCCAGCGCTTCAAGTGCTTTGACAAACCCCGCCCCGTCGGTGTTATAGCCCACGGTGCGGCGGCCGCGTACCACGATGGTGTTAACCGCTCCCAGCGCCCGGGCTGCGGGATCCACACGATCAAGCAGCGGGATGACCCGCTCTTTGAGCGGGACCGTGACGTTCAGCCCCTCAACGCCGGCGAGGAGGAGCCCGCGCAGCATCGGACGCAGCAAGGCCGGCGGCACATCGAACGGCGCGTAGAGCGCATCAAGATGGAGCGCGCGAAACGCCGCCGTGTGCATCACCGGCGACAGACTGTGGCCGATCGGATGGCCGATCACGCCGAAAAGACGAGTCATGTTAAGTACGATTTCGCAGATTGAAAAGCTGATTACGCAGATTAGCACGATAATAAGTAACTCGTGTCAATGGGATAATCTGCGAAATCATATTGAAATCGGCGTAATCATACGGCCGCAATTAACGATACTCGAAGCGGCCGTCACGGGTGGAGGGTACTGCGGCGGCCCGTCGAAGACCGCCGGCTCGTGAGGGAGATAAGTTTGTTGACCGCCGCCACGTAGGCCTTTGCGGACGCCTCGATGATATCCGTCGAGGTTCCGCGCCCCGTCACCTCAAGACCTTTATGACGAAGTTTCACGGAGACTTCGCCCAAGGCGTCGCGGCCTTTCGTCACGGAGTGCAGCGTGTAGTCCACCAGCTCGGGGGCCAGGCCCGTCATGCGGTTGATGGTCTTGTAGCAGGCATCCACCGGCCCATCGCCGGTCGCGGCATCCTGGAGGGTCTTGCCCTCGTTGGAAAGGCGGATCGTCGCCGTCGGGACGGTGTCACTGCCCGACGAGGTATGGACGTACACGAGCGTGTACGTCTCTTGCGCCGCGGTCAGCTCGTCCTCAACGATGGCGGCCAGATCCTCGTCGAAAATCTCCTTCTTCTTGTCGGCGAGCTGTTTGAACCGCGCAAACGCCCGGTCGATCTCAACCTTCGACAGGCGAAAGCCCAGCGTGTTCAACCGCTTCACGAAGGCATGGCGGCCGGACAGCTTGCCCAGCACCAAGGTGCTGGAGGACAATCCGACATCCTCCGGACGCATGATCTCGTAGGTTGTCGCGTGCTTGAGCACGCCGTCCTGATGGATGCCGGACTCATGGCGGAACGCGTTTTCCCCGACGATCGCCTTGTTCGGTTGGACGATCATGCCGGTCAGGCTGCTGACCAGCCGCGACGCCTTGTGGATCTGGCGCGTGTCGACGCCGGTCACCACTCGGTAGAAATCCTGGCGGATCTTCAGCGACATCACGATCTCTTCCAGCGAGGCGTTGCCCGCCCGTTCGCCGATGCCGTTGACGGTGCACTCGACCTGGCCGGCGCCATTGGCAATCGCCGCCAGCGAGTTGGGCACCGACAAGCCCAGGTCGTTGTGGCAATGCACGCTAACCACGGCCCGATCGATGTTCGGCACTTCATCCACGATCCCCGCAATCAGCCGGCCGAACTCCTCCGGAATGGCAAAGCCGACCGTATCCGGGATGTTCACCGTCGTCGCGCCCGCGTCAATCACCGCCTTCAACACCTGGTGCAGGAATTCCGGCTCGGTGCGCGAGGCATCTTCCGGCGAGAACTCGACATCCCGACTGTATTTCTTGGCGTACTTCACCGCCCACACCGCCTGGCGCAGGATTTCCGCCTGGGCCTTGTGCAGTTTGTACTTGCGGTGGATCGGCGACGTCGCCAAAAAGACATGGATCCGTTTCTTCTTCGCCGGGGCGAGGGCTTTGGCCGCGGCGTCAATGTCGCCGGGCAGCGACCGGGCCAAGGCTGCGATCGTCGGACCCTTGACCGTCTCAGCGATGGCCTTCACGGCCACCGCATCGCCGGGCGAGGCGTACGGAAATCCGCCCTCAATCACATCCACGCCCAACCGGGCCAACTGTTTGGCAATTTCGACTTTCTCCGGGGGGGTTAAGCTCGCGCCCGGGGCTTGCTCACCATCTCGTAATGTGGTATCGAAAATAATGACTCGTCTTGTCATTGTTTGTGTATCAGGTGATCCGGGGACCAGGTAATCCGGTAAATCCTTTTAAGGAATTTCCCGATGCCCCGATATCCCGATCCCCTGATCTCCTCTATTCTTCCACTCCGCCTTCTTCGATGTAGGGCTCAATCAGGTCAATTAAACGGTCCAAGGTATCCATCAACTCATGCGCGCCGGTCTCAAGGAGGTGTCGCCGCACCGCGGCGAGGTCCACGCGCTTGGTGATGATGGCGTCCGAGAGCGAGTTCGCCAGCGGCCCACGCGCGTTGGCGTCGGCCTCGTGGAACTCGCGCAGGACCACGATAAACAGTTGAGGATCGTGCACTTGGCCTTCAAACATTAGATGAGATGCTTCACCAGCAACATGATAGTGACCACACTACCCAGAAACGCGTACAGGAACACCCACCGCACCCATCCTTTGAATAAGGACATGAACATGAATCCGGCTGCCCCGATCAACACCAGCGGCAAGATGCCAAACTCCTTGGGCAGCCCCTCATGGAGCGTCATCACCCACTGGGGGATCGTCACCAACGGAGCAAACACCGTTTTAGCCACCTCGACCCAATCAACGTCCGTCAGTGACACTCAGACTCCTCGGAACCTTGTGAGACGGGTCCTGTCGCTGCGCACCCCAGCCCGTCCTCGCCCCGCCGCACTATCGGCGTCGTTGGCTGCGGGCGGTCTGGGGGCCCCGCTCCGCGCCACCCGCCTCAGTATCTAGTTCGCGTTTTCGGCGGCTGTCATTTTCGCGTCCGATCATCGGTGTGCTCATCTACCTTCGGACAAACTGCGCCTTGACCGACGGCCGCAACAGGTAGCAAAAGGCCGATGCTCCTAACGCCAACAATACGATGCCAAAAACGATGCCAGAAACCAAAAAGTCGCCGCACTGTCTGCCTGCACACTGTGAAAGAACCGACAGCCCAATCGGCGCGGCGAATCCGCTACCGATCAGGGTCATCCAGTACGCCCAACGCTTTAAGCGCAAGAGCCCAAAACCGATACAAGCGAAAATCAGACCAAAGCCGACGACAAGGCTAGTTTCGGATGTTGCCGGCTGGGCGTCTCCAAATTCTACCACCACCATTAAAACACTCAGCGACACCCCAAGAATAACAACAAGTCCTCCGAGAATGTTTAAACCGAGCAATCGTTTCACGACCGGCTCCTCCCCGGCCCCGGCTTTAACGAGCCTGACGCCGGGGCAGGCCCGCCTTTCGCTACCGCCGGGGCGGGCGCCGCCTGCCGCTTTGCGCCCTTGCTTTTTCTGCTGTCCGATGTCTGATGTCTGACGTCTGATTTTTTCGTCCCGCCCAACAGCCAGGGCATCATGGCGCGCAATTGCCGACCCACCACTTCGATCGGATGATTCTCGTCCTGTTGCATCAGCCGGGTGAAGTTCGGCCGGCCGGCTTCGTGCTCAGCAATCCATTCTTTCGCGAATTGTTTGGATTGGATCTCGCGCAGCAACTGGCGCATGTTCTCCTTCACGCGCTCGTCGATGACGCGCGGCCCGCAGTGGATGTCGCCCCACTTCGCGGTGTCCGAGACGCGCTTGCGCATGCCCTGAATGCCGCTGGACCAGAACATGTCCGTGATGAGTTTCAGCTCGTGCAGACACTCGAAGTACGCCACTTCCGGCTGATATCCGGCTTCGACCAGCGTCTCAAAACCCGCCTTGATGAGTGCGGAGGCTCCGCCGCACAGCACCGCCTGCTCGCCGAAGTTGTCCGTCTCGGTTTCTTCCTTGAAGGTAGTCTCCAGCACGCCGGCGCGCGTGGAGCCGATGCCCTTGGCCCAGGCCAGGGCGATCGCCTTGGCCTTGCCCGATGCGTCCTGATGCACCGCGACGAGCGCCGGCACGCCCTTGCCTTCCAGAAATTGCGAACGCAAGAGACTGCCCGGTCCCTTGGGCGCGATCATGATCACATCGACGCTTTTGGGCGGCTTGATCAAGCCGTAGAGAATCGCGAAGCCGTGGGAGAAACCCAGCGCCTTGCCCGGACGCAACTGCGGCGCGATTGATTCGCGATAGATCTGCGCCTGCAACGTGTCTTGCGCCAGTACAACAATCACGTCGGCCTTTTGGGCTGCGTCAGCGACGGACAGCGGCGTAAACCCGTCCTGCTTGGCGATGGCATAGTTCGGCCCACCGGGCCGTTGGGCCACGATAACGTTTACCCCGCTGTCGCGCAAGTTCAAGGCTTGGCCGCGGCCCTGGATGCCGTAGCCGATGATCGCCACGGTCTTGCCTTTGAGCGCGCCCAGATCCGCATCCTTGTCGTAATAGATGTTCGCCATCGCGTTAGTGACCTCGCTGTTCAAGAACCGTAGTGGTGAAATAGGCCTTGGTGGCGTCGCGTTGCAGGTATCGAATCGCGACAATATGCACACCGGCCATCACCGCGGACAGGATCGCACCCGCCGGATGATGCGCCGATGCCAACAGCCCCGCCATCGCCAGCATCACCGCGCACAACGCGATGAAGCCCGCAATCGCCAACGTCCTGCCCCACGGTTTCAACAGCGCCAGGCCGCACATGGCCCCCACCGACACGCCCAGCCACAAGACCGACCAGATGACGGACTGCTGACTCATGCCGCTGACGATTTTCCAAAGATTCGCGGCCGAGGCGGTGGCGATGATTCCGAAGAACAGGCTCAAGCACGCAATCGGCCATGGAACCATATTAGTGATCAGTGGTCGGTGATCGGTGGTCAGTAGAGCTATTAATCCGTTTTTCACTGATCACTGACCACTGACCACTACCAGGATTACTTCTCAAGAGCCACTCTCCCTGTTCTGACGAGCTTCGTGATGCCATGCGGGCGCAGCGCTTCCACGAGCTGATCCAGCGCCTTCGTGTCGCCGGCCGCTTCGATGACCACGGAGCGGTCATTGGCGGCCGCCAGCTTGCCGCCGAATCGCTTGGCAATGCTCTCCACGTCGGCCTTGGTCGTGCCGTTGGTGTTCACGCGCGCCAGCAGCAACTCCCGGTCGATGAAGGCGCCGTCCTGCAGCTCCTGCACGTCAATCACGTCAATGAGCCGGGCGAGCTGGCGCTTCACCTGCTCCAGCTTCACCGGCTCTGCGTCGACGACGATGGTCATGCGCGAGACGGTCGGATCCTCGGTCGTGCTCACCGTCAGCGAGTCAATGTTGAACGCCCGCGCGCTGATCAACCCTGAGACGCGCGCCAGCACGCCGAAATGATTCTCCACCAAGACGGAGATCGTATATTTTTGGCTCATTGGAAATGAATGATTTCGCCGATTTCAAAAATGATTTCGCAGATAAAACAACGCACCACTTAGAAAAATGTTACAGAGTGTTCTCATCTGCGTAATCATCTTTTCAAAATCTGTGAAATCTCCCGTTCATCCAAGGCTTAATTTCGATTCCTCGTCCGCTTCCGCGCGCCGGCGCTGGGGCACTCCGCCGTCCTTGCTGAGAGTCTCAAAGGTGCCGAGCATCTGGTCGTGCGGTTTGCCGGGAGCGATCATGGGCCAGCAGTTCTCGTCCTCTTCCACCATGAACTCGATAATGGTCGGACGGTCGGTAGTACTCATGGCCCGGTCAATGGCGGCGCGCACGCCGTCCTTGCGCTCCACGCGAATCCCGAGACAACCGGTGGCTTCGGCCAGCTTCACGAAGTCCACGAAGTTGACGCGGGACTGCGCATGGCGGCCCTCGTAGAACAAGTCCTGCCACTGGCGCACCATGCCGTGGTGCTGGTTGTTCATGATGGCGACTTTCACCGGCAAATGGTGCTGGGCGGCGGTCGCCAGCTCCTGCGAGGTCATCTGGAAACTGCCGTCGCCGTCGATATCCCACACCACCGCATCCGGGCGGCCGAACTGGGCCCCGATCGCGGCCGGCAGGCCGAAGCCCATCGTCCCCAACCCGCCGCTAGTGATGAGCGAACGCGGCTGGTTGAACTGGTAGAACTGGGCCGCCCACATCTGATGCTGGCCCACCCCCGTGGCGATGATCGCGCTGCCCTTGGTGGCATCCGAAATCTGCTGGATGATGTACTGCGGCAGCAGCTTCTTCTTCTCGCGGTAGGTCAGCGGGTACTTGCGCTTCATTTCCACAATGGTCTTCAGCCAGTCTTTCGTCTCCAGGGGTCCCACTAGTGTGTTCAGCTCGCGCAGGACCTGCTTCACGTCGCCCACCACCGGGTAGTCCACGATGACGGTCTTGTTGATGGAGGACGGGTCCACGTCGATGTGGATCTTTTTGGCGTTGCGCGCAAACTCATCCGGCTTGCCGGTCACCCGGTCGTCGAACCGGGCCCCGATGCCGATCAACAGGTCGCACTGCGCCACGGCGTAATTGGTGTACTCAAAGCCGTGCATGCCGAGCATGCCTAAGCTCAGCGCATCAGCCTCGGGGAATCCCCCCAAACCTAGCAGGCTGGTCGTCACCGGAATCTGCGCCTTGTGGGCCAGCGCCGCCAACTCGGCGGCGGCTCCGGCATGGATCACCCCGGCGCCCGCGTAGATGACCGGCTGCCTTGCGCGCATGATCGCATCGGCCGCGGCGCGGACCTGCGCCATATCCAACTCGGGTGCTGCCTGCAAACGATAGCCGCGGATATTGACGGTCTCCGGATACACAAACTCCGCCTCACCCACCGTCGAGTCCACCGGCAGATCGATCAGCACCGGGCCGGGCCGACCGGTTCGCGCGATGTAGAAGGCTTCCTTCACCACTCGCGCCATGTCCCGCGGATCCTTCACCAAATAACTGTGCTTGGTCACCGGACGGGTGATGCCGATGGTATCGGCCTCCTGGAACGCGTCGTTGCCGATGACCGATGTGCGCACCTGGCCGGTGATCGCCACCATCGGAATCGAGTCCATGCAGGCGGTCGCAATGCCGGTCACCAGATTCGTCGCCCCGGGGCCGGACGTGGCCAGACAAACCCCCACCTTCCCCGTGGCCCGGGCGTAGCCGTCAGCCATGTGGGAGGCCCCCTGCTCGTGCACCGTCAGGATGACCTTGATGTCGGATTGGTACAACGCGTCAAACGTGGGCAGGTTCGCCCCGCCGGGGATGCCGAAGGCGATGTCCACCCCTTCGCGCTTCAAGCACTCCACCAGGATTTGTGCACCCTTCAACTTCATCAGCATATTGTCCATGTTAGCCAAATAAGGCAAATGGCGCTCCACGCCTCTGGGCGCTTGCCCGCCACGGCTCTCGCTAACAGCGGGCCGGGGAGGCATTCGACCACAATTTGAGCGCCTTTAAGTGTTGGAGGCATGGTAACCGTGTATTGTAGCACGGTTTACGAGGGAACTGAAGCAGCGTCTTACGACGGTAATGGGTCAGTGTGCGGGTTCTGCGACCGGGGCGGGCGCGCCACCCGTGCCTAGTTGAAATACACGGTTTTTTAGGAGGGGGCGGGGACGGTCTTGCGGGGGGCACCCTGGGCCCGGGTACTGACATGGGGGTTGACGGAGCAGTCCTGGGGATAGAGATACATCGGCACAAGGGTGCTGGGGTCGTCCCGCTGGCCCTGAGCCAAACGGGCCTGTCCCAGGCGCGCCACGATCGCGGCCCGGGGCAACCCATATTCACTGGAAGCAAATGCGGCGCGCGTTCCGAGGTGCTCCACCACGCGATCACGATAGAGCGCGGCCCCATCGCCGAGCAGAATCACCGGTTCCTTGATGAGTGCCAGGACATCGTCCACCGGGCCCCGAAGGTAGTCCGTCTGGCGCTTCGGCCCGTCAGCCTCAAACCGATAGAGCGCGGCGTACACATTTTTCTGCTTGGCATCCACAACGGGACAGACGAGTTGCGCGGTAAACGGCAGGTTGGCCGCGAGGACATCGAGCGACGGCACGCCGACGACCGGTGTGTTGCGCGCAAAGGCGAGTGCTTTGGTAAACGCCAGCCCGATGCGCAGGCCGGTGAATGATCCCGGGCCGATATCCACGGCGATGGCATCCAATCGGTCGAGCGAGGTGTGCGCCGCGCGCAGGACCCGGGCGACGGCATCGGGCAGCTCGACCGCATGGGGATACTCGGCGAGCAGTTCATAGGAACTCACCAGCTGGTTGCCGTCGACGACGGCCACACCCAACTGGCGGCTGGACGTTTCAATCGCGAGGAGCATCCCCCCACCTGCCGCGGAAGCGCCCATTAAGAATCTCTCAGATCACGGCGATTGTGTCGCCGACCACCGCGGATCGCCGTGATTGGCAGGTGGGGGGACCCCACCACCTGCCGACCAGCCGCAGGCTGGTGACAACAGATGCCATATCGCGTACGGTCTTTTTTGGCAGGTGGTGGGGTCATTCTGTCGCTGCTGATTCTTCCATCGGTGTGGTCGACGGCATGGCAACTCGCAACTGTGCGACAAGAGCCTGTCCGCGCTGGCCGGTGCCGCTGAGTTGCAGCTTCCGGCGGTTCGCGCTCACATGCGTCAGCCGAATGACGAGATGATCCGCAGGCAACGCATCGGCGAATCGCTCCGCCCATTCGATGAACGTGATTTTATGCGGCGAGAAGATCAAGTCCAGATCCAGCCACGCGACGGCGGGCGCACCTTCCAGCCGGTAGCCGTCAATATGCACGAGTGCTGGCTCGCCCGGATACTCGCGCATGAGCACAAAGGTCGGGCTCTTGATGGTGTGCGAATCGCGCCCCAGCCCCCGCGCAATCCCTTGGATCAACGTCGTCTTGCCGCTGCCTAATTCGCCATACATGGCGACGACATCGCCGGCGCGCAGCAGACGGCCCAACTGCTCGCCGAGCGCTTGCGTCTGGTCGACGGAGGCGCTCGTCATCTCAACCGTTTCGTCCTTCGATGGTGCCACGCGTTTTCGCGACGTCGCCATGATCTTGGCCTAGAAGTGTCGAAACCCTTTTGGAGAGAACGGATCGATGCGGCCGTTCGGCTGCTGGAGCTCCACCCGGACGCCGCGGCCCACCGCAGCTCCGATCCGCGTGATCGGACAGGAGCCGATCCGCCGCGGGACCCGTGAAACATCCCGCCGCCCGACGGCGAATAGCAACTCAAAATCCTCGCCGTCGCTCAGCGCATGCTGGATGGTGCGCGCGGCTCGCGAGACCGGAATCCTGGCCGCCTCGATGCGCAGGACGACACGGCTTGCGCGGCTCATCTGCCACAGATCCGAGGCGAGCCCGTCCGACAGATCCATCATGGCATGGATGCGGACCTGGCGCACTAACTGCTGCGCTTCGCGCAGGCGCGGGGTAAAACGCGCGTGCCGCCCACTGGCCAGCGATCCGCCGAGCCGTCCGGTCACGAACAGCGCATCACCCACCTGTGCGCCGCTGCGCAGGGCCAGATAACGATGCTCCACCGTTCCAAGAATGGCGACGTCAACCGTGACGCGCGCGGCACGGACGGTATCACCGCCGACGACCGCCACGCCAAAGCGGCGTGCGCACCGCGCGAGTCCGCCATAAAGCGCATCGACAAAGACCATCGGGGTGCTCGACGGAAGACCGAGTGACACCACCGCGCACAGCGGCGTTCCGCCCATGGCCGCGATATCGCTGACGTTGGCGGCGAGCGCCTTCCAGCCGATCCATTGCGCCGGGGTCGTTCGCCGACGGAAATGCACGTCCTCGACGATCATATCGCTCGCGAACAAGAGCCGCCGACGGCCGGGCATCTTCAGGACCGCCGCATCATCGCCGATGCCGACTTCGACGAGGGAGGACGGCGCGCGCCCCAGGCGACGACGCAGCCGATCAATCAGACGCACTTCACCCAGCGCGTGGACCGTCCGCATGCTCAATGCAAGCCCAGCTGTCGGTACACCAGCGCCATGCTGAGCAGGAGCGTGTTGTGCGTAATGTGGATCGCCATCGGCGCGAACAGCGAACCGGTCCGCTCATAGACGTAGGCCAATAGGCAGCCAAGAATCGTAATGGGCAAAAACCCCAAGACGTTCGTATGGATCAAGGCGAACAGGGCCCCGCTGGCCACCATGGCCACCGGAAGCGAGGCCTGGCCGCGCAACACCGGATACAGCACGCCCCGGAACAGGAACTCTTCAGCAATCGGACCCACAACACAGGCCAGGAAACCGGTTAGCAGTAACACTTCAGGCCGATGCTCCCCGAACACGAGCCGATGAATCTCTTCCACCGGCGGTTGAAATCCCACCCGGTGCGCAATCTCCACCGTGACAAAGAACATGAGGAACAGCCATGGGAACGCCACCATGTAGCCGAACAACCCCGTCTTTATCGACTTCCACCGCGGGCGTCCCGTCAATCCGAAGACGGTCCAGGGTGATCGGCCCTTCCCGACGGCAAAGGAGAGCACGGCGAGCACCACGTACACGTCCAACGCGAGCATCGATAGCGTAATCCAGGTATGGGTATCCAGCTTCCACGACGGCTGATAGAAGGCCGCCGCCATCCGGACAAAGGGGAACAGAAACGCCATGGCCAGGACCAAAAACAGAATGCGGCCCAATTCTCCCCAGGTCCAACGGGACAGGCGCGGAGCCGTAAAGCGCCAGAGGGACTGAATCCGCCCGGTCCAGATTGCGGAGATCCCGACGAGCAGACCCCCGGTGCCCAAACCGACTAATATCAGCGAGAGAAGACCGAGCAAGGCGGCAAAATGGGGTTGACTCAGCGCAGCCTGCTTCAGCGCATAGGCATCCGGCGGCTCAGGCCACTGCGTGCTCAACGTCTCAGGCGCGCTCATCGGATGCAGATCCATCGGATCCGACAGGCCGCTGAGGACCGTCCGGACATAGAGAAACGCGACCAGTAGGCCAAGGAGCACGTACGGAATCCATCCGCGCAGGAGACGCTGAATCATCCCACCACCTGTTTCGGTTCGCCGAAGGCGAACCCGCCAGTCGCCACCCTGATGCTTGCCTCGTGTTCCAGGGCGACTGGCGTCAGGCGGCAGCGCTGCCGATGCCGTCTAGTGCCGCCCTGGAAAACAGGTGGTGGGATCATCCCCACCACCTGCGCTTCACGGCGGCTTGTCGGTTCATGGTGTCTGGCCGCCGTGATGATGCTGGCCCCTCGGCCTTCTGACGGATGATCATCTTTGATGATGACGGTCATCATGGGCTATCCCTGGCAGCCCGGCGTAGGTGGTGGGATCATCCAACCGTCTCCATCCGTGGGAACAGCACCGGGTGGTCTTTTGCAATGGAACGATTCTCGACTGTTGTCGACCACCGCGCGTCACTCAACCGTGCCGGTTCACCGTGCAGTCCTAATTGCTGCCAGATCGCCCGAGCGACTGAGGGCATGAACGGCTCCATATGAATGCTCACGATGCGCAGCACTTCAGCCAAGACCCCAAGCACCTGCTTTAACTGTCGCTCATTCCCGGGCTGTTTGGCAAGTTTCCATGGCGCGGACAGCTCAATGTACTGGTTTGCGCGGGACGCCACCCCCATGATCGCTTCCAGCGCCACAGAAAACTCGAGATGGTCCATGGCCCGCTGGACCGTCTCGGTAAGACTCTCCGCAGCATCGGCCAGCCCTCGACGTCCCTCCGCGCCCGCCCCTCCTACGATCTGGTCCCCTAGAATATCCAATTGGTCCTTCGGGACCACGGGCACCGCTCCCTGGAGGTATCGATCCAGCATGGACAGCGTGCGATTGACGAGGTTACCCAAATCGTTGCCCAGGTCGGTGTTCAACCGCTTGAGGATCGCCTCTTCCGAGAAACTGCCGTCTTGGCCGAACGGAATCTCCCGCAGGAGGAAGTAGCGGTACACATCCGCCGCGTACGGCTGGTCTTTCAGCAGACCGCCGACGACGGCTGTGGGATCCACAATGTTGCCCAGCGACTTGGACATTTTCTGCTCGCCAATCTTCCACCAGCCGTGCGCGAAGATGGTCTTCGGCATCTGCTCATCAGGCACGCCCAATTCATGCAGCATGATGGGCCAGTACAGCGCGTGGTGGCGCAAGATGTCCTTGCCGATGAAGTGGACATCCGGCGGCCACAGGTCCTTGCGCTGCCGTTCCAGATACCGCGGCACCGTGAGGTAATTCAGCAAGGCGTCGAACCACACATAGACGACGTGGTCCGCCGAAAACGGCACGGGAATCCCCCAACTGACCCGGCTCTTCGGCCGCGTGATGCACAGATATTCCGGCAGCGGCTGCTCGAGCAAGCTTTTCAATTCATTGTAGCGGGTCTCCGGACGGACAAACTGCGGATGCTGCCGCACGAATTGCTTGAGCCAATCCTCGTGGGCCCGTAGGCGAAGGTACCACCCTTCTTCCTTCGCCGATTCAAGCGGCCGCTGGCAGGAGGGGCACAGTGGCGCACCTGCGACTGAGCCGGGGGCCCCACGCTCCGCGTGGGGTGGCGAGGAAGTGCCGGCGCGCGATGGTGCGCCGGCGGTGGCGAGTTCGCCCTCGGTCCAGAATGTTTCATCCGGAGTGCAGTACCAGCCCTGGTACTCCGCCCGCGTCAGTTTTTTTCCGTCATAGAGCTGCGCCAGCAGCTCTTGCACCGCCGTGATGTGCGCCGGCTCCGTGGTCCGGATGAACCGGTCGTAGCGGATGTCCAGCGTCTTCCACAGCGACTGGAACGTGCCCACGACGCGGTCCACGAACGCCTGTGGCTCTTGCCCCGCGGCCGCTGCAGCCTGCGCGATCTTCTGGCCATGCTCGTCGGTGCCGGTCAGCAGGAACACCGGTTCGCCCTTGAGGCGGTAGTAGCGCGCCAAGGCATCGGCCGCCACTTCCGTATAGGAGTGGCCGATATGCGGCGAGGCGTTGACATAGTAGAGCGGCGTCGTGAGATAGATCGTCTTAGACATTGAACCTAGTGGTCAGTGGTCGGTGGTTAGTGGTTGTTGCGAAATTGGTGTTTTGTTTTTGTTTTTGCATTTTTCACCGATCACTGGCCACTAGTGTGAGCCATTTCTCTCTCGCGAGGCTGGCCACTAATCTTGGGCTCACGAACTGTTCAATCGAATCGCGCAGGGCCAACAGCTCAAAAGCGGTCGCGACGCACCGGTCAATGTCGAGGTCCGCGGCTTGGGTGGAGATGGACCGCTGCTGCGAGACATGCGTCACCCATTGGGGATCCGCCACCGCCGTCACCGCCAGATCGCGCAGCCATCCCGTCATCCCATCCAACAATTGCACCACCTCTTGCCGCGTCTCCGGCATGGCCGTCCCGATCCATCGCGCCGCACTCGGATCGGCGAATTGCTCCAGCAAACGCTGATACGCCGCCCATTGCTGTGCGAGCTCGATGGCGCGCGAGACGCTGCCGCCGCACAACCGCGCGATGACCGCGGCCATCCCCGGCTCGCAGCCATGCCCCTGGATTAAAATCTGCTGCACCGCGTCGCGCGAGAGCGGCTCGCACCGGATGATCTGGCAGCGGGACCGCACCGTCGGCAGGCAGTGGGCGAGGTGCGCCGTGACAAGGAGAAAATGCGTGGAGGCGGAGGGCTCTTCAAGCGACTTCAACAAACTGTTCGCCGCCTCTTCCGTCAGCCGCTCTGCGCCATCGATGACCACGACCTGCTTTCTTGCGCTGTACGGCCGCAGGCTGATGCGGCCGATGACATGCCGGATGTCCTCAATCCGAATCTGCTGCGCAGCACCGCCCGGTGCCAGGACATGCACATCGGGGTGCATCTGCTTGCCGATCTTCAGGCACGTCGGACAGGTATCGCAGGGACGCGGGGCATTCGACGTGCAGTTCAGCGCCTTGGCCATCTCAAGAGCCAACCGCCGCTTGCCGACGCCTTCCGGCCCGGTCAGCAGATAGGCGTTCGGGATGCGCTCGTGCGTCAGATGCGTCTGCCACATCCGTTTCACTAACTCATGTCCGAGAATCTCGTCCCAAGCCATTAGCAAGTGGTCAGTGGTTAGTGGTCAGTGGGTTGCAACGTGGGTAAAAGTGCATAGTTATCATGTTATCGATTGTGCCGTGGTCTTTCATTAGACACTCACCTTGAGGCGTTGCTGAATCACCGCCACAATCTCATACCAGACGCGTTCCGGTGACCGCGACGCATTCACCACAGCAATGCGCTGGGCATTTCGCTTGGCCCACTGACGATAGCCGCGGCGCACCCGCTCATGAAACGCGCGTGCTTTTGATTCCATCCGGTCGTGCGATCGGTAGATGCGCGCGAAACCTTGGTTGACCGGCACATCAAGCACAATCGTCAGCATCGGCAGCGTGTTGTGGATGGCGCGGCGGCCGAGCGCGTCCAGCCAGGACACGTCGAGGCCGCCGGCGAATCCTTGATAGACCACGGTCGCATCATGAAACCGGTCGCACACGACGACCGTGCCTCGTCGCAGGGCAGGCTGGATGCGCTCTTCGACCAATGCCACCCGCCCACCGATGAACAAGAGCGCTTCAGTCAGCGGCGTCAACTGCCCCCGCGTGTGCAGCAGCACCTTGCGCAGAGAGCGTCCCAGCGACGTGGAGCCAGGGTCTCTGACGAAGATGACCCGGTGGCCCGCCCGTCGCAGAGCGCTGACCAAGTGTTTTGCCTGGCTCGACTTCCCCGAGCCCTCCGGCCCTTCAAGAGTAATGAAGAGGCTTTTTCTTAAAAGCATGGAAAATCCGTCATGTCCGCTTGGGTCTAATCACCGGACCTCCACTGGTATCCGCCACAAGGAATCCGGCATCTTCAATCTGTTTGCGCAAGACATCGGCTTGCTTAAAATCCTGGCGCTGTCTAGCCGTTTCGCGTTCGTGAATCAGTGTTTGAACTTTCTCAGGTACCTGCTCCGCACTATTTTTAGAAAACAGTCCGAAAACTTTGCTACCAAGATCCCGGATTGCATCTGCCGCCGCAACAAGCTCATTCTTAATCGATGATGCTTCATCGGGCCCTCTAAAAGTAACTAAACTAATTTCTGCAGGCCTTATCTGCGTAAGCAACAATTTCTTCTCTGCTTGTCGGCCTAAAGTGACTAGCCTATCAAGTACTGACAGCGCTGCCGCCGTGTTCATGTCATCATCCATGGCGGACATAAATTCAACCCGCAACTTCGCAACAGTTTCTGGCTCAATATTACGTTGGTCAAAACCTTTTCTATAATGCTCCGCCCAATCAAGAAAGCTCACCCAACCAATCAAACGGCGATTTGCCGCCAAAATGTTTTCCTCGCTGTAATCAATCGGACTCCTGTAGTGACTTCCCAGAAAGAACGTTTTAAGCGCATCCGGCTTTTGAAATGCTGATTTAAGAGCGGCTTCGACAGTAATGTAGTTGCCTAGTGATTTCGACATCTTCTCGCCATTGACGGTGAGCAAGCCGTTGTGCACCCAATACTTGGCAAAGGGCTTGCCGAGCGCCTGTGCTTGAGCAATCTCGTTCTCGTGATGCGGAAAGACCAGATCGACGCCTCCCCCATGAATGTCGAAAGCATCTCCGAGATAGGCCGTACTCATGACGGAACACTCGATATGCCACCCTGGACGGCCTTTTCCCCATAGACTATCCCATGATGGTTCATCAGGTTTAGCGGATTTCCAAAGCGCGAAATCTAATGGATCCTGCTTATGTTCTCCAGGTTCAACACGTGCCCCAGATTGAAGTTCATCAATACTGCGGTTTGAGAGCTTCCCGTAACCGGAAAACTTCCTGACTGAAAAGTAGACGTCGCCGCCTGCAGGGTAAGCCATATTTTCTTTAATCAATTGGCTGATGAATCCAGTCATTGACGCATCGATCTTCCGTGTCAACTCTACGTTCTTTGCATCAGGGCGCACATGATCTGTAGCCTTTGGCTCACGGTCGGGAGGATCGATCCCTAGTTTTTTGAGCGCATCGTGGTAACTCTGAAGATACCGCTCGGCCACTTCCCGGCATTTGGCTTTCAGATCTCCCGCCCCCCCGGCCCGACCCTCGTGACCGCCGGGGCGGGCCGACTCTTCTCTCGCCTTCTGAATAATTTTGTCGTCTACGTCCGTGACGTTGCGCACGAACGTCACCTTGAATTGCTTGTAGGCGAGATAGCGGCGCAGGACGTCGAAGATGTAGGCGCTGCGGGCGTGGCCGATGTGCGGCACGTCATAGACCGTCGGGCCGCAGACGTACATCGTCACCGCCGGAGGATGAAGCGGCTCAAAGGATTGAAGGCTGCGGGTGAGGGTGTTGTAGAGACGGAGCGTCATCCCACCACCTGTTTCGGGCTGCTATTGGCAGCCCGTAAACGTGTCACAGTTGAGTTAAAGCCGGCCGATAGCCGGCAAACAGGTGGTGGGATCATCCCGACCACCTGCGCCACGCGGCGGCTCATGGTCTTTACAGACTCGGCCGTCGCGCGACATGCGCGCGGCTGCCGTTGAATTAAGTTAAGCGCTGGCATGTCGGCTTGCCTACGGCAAGCGAGCGCAGGTGGTGGGATCACTGGGGCGTCTGCGACTTGCGGTACTCTTTAAGATGCTGCTCGATCGCATCAATTTCATGCTGGAGCCGCTCAAGGCGCTCGGTCAGCGGATCGGGCAAATGCGTATGGTCCAGGTTGATGCCGTGGAAGTGCTTGTCCTTGATCTTGGCGATGCGTCCCGGCACCCCGACGACGGTGGAATGCTCCGGCACGTCGCGCAGGACGACCGCGTTGGCGCCGATGATGGACTCGGCACCGATCGTGATGTTGCCCAGCACCTTCGCCCCGGTGCCGATCACCACGTTCTTGCCGATCGTCGGATGCCGCTTGCCCTTCTCTTTGCCGGTGCCGCCCAAGGTCACGCCCTGGAAGAGCGTGACGTTCTCGCCGAGGACCGCCGTCTCGCCGATCACCACCCCCATCCCGTGATCAATAAAGAGGCCGCGGCCGATCGTGGCGGCGGGATGGATTTCGATGCCGGTCAAGGCACGCGCCATCGACATCAAGAACCGCGGCAGCAGCGGAACGCGGACTCTCTCCAAGGGGTGGGCCAGGCGGTAGAACACGATGGCGTGCAACCCAGAGTAGGTCAGCAGCACTTCGATGAGGTTGCGCGCGGCCGGATCGCGCTCAAAGCAGGCTTTTACCTCGGCTTCGCAGGTAAGGCGAATCGCCATGCCGATGATGACCAGCACCACCAGGAACCACAAGAGACCGCTCATCGTTTCGCCTTTTTCACGGTTCGCTGGGCCGCGTGAAGAAGCACCACGGCCTGTGCCGCAATGCCGCCGCCGGCCGGGGAGAAACCTTCCGTCGTCTTCGCTTTCACCGAAACGCACGCCGGGTCCACGCCGAGGAGCCGGCTGATGGCGCGGCGCATCTTGGCTTTGTGCCCGATCAGGCGCGGGGCGTCGGCGATCACCGTCGCATCCAGATTCTCGACCAACCATCCCTTGCGGCGCACCTGCGCGTAGGCGGCTTTCACGAACGTGCGGCTATCCGCGTTGCGCCAGCGCCGGTCGCTTGATGGAAACTGCTCGCCCAGATCCGGCGCTCCGATCGCCCCGAGCAGGGCGTCAGCGACGGCGTGCAGCAGCACGTCCGCATCCGAATGGCCCGAGAGTCCCCGCGCAGAGGGGATCGTGACCCCGCCCAGTTTCAGCGGACGCTTGCCGGTGAAGCGATGAATGTCATAGCCAATACCAATGCGCATTGTTGAATGCGCTCAATGGTTCGTTGGCTCAATAGCTCGATGGTTCCTGACGTCGGAGCCATCGAGCAATCGAGCCATTGAGCTACTGAGCGCCCTGTCCGCCATGTCTGCGTTGGAGGATAGTCCCTGCAAGCAGAAGATCATCTTTTGTGGTGACTTTAATATTCAATGGATCGCCGGGAATCATCCGGACCGGAAATCCTCCGGACTCCACGATCGCCGCGTCGTCGGGAAAGGACGCCACATCGCCGTTCGTCCGGGCGAGGGCCTGCACGAACCAGTCGCGCCGGAAGACCTGCGGCGTTTGGACAAACCACAAGGCCTCGCGATCCAGGGTGACCCGGACCTCGCGCGCCGCGTCCACCACCTTGACGGTCAGCGATGCCGGCAGCCCGCAGGCGACCGCGCCATGCTGTTGCGCAGCACGGACCGCCTGCTGAATCAACCGGACAGACACGCAGGGCCGAGCCGCGTCATGCACGAGCACCCACTGCGCCTCCTGTGGGACGGCGGCCAACCCCTTCGCGACGGAGGCCGCGCGCGAGGGCCCGCCCAGGCACGGCTCCAGGGCTTTCGTAATGCGGTAGCGCGCAATCAGCTGCCGCGCGCGCTGGCGATCTTCCGGGCGCACCACCAGCACAATCCACCGCACCGACGGACTGCGCTGAACGGCCCGCAGCGTGTGCGCCAACAGCGGCTCGTTCCGGACGGGACTGAAGGGCTTGCTCACCCGACCGCCAAACCGCCGGCCGGCACCTGCCGCCGGAATGATCGCCGCAACGTTCGCCATGTCTGCTTATCTCTTGGGAGGGGCGCCTTCCGGCCGCACGAACACCATCCGACCCGCCGCCGTCTGCAGCACGCTGGTCACCACCCCGCGAATCGTCTGCCCGATGAGCGACCGGCCATTTTCCACCACGACCATCGTCCCATCGTCCAAATACGCGACCGCCTGGTTATGCTCTTTGCCTTCCTTGATGGGCTTGATGTCGAGCGTCTCGCCAGGCAGCACGACCGGCCGCAACGCCTGCGAGAGCTCATTCACATTCAGCACGCCCACGTTCTGAAGCTCCGCCACCTTATTCAGGTTGTAATCATTGGTGATGATCCGCGTACCCAAGATCTGGGCGAGCTTGACCAGCTTGGCGTCGATCTCGGCGATGGCCGGCAAATCTTCCTCATGAATCCGCACGTCCACCGTCGGCAACTGGCGCAACTGATTGAGCACCTCAAGACCGCGCCGTCCGCGGCTGCGCTTGATCGGATCCGAGCTGTCCGCCACCGTTTGCAGCTCCTTCAGGACGAACTTCGGCACGAGCAGACGCCCTTCAATAAAGCGCGTTTTGCATAAATCAAGCAGCCGCCCGTCAATGATCGCGCTCGTATCCACGACGTAGGAGTCTTCCCCGCGGTCCTGGCGCGACAACCTGACGTAGGGAATGATCACGTTGAACTCATCGCGGCCGCGCAGCGCCATGGCCATCCCGAGGTAGCAGAACGCCCAGGTCAGCACAACACGAATGGTTGCGGCCGTACTGATATCAAAGGGGATGAGGGCAATGGCATCGGAGACCATCTTTGCCATAATCAACCCGAAGAGCAACCCGAACACCGCTGCGGAGAAGCCGCGCACTGACACACGTCCGATTCGGTGAATCACCGCTTCGATCAAGACGAGAATGACACCAGCCCCCGTCCCGATGCCCATGCGCAACAGAAAGGGAACCCCGGTCTCACGACCAACCACCTGCGATCCCAGGAGTGCCGTAATAATGATGAACCCAATCCGCACGAATCTTAGATCCATTGGTCTGACTCCTAAAAATGATGGGGATGATCACATAGACTGAACATCAGATTTCGCAGATGACAAAGACAAGACATCAAATCTATTAAAATTATCTGCGAAATCATCTTTTCAAAATCTGCGAAATCAACATATGCCGTATGCTGTCATTCCAGAGCCCTTGCCACAGCTTCTCGAACATGGCGGACGGTGATGATCTCCATGCCCGCCACCGGAGCGATGGTGCGCTGGGCCGCGATGAAGCACCGGTCAAATCCGACCCGCTTCGCCTCATGCAATCGCTGGGAGATATTCGTCACCGGACGGACCTCCCCGGTAAGCCCCACTTCGCCGATCGCCAAATCTTTTCGGCTGGTCGGACGCTCCTTCAAACTCGAGGCGATCGCAATCGCAATCGCCAAATCCGCGCCCGGCTCCAAGAGCCGCACCCCGCCGAGCGATGAGACGAAGACGTCCTGCTGGCTCAATTGGTGCAGGCCCACCCGGCGCTCCAACACCGCCAGCAGCATCGACAAACGATTGAAGTCGACCCCGGTGGTCCGCCGCCGCGGCAGGCCCATCCCGCACGGGCTGGTCAGCGCCTGCACCTCAACGAGGAGCGGGCGGCTGCCCTCAAGGCTCACGGTCACCATGCAGCCCGGCACCGCTTCGGTCCGGTCGCTCAAAAAGAGCTCCGAGGGATTCGACACCTCGACGAGCCCTTCCGATGTCATGTGAAATACGCCCAACTCATAGGTCGCGCCGAACCGGTTCTTGGTGGACCGGAGCAACCGGAACCCGCTCGTCGGCTCGCCTTCGAAATAGAGGACGGTGTCCACCACATGCTCGAGCACCTTCGGCCCGGCGAGGAACCCCTCCTTGGTGACATGCCCGACGAGAAAGAGCGAACTGTGGCTCTCCTTCGTGAGCCGCACCAGTTCATGCGCGCAGGCGCGTACTTGCCCGATGGAGCCGGGAGCTGAGCTCAACCCGCTCGTCTCGATCACCTGCACGGAATCCACGATGACCACCTGCGGCGTGAGGTGCTTCACCGCTTCCATCATGACCTCAAGCGAGGTCTCCGCGAGCA
>Ga0209515_10003698_pt1 | contig 21416 bp, 19 predicted proteins | sample Subgroupgradi54m_FD_187454 | JGI IMG/M metagenome (GOLD analysis project Ga0209515, IMG submission 187454) | Subsurface groundwater microbial communities from S. Glens Falls, New York, USA - GMW60B uncontaminated upgradient, 5.4 m (SPAdes)... ... | reverse complement strand
TGGCCATCGTACGAGCCAAAGTCTCACGACTTCGGCTACCCGGCCAACGAGCGCGAGTGGGTTTTGAAAGAGCCTCACGAACAAAAGCAGTTGGAGTGTGAAATATGCAGGCTACGCCAAACCACCGGCGGCCGGCAGGGCCGAGTTGAACAGGGCCGTGATCTGGGCGGCGGTCAGCGCCTGGTTGAAGACGGCGAACTGGGCCATCTGGCCATTGAAGCGGCGGTTCTCGCCATCCGTCATCGCATCCAGCCCGAGGTAGGAGGCGACGTTGAAATTATCCGGGGCGAGGGTCGCGGGCAAAGGAGTCGATTGGAGGGCCGTGGTCGTGTTGCCCAGGTAGATGGTCGCCTGGGTCGGCTCGATGACGAGCGCGACCAGATTCCACTGGCCGGGCAGGGGGACCAGCGCGGAGACCAGGGTATAATTGGCGCCATTCCAGACGAAGCGCAGATCGCTGTCGGTGCTGGCGCTGCCGGAATATTGGAAGCCGGCGGCATGGGAGGTGTTGTTGTCGCGATTAAAAAACAATCCCGCCCAGGCATTTTGGACGCCCGTGGGTTTGATCCAGCCGAGGATGGTCACGGTGTTGGACGTGAGGTTCAGCGCGGGCAGTTTGACATCCGCGTCGGTGCCGTTGAGCGCGATGGCATTCTGGCCGGCGCCGAAGCCGGGGAAGTCCGGGGCGCCGAGGGTGCCGGCGGCGAACGTCACCCCGCCCTCGGCGGTGCCGGTGAAATTATTGGGTGAGAGATCGCCCACGGCCGGACCGGCGGCCTCGTTCAGCGGCCAGTAGGCGAACGGGTTCAGTGCCAGGACCTGGCCGGCGAAATCCTGCACGGTGAGCGTGACGGCATCGCTGGTCGCGGTGGTGGCGCCGGCGGTCACGACGACGGTGTAGGCGCCGCAGTCGGCCAGTTTCAGATCGGCGAGGATGAGCGAGGCCATGGTCTGTCCGGGCAGATCGGTGCCGGTCTTCTGCCACTGGTAGGCCGGCGGTTCCGCGGAGACGACGGCCGCGGTGAGCGTGGCGGTCTGGCCCCGTTCGTAAGCGGTCGCCGCGGTCTGCACGGTGGCGGTGACAGACTGGACCGTGAGCGCGACGGCGGCGCTGGTGATGACGTTGGTGCCGGCGGTCACGACGACGGCATAAGACCCGGCGTCGGTGGCTTGCAGATTGGCGAGAGTGAGTGTGGCGGTGGTCTGCCCGGCGAGCGGGGTGCCGTCCTTTTGCCACTGGTAAGTCGGCGGCTCCACGGAGACGACGGTCGCGGCGAGCGTGGCGGTCTGGCCCAGATCGTAGGCCGTTGCCGTGGTCTGCACGGTGGCGGTGACGGGTTGGACGGTGAGGGTGACGGCGGCGCTGGTGATGACGTTGGTGCCGGCGGTCACGACGACATCGTAGGCGCCCGAGTCGCCGGTGGCCGGGCTGGCGAGGGTGAGGGTGGCGGCGGTTTCCCCCGCGAGCGGGGCGCCGTTTTTCCGCCACTGATAGGTGAAGGGACCGTCGCCGGTGACGACCGCCTTGAACGTGGCGCTCTGGCCCGGATCGCGGGCGAGGGTCGCGGGCAGCACCAGGACGGTCGGGGTGCCGGCCGGGATGCGGTAGGCGATCACGCGCAGCTCGGTGCTGAGGTTGCCGGCGAGGGCTGTCGCGCCCGGCGCGTAGCCGGTGAGCCGGGCATGGAGGGTGCGGTCGGGCGGCATGGGCAGCCAGACGTTCTCCGAGTTGTTGTTGTAGCTCGAGGCGGGTCCGGTGTTCACCGACAGGAAAAAGGCGGCCTTCTCCTCGGTGTCCGGCTGGAGGACGTAGATTTCATATTCCCCGGTACCCTCGGGCGTGGTGTCGCCGCAAAACACGCCGGCATAGACGAGGATTTCGACCGCGGTGTCGGGCACGACGTCGGGGACGGGGCAGGGGGTGTCGACGTTGATCTGGAGCGGCAGCGTCGTGCCGGGCTGGTCGATGTTGCACCAATGAGAGAGCGGGACGGGGGTGGAGAGTTTCATGGGAGCGGAAAGGTGGAGGGATCCGCTCACGCGGGCTGGCGGTAGGCGGCCAGGCGGAGGGCGGAGAGAATGTTGCCCATGAGATTTTCCACCGGGAAATTGCCATACGCGCCGAGCACGACGTGGAGTTTGCGGTCGGGCGGCATGGGCAGCCAGACGTTGTCCGAGTTCTGATTGCGCTGGGATCCGGCGTAGGGTTTCAGGACGAGATAAAAGGAGGCCCGGTCGCCCTGGCGGTTTTGCGAGACGTAGATCTCATAGCGGCCGGCGGTGTCGGGGGCGGAGGGCAGGCAACAGACCGAGGCGTAGACGAGGATTTCCGTGGCCTGCCGCGGGACAACGGCCGGCGGGATGGGGAAGACCGCCTCGACATTGAAATTGGCCGGCAGCAGTCCCAGGGGATGGTTGAGATGCGTCCAGCGCGAAACGCGGGCGGCGATGGTGGCGACGGGAGGGGGCGTGGGAGCCATGAAAGATGTGACGGGCGTGGATGGGTCGCAGCGCGACCGTGTTACGAGTGCGGCGGTTAATTCGCGAGTCGGCAACGGCCGCGGGTAAGGGGAAATCCGCATGAAATCGGACGCCGGAAGGCAGGGCTGGGTCGACGAGCCGGCCGGGTTCGAGATCGCGATCGGAGGGATCATCGCGGTTGCCTCGTCGGGGCAACCCTACCGCCTTCGGCCTTCCGAGGTAGTGCTGGGTCGACGACGAGCCGGCCGGGATTGCCTCGATCCGCTTTTTACCGGAAGCCGGCGAGGCAGGGGAGGAGCGGGCTGTCCGCGAATCCGTGGTTAAGAACAGGGCAAGGATCGATCGGGGCAGACGCCCGCGCCGGGCGGTCGCATGAGGTCAACCGCCTTTGAGGTGGCGCACGTACTCTCCCTCGACGATCCCGGTGCCCGCGTGATGGTTGCTCTGCCACACATAGTAATAGCCGGGCTCTCCCACGATTTCGAACTGGTCCCCGACGTTCCAGCTGCGGCGATCGGCTTCGGCGAGGTTTTCGAGATAAACCACGGCGCGTACGTGGGGCATCGCCGTCCCGGAACTTTCTTCCGACCGGTGGACCTTTTGACCCTTCCCTTGGTCGCCGGAGGTGGAACCGGACGACGCGGCGGCCGCCGCCGCATCGCCGGCGTGGGGACCGGCGATCTCGCTGTCGTCTTCCGACTCCGAGCTGTAGAGCTCCTGACGCATCCGCTTGAATTCATCGAAGCCCCCCCTGTTCCGGAATTTGGCCTTCGGATCGAAGGCCTGGTTGAAACGGTCGTCGGCCCTCTCCCCCTTGCCCTTGATCCGCGACTGGCTGGGAGTCGATTTGCCGTAGGCGGAGTAGGGATTCATCTGGAGGAGACGCATCATCAACTCATAGGCGTGCATTTTGTCGTATCCTTCCTTCTGCGCGATCAGGGCGTCGAGCTGGGCGTAGAGCATTCGATAGTCCAGGTTGGCGCGTGCCAGTTGGTGGCGGTTGATGCCGCGGGGGGCTTCGCGCTCGAACTGTTCCTCGAACTGTTCCGGCGTGAGCACCTGTTGATCCCGCAAGGCGCGCAGGTCGAAACCAGGCGAGGCGAAATACCGGTGGAGGCGCAGGGCCAGGCTGGCGTGACTGAGGCTGTGCGGACCCTGGCGTGTGGCCGTCATGGCGTTCTCGGATTTTATCTGATGGTAGGTGAAATTCGTCGGATAGCGGGCGTCATGAGCGGGTGCGGCGCTCGTGGCTCTAAGCTCGTCGTCGTGCTGTTGCGCTTTTGCCTGGGTCTCGTAAAGGGTGGTCGGATCGTAGGAGGAATAGAACCGGATCCACGTTTCGCCTTTGGCATTGCTGGTCGCGACGCGCGAGAGCACCACGCGTTGGGCGACTGGGCCGGATCCGGGCGGCGGCGAGGCGGGGGCGCCGGCGGTTGGCAGCTGGCCGAGGGCAGCCGGGGGATTGAGGATGGCGGCGAGCTGGGCCAGCCGGGGGGAAGCCGTGACCAAACCTGTGCCCGGGCGTGCGGGGTGCACGGACTTTGGGCGTTCCGCCGCGCTGCGGGAGGAAGGGCCGGCTGACCGGATGATGGCAGCGTGTTGGTGCAAGGCCAAAGTCGGTCCGGGCGGCGGGGGAGGGAGCCGGGTAGCGCACCGGCTCAGATGTGGAATATGAATGACGGCCTGCCGCCGGGCACATCCTTATGGAAGGACACGCTGGACGTCAGGCTGCCAAACAGCACAAAACCGGAAGCGGGCGCCGCCGCCATCACGAGCGCCATGGCCGGCTTGCTGATCACGACCTTCGAGGCCGGGGGCGCGCCGTTCGGGCGCTGATAGTAGGCGCCGCGGTTGACCGTGTTGGTCTTGTCGTTCCGGTATTGCTGGTATTTCGCGCGCATTTCCGCGAGGTAGGCGTCGGCCTCGGCCTTGATTTTGGCCTGCGCCGCGGCCTGGGCTTTGCTCAGACCTTCCTTGCTGCGGCTCAGCAGCTCGGCCTTCCTTTCCTCGGCGGCGGTGGCGGCCTCGGTGATTTTTTGCTTCTCGACCAATTCCTTCACCTTGCCTTGGCCGATCATCGCCTCGAGCTCATCAATGAATGCTTTGGCGGGTCTGTAGAATGCATTCCGGTCGCGGGCCGGGGGAAATTCCGCCCGGGTGAGAAGGCCGTCGGCCTGGGTGGCGAGTGCCTGGGCCTGCTCGCTGAACTGCATGGCATAGGGGGCGCCCTCAAAACGATATTCGTTGATCGCCTTGCTGTTCGCGGCGATCGCCCGGGCCAGGAGGGCGAACTTGTTGCGGGTGATCCGCAGCGTCGTCTCCGCTTCCAGCTGCTGATCCCGTTCGACATCCTGGCTCGACGAAGCCGCGGCAACGGGGACCTCGGCCTCGCTATCATCCGCCGACTGGTCATTCTGATCGACGGCTTCCAATTCGGGGGCCGGCTCAAGCCTGGTCGGCGGCGGTTGGTCGCGCTCCTGCTGGGCGGCATCGATGGCGCGGAGGAGATTCTCGTGGCGTTGTTGCAGGCGCTGCTGCAGCCGGGCGCGCACGGTGGACTGACGCTGCTGGAATTCCTCGTGTTTCCCCCCCTGGCTGCGGCGGGCGGCCTCGCTGCTGCCGCGGTCAAAGCCCTGGCCTTTGCGCCCCTTGCCGGGAGGGGCGGCGATGAATTTTTTGCCCTTGCCGCCGCGGCCCTTCGGGTTGCCGCCGAATTGGCCGCGGATTCTCTGCACCGGCGACGAGCCGGGAGCGGAAACCGGCGGGGGCGAGGCGGCCGGCCCGGTCGCCGCCGTGATGTGACTGGCGCGGGCGCCCATCACATCGGCTTCGCGCTCGAGGGAGGGATCGTCGTTCACGGGAACGCCGGACTTCATCTGCAGGGTGGGTTTCACGCGGTCCTGGGCCTGCTGGACGACGTGCCACGCCTCGTGGGGCAGATGTTTTTCCTGACCGGGGGCGAGGTGGATGTCGCCGCCCTGCGCGTAGGCGTGGGCGTTCAATTGCGCGGGTTTCGAGGAATTGCGGCGCACGCGCACATGGTCGAACGACCGGCCGGAGAGGGATTCGACGCCGGCCTTAAGCGAGTCGGGCAGGCCGGTGCGGTTGGCGACAAGCTGGACCGGGGTCGTCCGTCGGCGATCCTTCGACGGATGAGTGCGTTCGGCCGCGCTGCGAGACTTCGGTCCGGTGGGGCGAGTTTCGGCATGCGCGTGCATGAGGAGGTGGAAGGTTGAAGCAGAACTGCGTCAGGGCACGAAGGCGGTCAATTCCCGCAAGACCCGGGACAATTGCACGGCGATGCCCGAGCGGACGGCGCGCGACGTGGCCCCGCCGGTGTAGAGGTGCAGGTTGTCGGGAATGCGGTTGAGAATGATGTAGAAATTCTTGGTGACCGTGTCGCGCGTCAGGCTGACCCCGACCTTGTCGTGAATCTCGTTTTTGATCGCGATGAGCTTCATCACATTGGAGTGGGCCGTGGCCAGCTCGGCGCGGATGGCGACGATCGAAGCCGGGATCACGTTGGGTCCGCGCAGTCGGTAGGCCCGGGTATTCCAATTGACGGAGGCGGCGACCGCGGCGAGGCGGACCATGAGCGGGGCCATGACGTCGAGCCGCGCATGCAGGTCGTCGTAGCGGGTCAGCGGATTGTAGGCACCGAGGCCAAAATCGGGGGTGAAGTCCTGGATTTCGTGCAGCGTGTGGTAGGCGAACTTCGAGCGGTGGTCGAAATCCTTGCGCCAAAAAGCCATGGTGGAATCCGCCACCGCCCGCATTTCCGGCGCCGTTCCCCCGACCTGATTGGTGAAGGCCAGCATGCGCGCGGCCGTGTAGGAATGACGCGCCCACATGGGAATGCGATGCGTGCGGGCATAGATGTAGCTTGCATGGGTTTCCTCGGTGGAAGAGCGCACGCCCTGATGCGGGTGAAGCGCTTGGAGGGCGCGGGCGGCGGCGACATCCGCGACGGGAGCCCGGGCCACCGAATCGCGATCGATATTGGACGTCTGCGGCCGGACATACGCCGCGCGTCCGGCCAGCGTCGTGGCGGTGGAGGCGGGCAGCGGCCCCAAGTGGCCGATCGAGACGATGTAGTTCATCACGTCGTGCAGGACGGCGACTTTCACCCGCTGGGGGTAGTTGGCGGGATTGGCCAGGACGGTCATGAAGTTTCCCGGCAACTGCAGGCGCGCGTGGAACATATTATCGTGGTTGAACCAGTTGCGATAGTCCGCCCAGGGCGCCACGGCCCGCGCGGGATTGTTCGCGGAGAGGATGGCCACCATGCCGGCGGGCCGGGCCGGGTCGTTGACCCAGACGTGCAGGCGTGTGAGCACGCTGTCGAGGTAGGCGTCGACCAGCGGGCTCGCCTGGACCTGCGTGGCGAGATGTTTCTCCTCCCGCCGGCCCGCCTTGGAGGTGACCCAGCCGTAGAGGGCTTGCCCGAGATCGATGAAGTTGTTGTAGACGCGGGCCTGGTGTTTGCGCCCGAAATCCGGGTGGCTGTTCGGGCCCATCTGGCCCTGCCGGTCCTCGATCCATTTGCCCAGTTGGCGCGTGACAACGCCGCCGGCATCGGCCTGGAGGAAATGCAGCATGGTCTCTTCCAGCGAACCGGCGCCGGCGGCGAGGGCGGGCGGCCCCATCGCGGTGACAATCTGGTTCAGGACGCCCGCCGTGACCCCGGCCAGGGCGGCGTGCTGGACGTTGACGGCGTCGGTGTAGTCGTTGTTCGCGACGATCAGATAGCGCTGCACGGGATTGCGCGAGGATTCGTCCGGTGCGGCGCGCGGACGACTCGCCCCCGGTCCGCGGGCCAGCCGTGGGGCGGCGACCTCGGCCGCTCCCAGCGCCTGCGCCTTCCGGCCGTTCGCCTCGGCCTCCCGTTCGAGGTGCGGGGCGTCATTGATCGGCACGCCCTGCTCCTTGAGCTGCGTGGTTGCCTTCACCCGGCCCTGCGCCTGCTGGACGACGTGCCAGGCTTCGTGCGGTAGGTGCTTTTCCTGGCCGGGGGCGACATGGATTTCGCCGCCCTGCGCGTAGGCGTGGGCGTTCAGCTGAGCGGGTTTCGCGGAATTGCGGTGGACGCGCACATGGTCAAGCGACTGGCCGGAGAGAGACTCGACGCCGGTCTTGAGCGAGTCGGGCAGGCCGGTGTGGTTGTTTGCGGGAGAAGGTGGATTGAGAATGGCGGCGAGCTGGGCGAGCGGCCCCGCCACCGGCCGCCAGCCGGGGGCGGCCGGGCGGGTCAGCTTGTTTTTCGGCGCCCGAGATCGCTCCGCGGCGCTGTGCGAAGCGGTGGATGCGACCGGGTGCGGCGGGAGGTGGCTGCTCATGCGGGCAAACGAGAGGGAAGGTCCGCGCTCCCGCCCCGGAATGTTGTCGCGGCCGGCCGGGCGGTGGGAGACGGCGGGAGCACAGTTGTCATGGGTTCGATCACGAACCGGACTGCAGCTGTGCGCGGGCGAACTTCACCCGCGGATCGCGGTCGCCGTAGTTCCGCTGCAACACGGCGACAAGCCGCTCTCGCCAGGCCCGGGCGGCCGGCCGGTCGCCGGTCGCCTCCGCCAGGTCAGCGAGGTTTTCGAGGCTGGTGGCGGTGAGTTCGTGGTCGGGGCCGGCGTATTTGCCCACGAGTTCCAGGTCCCGCTGCGCATAGGCCTGGGCCTGGGCGTAGTTTTTCTCGCGCAGGCGCAGCGCGCAAAGCTGCCGGAGCGCATGCGAAAGGCGCAGGTAGTTGCGGGCGTTGCCGGCGAGGGCGGCGCCGTCCGCGGGGTCGAGCATCCGGCCGAACCAGAGTCCGGCCTTGCGCCAGTCGCAGTCGTCGCTGGCGCGATCGGCGAGGAGCTGCGCCAGCTGCAGCGCCGCGGCGCTTTGCGGTCCGTGCTCGCGCCGGCAGTCATGGTAGCGGCGCACCAGGGCGCGTGCGGAGGTCGGAATTTTTTTCATGGGTTTCCGGGCTGGATCAGGGCGCCGCGGCGGGATAGGCCCAGCCGGCATAGGGGACACCGTAGCGCACGGCAACGTTCATCACCTCGTGGAATCGGTGGGTGCCGGACAGGTTGAGGTCGAGGCCGTTGTTGAAGAAGGCGAAGATGCCCCAGGCCATCGCCTCCATTTCATTGGCGGTGGCGCCGATGGTCTGGCCGAGCGTCAGGATCTGCGCGGTGGTGGCGGACGGCCCGGCGCTCAAGGGTACGTTGTTAATCCGCGCCGTCTGCGTCCACTGCGCGCCCTCGTTGGGATTCCAATGGGTGCTACGTGCGGCGGTGTGAGCGGCGGTCAGCCGCAGCACCCAGGGGGCGATATACGCGCGGGCGAACAGCGCATAGTCGGCCGCCAGGGTGACGCGGCCGTAGATCGTGCCTGGCAGGTTGGCGATGAGGCCGTCGTGCAGCGTCGTGCCGTAGCCGAAGGTGAAGGCGAACCCGGAGGCTCCATAATAAATGCGGTAGCGGCCGCGCGCGTTGATCGCGGCCGCCTGCATGTTCGCGGCCTGCGCCTGGTGCCACAGTTGCAGGCGCTGCATGAAGGCGAGCACGCGCGGGGCGATGTTGGCGCTGGTATGGACGGTGGCGGTCAGCGCGTTTTCGGTGGCGAGGTTGGCCGCGCTCAGTACCTCGCCGGCGAGGGCGTCGGCCAGCTCCTGCCAGTTGCCATAGGAGCGGTTCTCCGAAACGGTGGTGCGGCTGGTCGACGATCCGGCGGAGGCGTGGATCCAGCGGTCCAGGATCGCGCGGGCTTGGAGCTGCTGGGCGGCCGTGAGATTGGTGATCGTGGCGAGACCGGAGACATTCGGCCACGCCGTGCGGGTGAAGTAGCGGCTCTCGCCGTTGACGGTCACGTTGCGTTGCACCACCCGGCGGCCCGGGGCCGCCGGCGCACGGTTTTTGCCGGCGGGGGGCGGAGCCACTTTGCGTTGCGCCGCGCGCGCGCCCATCACGTCGGCCTCATGCTCCAGCCCCCGGTCGTCGTTGATGGGCACGCCGCCGTCCTTCAGCTGCATCGTCGGGCGCACGCGGCCCTGGGCCTGCTGGACGACATGCCAGGCTTCGTGGGGCAGATGTTTTTCCTGGCCGGGGGCGAGATGGATGTCGCTGCCTTGCGCGTAGGCGTGGGCGTTCAGCTGCGCGGGCATGGGGGAATTGCGGTGGACGCGCACATGGTCGAGCGACTGGCCGGAGAGGGATTCGACGCCGGCCTTGAGCGAGTCGGGCAGGCCGGTGCGGTTGGGCGCGGGCACATGGACGCGGGCGGCGCGCTGGGCCGGGGGCGACGACCGGGTGCGCTCGGCGGCGCTGCGCGAAGCCGGACGGGAAGCAGAGGGCTCGGCGTGGTGGTGCATTTGGCCCCGATGATGCGCCGGCCCGGTTCCGCCCCACGGACGTTTACCGGCGGGTTGAGCCGCCGTCGGGACGTCCGTGGGCCGGGGGAGGTGGCGGGTCAGGCGACGGCCGATTCAGCCGCGGCGAGGGAGGCGGCGGCCGAGGCGGCGGCGGCGGTGGTGCGGTTGAGGTTGTCGTTGGCCGCGTTGAGTTCCAGCGCGGTCTGGGTGGCGGCGTTCTGCTGCTCGGCCTCGGCCTGCCGGGCGAGTTCCGCGAGACTGTCGAGCACGGCGAGGATGCTGACGTTCTGCTTGGTGATGACGAGCGCGAGGTCGCGGATCGAAGCGGGGGCCGGGTTGTCGCCCCAGAGGGAGCCGGCCGACGGATGCGCGGGATCGAATTTGCCGTTGATCGGCGCGAGGAGGGCGCGGAGCCGCAGGCTGGCGTCGATGACCTTGCCGGTGGCGAAGAAGGCCTCCTGGGCGGCGGCGAGCGCGAGCATGGTGTTCTGCAGCGCGGTGGTGGCGGTGGCCAGGGCGGTGGCGGCGTCGGTCTGGGCCTGGGTGGTACCGCTGATCACGAGCGGGGAGATGAGCTCGTTTTTGCCCTTGCGGCGCGCGACCTGGTTGGCGAGCGCATCGATGGCGGTGAGCGCGTCGATGAGCAGGAGCGTGGTGGTGTGGGCCTGCTCCAGCACGGGGTCGAGTTTGGCGACGATCAAGATCGCCTGTCCCTGCGCCTCAGTGGCGAAGGGGACGCCGTGAGCGACGGTTTGGGTGGTCGTCTGCGCGGCGGAGAGGTTGGTGGCGGCGGTGGTGGCGTTGGCCTGGGCGGTGGCGACCGCCTGCTGGCAGGCCGAGTAGCGGGTTCCGAGGGAGTCGCTGACGGCCTGGGCGGCATCCTGGCGCTGTTGTGCGACCGCGAGGTCGGTCTCGAGCTGGCGCAGCTGCCGCGTGTTGTATTGGTCGAAGTCCTTGTCGGGAGGAGTATGCATAAGGCGAAGGGGCTGAAGTTATTTCTTAGCGGTTTTGCGGGAAGGGGTGTCGTCGGGCGCGGGCACGGGTTGCGCCTGCGGGGGGAAGGGCGCGGAGGGGGCGGAAAGCACGTTGGCCGCCTGCTGGAGGAGCTGGCGGTTGACCAACCCGACCGCGAGGGCGAGGCCGTAGTAGGCCCGGCGTTCGAGGTCGAAGAGGTCGCCATACATGTCGTTGTAGCGGGCGATGGTATAGCCGCCGCCCTTCTGCCATCCGTCCTTGCTCGTGAACGGGCTGAAATAGGCCACGTAGAGTGAAGTGTGATGTTTCTCGCCGAGCCATTTCTCCAGCGGCTTGAGGGCGGGGTCGATGCTGTCCCGCAGTTCCTTGGAAATCGGGCCGAGGGTGCGCATCTCGTGCAGGAACTCCTGCTTGATCGCGGCGGTGACGACGGCGGGCAGGTGCTGGCAGGCCTGGTTCTTGGCGTCGAGGGTGGTGAAGCTGGCGGCGGTCAGGGTGCCGGCGACCAGCAGCTCGGCGCCCGGGGCCTTTTCGTAGACGTCGGAGGGGGCGAAGAAGAGCTCGTAGGAGCTGACGCTTTCCGGGTGGTCGGTGCCGGCGAAGGCGGTGACGAAGGCGCCGTTGGGCAGCGGGAAGAGGACGGGTTTTTCCGGGAAGGTGAGCAGAACCGTGGAGGTGATGGGCGGCGTGGCGAACGAGAAGTCGGTGGCGCGCGGTGCGCCATGCTTGGGCATCCGCAGGAAGAACACCGAGTAGCTCTGGCCGTAGCGGAGCACATGATCCTCGGTGTCGTGACGCAGCACGACGGAGCAGGGAACCTTCTCCCCCTTTTTGGCGTAATGGGTCTTCTCGGGGAATTCGAAGCGGGCGAAGGACCTGGCTTTCTGCGCGGCTTCGAAATCAAAAGAGACGACGTCACCGGCTGGCACGGCGTAGAAGCGCACCTCCCGGGTGGCGTCGGCGGTGACGGCGTCGAGGTCGCAGATGGCCTGCAGGCCGGGGGTTTCGGGCTCACCCTTGGCGTCGGGGGCGTTATGGACGAAGGCGCGGAGGGAGGCGTTGCCGACGCGGTCCACGACCGTGACGGCGGTGCCGAGCGCGTCGTCGTCGCGGGCGGCGATGGTGAACTGGCCCGATTTCGAGAAGAGATCCTCGAGGTCGGCGGTGCGGGCGGCCTGGGCGGTGGCGACGGCGGCGTTGCCGGCGGCGAGGGCGGTGTCGGCGGTGCCGAGGATGGCGGCGATGCCGGCCTGGCTGGCCTGGGCGGCCTGGAGGGCGGCGGCGGTGCGGGGGCGCGCCGCCTCGATGTTGGCCTCGAGCGCGAGTGACTTCAGCTGCTCGACGGCGCGGGCGGCCTTGGCGACGGCCTCGACGGCATCCTTGGCGGCCTTGTCCACGGGCTCGTTGATGTCGTTGCTCTTGGTGATGCCGGCGATGCCGTTGACGTCTCGGGTCACGGCGTCGACGGCGTCGGAGGCGGCCTTGATGCTCGTGGCGGCGAGGGCGACGGCGGCGGTCGTGGCAAGGGCCCGGGTGTTGGAACTGGTGGCGAGGGTGACGCCGTTCGCGGCGGTCAGGCTGGTGTCGTTGAGCTTGCGATCGAGGTAGGCGGCGATGGTGAGATTCGCGGTGGCGTCGGCCAGGGCGAGGCGGGCGTCGGCGAAAGTGCGGCGGGAGATGTCGAGCGCGCCGAGGGCGGTCGTGCTTGTGCCGTCGGCGGTGGTGCGGTCGGCGAGGATCGAGTTACGGGTCGCCATGATGGCGTCGTGGAGCTGCTGGGGATAATCGGGGGTGGTGGCGGCGGGCATGGGAGTGTGGTGGGTTGGCGATTGAGGAAAGGGTCAGTTGATCATGACCATCGTGCCCTGGACCTTGGTCTCGCCGGAGGAGGTCAGGGAGGCGGTGGCGTTGCCGGTGGCGGTGAATTCGGTGTTGGCTGTGAGGCCGACGGTGAGGCCGGAGACGGTGACAGCCTGCGCGGCGGTGGCGGCGAGCTTGCCGGCCTGCGCCTGCAGGGTGATATTCTGCGCGGCCTTGATCAGGATGTCGGAGGCGCTGGTGAGCGTGATGCCGTCGGTGGAGAGCTTGACGGAGTTGCTGCTCTGGTCGGTGAGCGTGATGGCCTTGGCGTCGTCGCTGATCACGATGGAGTTGTTGCCCGGGGTGATGAGGGTGATGATCTTTTTCTCCTCGTCGAAGAGCACCTTGAGCTGGGCGTTGGTGATGATCGCCTTTTGGGAGTTCTTGGCGTCCGGGGTGAGGGGCGGCGGGCGGGAGCTGGAGAAGAGGCTGCCCATGATGACGGGGAAGCGGGGGTCGTCGTCGAGGAAGGCGAGCACGACCTCGTCGCCGATCTCGGGGTAGAAGAACGAGCCGGCGTTCTTGGTGGCGTAGGGGCGGGCGAGGCGGGCCCAGATGCCCTTGCCGGTGTTGTCGACGATGGGGACCTGGACGAGCACGCGAAACTGGTTGGCGGGGTCCTGGTCGATCTGCTTGACCGTGCCGAGCTGGAGGCCCTGCACGCCCGGGAGCAGGGCGTAGGCGGGCGGGGCGCTGACGTCGGGTCGCGCGGCGAACCAGGCGGGATCGAGGCCGACCGTGATCAAGGTGGTCCAGTTGCCGTCGATGATCTCCTGGGTGACGGCGCTGACGTAGGCGTTGCCGTCGAAGCGCTCGCCGAGGCCGGAGAGGCTCAGCGTCTCGCCGGGTTTGACGGTGGCGCTGCCCTGGAAGCGCACGGTGCCGCGGATTTTGGCGAGGGAGGATTTGAGGAGCTGGGCATCGCCCCAGATCTTGAGCGTGGCGGAGGTGAGCGGTGTGGTGGTGTTGAGGGCGTAGGGATCGGAGCCGGTCACCTGCGCGAGGGTGCTGCTCTTGTCGCCGCCGAGCGGATTGTTGTCCTGGATCGTGTCGCTGGAGGTGACGAGGGCCTGGGTGGAGGGATCCCAGGAGGCGCAGGCGACCGAGGAAAGCTGCGTGCGGACATCCTCCTCCAGCGACACTTCAAGGATGTCGATGCCATAGGTGACACCGAGGACGGGATCAGCGGAGAGCGCGGGCGGCTGGACCGTGACCTTGCCGTCGGCAATCTGGACCACCATTCCGTTGGCCTCGGCGCGGGCGAGGAGAAAATCCCAGTCGGTGGCGGTGAACTGGGTGATTTCCTCGAGCTGGTCCGAGGTGGAGCTGACGGAGGCGGAGAGCCCGTGGCGGGTGATCAGGGAGCTCATGACGTCGCCGTCGGTGGTGCTGGTATAACACGCGCTGCGGCGGCCGATCGTCATCGCGACGGCGGCGTCGCGGCAGGTGATGGTGAGGGAGGAGTGGCCGCCGCGGTGCTGCTGGATGGAGCTTTTGATGACGAGGCCGGAGAAGACGGCGGTGTTTTTCTCGTGGTAGCCGACGAGGATCTGGATCTTGACGCCGGGGGCGAAATCCGTGCCGGCGCTGACGGAGAAACTCTCGCTGGCGGCGCTGCCGTCGCGGATGACGATGCGGGCGCCGGGGATCCGGTTGAGCGTGTAGTCGACCGTGACGGAGATGATATCGTAGCGATCGTCCACGTCGGTGCCGTTGGCCTTGATGGCGAACGAGGCGAAGTCGGAAGTGGCGGTGATGGGGGAGGGCGCGGGCATGGGAGCGCTTACTCGAGGGGCGGGAAGGTGAGGGCCAGGCCGGCGGGCAGATGCCGGAAGTCGACCAGCTTGTTGACCGTGGCGAGATTGATGTAGTAGCGGGTGTCGCCGTAGATCCGGTAGGAGAGCAGCGGCAGGGAGTCGCCCGCGACGGTCGTGATCCGATGGGTGATGTCGGGGGACTTGTTGTCCTCTTTTTGCTTGATGGCCTGCGGGTTCTCGTAATTGGAAAAGGAGACGTCGGCCTTGGCCCGGAGCGGCGAGCCGTTGGGGGCGAACAGGGTGTAATTGAATGTCAGCGACGTGAGCCGGGCGCCGAAGGACATCTTGCCCCAGTAGAGTTTGAGGTAGCGGGGCTCGTGGATGGAGCCGTCGTAATTGTAGACGATCTGCTGGAAGGAGGTGATCGAGGCGGCGAGGTCGGTGGGGCTGCCGTCGATGACGCCGGTGGCGTCGAAGAGCAGCTCGAATTTCAACTCGGCGGGCGGCATCCGCGAGAACTTGAGGGCGGTGTTCATGCTGCCCTGCGCGGCGGTCGTGTCGTAGACGATCTGATAGGTCTGGCTGTATTTCTCCGGGTTGACCTGCACGGTGAACTGGCCGGCCTTCGAGGTGAAGTCGGGCTTGGTGTAGGAAACGATCACCATCTTGGTCGGGTTGGAGTTGGCCATGGCGGGTCAGCGTTCGTCGCGGGCGGCGAGTTGGTGGCGGAGTTCGGCCAGGCAGGCGTCCAGGATCTCGCGCTTGAGGGCGGTCAGCTCCAGCTCGCCGAGCGGGCGGAGGGCGGCGGTTTCGCTGGCGCCAACATTGACCTTGATGACGAGTTCGCGGACTTCGAGCGGCATGGGGGGATCAGTTGGACTGGAAGTAGCGGTAGGCGAACTGGAGGGACTCGATGAGGATCTCGTTCTTCATGGCGCCGAATTCCGAGAGGCTCCACTTGGTGGGCCACGCGCCGTAGAAACTCCACTGGCGGACGATTGCCGGGGGGGCGGTGTCGCTGGCGCCCGGCGCGAGCAGCTGCAGGCTGAGAACCTTCGGCTGGATCGGCTGGGCGAAGCCGCCCTGGATCGTCTTCTGGCACCACTGGAAGAGCGGCAGCGACTGCGAGACATAGCCGCGCTTCAGCACGAGGTCGCCGTATTTCGGGGTGGTGGGCAGGCGGTGGCGGTAGGTGTTGAGTCCGCCCTCGGCCACGGTCTCGGGCTCGATCTCGACCGAGAGGCCCGAGGCGTCCTGAAAGGCCATGTCGAGCTTGGCCCCGCCGCTGCCCGCCGTTTGCACGCGGAAATAGAATCCCGGTGGCGGGTAGTAGGGCTGGTTACTGGACGTGGGATCGGGCATGGGACCGCACCACCGCGGAGAGCGGGGATCAGCTGTTGGCGATGACCAGGCCTTCGTGGGCGATCTCGATCGTCTGGATGGCGACCTCGTTGCCGTCGGACTTCATCGTGGGCGAGGAGATCTTGGTCGGCCAGGCGTTGGTGAGCGTCCACGTCATGGTGGGATTGCTCTTTTCGTCGAGCAGCTGCACGACGACGCCGATGCGCTTGATCGTGTTCATCGTGATCTGGCTATACCAGGCCCAGAACGAATTATCTTTGACGAAGATGCCGCGCTTCATCGTGACGTTGCCGAATTTCTTGATGCCGGGCATCTTGATGGTCGAGTAGGCGGGGCTGTTGCTGTGCCGGTATTCGAGAATCTGGGTCTCGGTATCGAGCCCGCTGACTTCCTGGAAGGGAATCTTGGTCTGGGTGCCCCAGGTGACCTGGAAACTGAAGGAAGGTAGGGGCCAAACTGCGTTTTGGGTTGAGCCGTCGTCTGCCATGGCGATTGGTTGCTAGAGGTTGTGGTTGATGAGAAAGGTTAGTTAGGCGGACTGCATCTCCTGCTGGATCGTGATCACGATGAACTCAGCCGGGTGCGACACGGCGACCTTGACGCTGATGTTCATGATGCCCTGCAAAATGTCCTCGGGGGTCATGGTCAGGCCGAGGCCGACCATGACCTGAAAGGCCGCGGCGGGCGTGGGCCCGACGATGGCGCCTTCCGTCCAGAGACTGGTGAGGAAATTATTGAGCATGCTGGTGATCAGCGACCAGGTGTTGGCGTCGTTGGGTTCGAAGACGTAATCGTTGGCGGCGAGCTTCATCGACTGCTCGAGCATGACGAGGGTCCGGCGCACGCTGATGTAGCGCCAGTCATCGCTGTTGCCGTCGAGGGTGCGGGCGCCCCAGACGATGACGCCCTTGCCGGGGAACAGGCGGATGGCGTTGATCGACTTGCCGGTGGCGGCGTCGACGTTCAGGTTTTGCTGCGTGAGGTCGGTGATCTTCAGGGTTGTGTCGACGACGGAGGAGAGCGAGATGTTGGCGGGGGCGTGCCAGACGCCCTTTTCATTGTCCACGAGGGTATACGCACCGGCCATCGCGCCGCAGGGCGGAAGGATGTTCATCTTGGCCAGCACGAGGTCGTGGATCTGGCCGTAGGTGGGGCTGGCGATAAGCATCGCGTTCTCGATCTGGAGCGGAGTGGGGGTGTTCGTTCCACCGGGGGGTAGACTCATCTGGGAGAGCAGGGTCTTGACCGGGTCGACCGCAGCGGTGGGCAGCACGGCGGAAAGAATCTTGGGGCCGCCGAGGGTGTTGTAGTTGATATCCGAATCCTCCAGGATGGCCGTTTTCAGGAACGGGTAGTAGCAGGCGGCGTAGTCGAGCCCGTTCAGGCCGATGGCCGTGCGGAAAGCGGCGATGTCATTTGGCCACAGCATGGGATCCGGCGCGTTGCCGCCCTGGACGTCGAGCAGGCCGACCCGCGACTTGAGTGTGCTGCAATGCATCAGAATCGCCTGGTTCACCGACAGGTTGTCATTCGGCTTCAGCAGCGTGGCATCGGGAATGACGATCATGGTCGGAGCATCCTCCTGCATCAGGACGCCCTGGAGGACGTTCAGGAAATCGTTGCCGATGACGTTGGGGTTGGCGAGCGGGGTGCCCTTGACGTTCGGTTTGCCGGAGGGCGGGCCATAGGGGCCGACCGAGACGACGACGCAGGTGCCGCCGCCATTGTCGTAGAACAGCTTGATGCTGTTGTAGAGGTAATAGACCGTGTTGGGATCAGGCTCGATGTCGTAGTACTTTCCGCCGATCACGATGTCGGCGGTGGTGTTGGTGGAATTCTGAACCTTCGACGCCGTCGTGTAGTAGGTGGGCGTGTATTGCAGGTTATCCGCGGCGGGCTGCAATGTCGTGGGATTCATCACGCCGAAATAGGTCATGTAATCCTGGAGCGTGTTGAGCGTGACAGGGACGCCGGTATAGGACTTGCCGGCGTAGGAAGCGCGCGCCGTGTATCCGATGAAGGCCGGGACGGCGGTGGCCACCGGCACGACGGAGTTGGGGAACGCATTGACTTCGTTGATGTAGACACCAGGGGTGGCGAGTGTGTTTGGCATGGCTTGCGGATGGGATCGGGTTGGAGGAATTTACAGGTAGACGAAAATGTCGGAACAGAGGGCGGTGCTGCCCTCGGCGCGGGCGAAATTGGTTCCGGCCACGGGCAGGGGTGCGTAGAGGGAACTCGAACCGTTGTTCAGCGCGAAGCACCGGGCGGGTTGCTGGACGAGCTTGAGCGGGAGCACGGCGGCGAAGGACTTGGCGTCGGGCAGGGAATCGTCGGTGAACGGCTTGAAAATTTCCCGGCTGGTCGGGCCCGACTTGCGCGAGCGGGCTGGTTTGACCGGGGGCGTGGCGGCGGGAGCGGCGAGTCCCTCGCCCGAGTAAGGCACGATGCTGAGGGTGTCGTCGGGCAGCGTGTTGAAAATGTGATAGCGCCAGATCACGGACCGGGCGGCGTAGGCGGCGGTGTAGACGGGTGGCGTCGATACACCCGCGCTGGTGGCGGACGCGAAGGCCGCGGCCAGCAGCGAACCGGGCAGCACGAGCACGGCCCCGGTGTTTGCCGGGGGAAATGGTCGTTCGTCCGCAAACCACTTGGCGAGCACCTGCCCGCCCTGGGCCAGCTGGTAGAGGCCGGAGCCGAACTCGCTGGTGTCGACCGCGACGAGCCACGGGTCGGTGACCTTCAGGCTGCGCACCAACGTGCCCGCGTTGGTTTCAAGGCGCAGCGTGGCGCCGGCCTTGAGCGGTTTCGCCGGGCGAAAATCGAAGCGCAGCAACTGCCGCGGCCACACGTCCTGCACAGACGCCGTGGCGGAGACAGTGAGCGGCCCGCCCCTGGCTCCGGCGACGGTGCTGGTGAAGACCAGGCCTTGGGAGCCGCTGGTGAAATCGACGGCGGTGCAGGCGGCGAAATCCACCGGGCGCGGCACAATCTGCCAGCAGAGCGTGGTGGCGGCGAGAGTCGTCCGGTAGTCGGCGGATTTCATGCCGCGCAAGGCCCCGGGGGTGAGATAGAGCGTGAGACTGGCGCCGTCGCGGAGCAGCTGGAGTCCGAGCCGCTGGCAGGCGGCGGCCGTGGCCGGCAGGGGCTTCGCGGTGAACGCGGTGAAGTCGCCGCCGTAGTATTCGTGCGTGAAGCTGGCGCTCAGCAGAGCGGTGGCGGTGGAGGCGGGGGCGACCATGGCAGAAGAGACGCTCAGGGGGCGAGGCCGACCGATTCGATGGCCGGGACCAGCGACTGCACCTGGCGCTGGCCGACGCCGACCATCCGGATGGTGTAATTGACGGCGGGCAGATAATTGGCGCCAAGATAGGTCCAGAGATTGCTCATCTCGGGGTAGCCGAGCTTCTCCATGTTGAAATAGAACTGACGGATCCCGGCGGGCATGAGCGGGGTATTGCGCGCGTCGAAGAGGGGCTTGCTCCTGATGTAGGCGATGACGGCGGAGAGGTTCTCCAGGCCCGTGAAGTAGTGCTTGTGGGTCGCCGCGAACATGACGTGCAGGTTGAGGTAGATCGGGTCGGTCCCGCGCGGCACCGTCGGGGTTCCGCGGTTCGCCGCGGCGCTGTCGTAGACATTTTTTTCCTCGTCGAGCGCGGTGAGCACGAGGACGATCTTGTTTTCGGTTTCCTGCGGCGGATTGCCCTCCTGGTCGACCAGATTGGAGAGGATCACGCGCTCGAGGCTGTCGCGCTGCTGCCGTTGCAGGCAGCTGTTGATGTCTTCGGCGACGCACTCGAGGGCTTGGGCGATCATGGTGGTCGACGGTCGGGTCGGTCAGGCTTCGCGGCCGGACGGTCCCGGAGCGGAAACGGAAATTCGCGGATGAAGTTGCATGCGTGATTGCAGGTCGGCTGCGGTCCACAGCCCGAACCTGCGCAGGATATCGCGGGCAAATTTTCCCGCAGGCAACCGCGGCGAATAAGGAAAATCCCGCACACACCGGCCGGCGGAGAGCGGGATGGTGAAACGGCCCGTTTGAGGCCTGTTCTCTTGGAGCGATCTGGTTCTGGTTTGGCACCCGCTACGCCGCTGCCATTCGCACCCCGGCTCCTGCCGCCGTTAAAAAAATGAACTCACAAAAGTCCTGGGCAAAAATCGCGGGATGGCTGGTCATCGTTGGCATTGCCACCGTCGTCGTCAACTGGGCCGCAAAGCGCGCCTGCGACCTCTGGAAGACAGGCATCTGACATCTTCGCCGCCCATGGAGTGCGGCAAGGCCCATAAACCACCGGGGCGGTCGTATTCAGCCGCCCCGGTGCAAGTGGCCTCGACTTACCGGCTCAATTGAGCCCTTTTGTGTCATGGCAACGACAATCCTCCGCACTCGTGTTGACACCCGCCGCGCCGCCGCCGCCAAGAAAATCCTTGCTGGTCTCGGGCTCGACGCCACCGCCGCCGTCAATATGCTTTTCGCCCAGGTCATCGCCGAGCGCGGTCTGCCCTTCGCCGTCCGCGAAAACGGCTATGCCTACGCTCAAAGTGAATATGGTCTGACCCCCGCCGAGATGGACGCTGCCGATAAACGCATCCGCCGTAGCATCGAGCGCGAGCGCAAGGCCGGCACGCTCCTCCCCGTTCCCGCTACCTGGCAGGAACTCCGAAAGCAACTGTGAGGGCGGTTTACCAGAAGTCCTGCGCTCGCTGCCTGAGCCCGCTCGCAGACCGGGAACTGGAGGCCGCTCATACCGCTATGCATGCCGCTGCCGCTACCTTTGTGCAGCCCCACTTGCACAGCGGACGGGGCATCCGTCAGCTCAAACCGGGACTCTACGAATGTCGATCTGGCTTGGGCTTGAGGCTGCTGTTTGAACGCTCGGGCGACGATCTGCTGTTTGTTTTCGCCGGGAATCACGACGAGGTGAAAGCCTACCTCAAAAACCGCCGCTAGAACGCCAATTCACTATTTCCAAATCCAAAAGGCGATTTGAGTCGCCACATAAAGTATGGCCAACATTAATGCCCAAAATACCCCGCGATGTTCTGAATAGAGACTTTGGAAAAAATAGACGCTTTCAGCACTAAGCTTCTCACGAAATTCCCGATCGCGTCGTTTACGACGTTCCTTTGCAAGATGCCTCTCTCCACAATGAATGCAGGTTTCGGCGCTGGAACTGATCGGATTACTGCAAATCGGGCATGGCTCGAGGCCCGACACGATTTTAGTGGGGTAGATGGTGGACCTTACTGGTGTCAACCGCTTGAGATACGAATGTTGAATTTGGAAGCAACTGGATGCAGCAATCTGCGGCTATTGGACTGAAATATAACCTTCGTTGCGTATGCCATTGGAGCCTCACGGCGGATTTTTGCACGGTGCTATCCCGACTTCGACTACTGGAAGGGGCGAACGGATATTTTCGGGGGTCTCGTTGGCGCAAGTTATTGCGGTGGCGTGTTCGGTCTTTCGAAAGGGGCGTGTAGTGGCGACCTACCCCCTATCCAAGAGGCCGAGCGGCTGGTAAACTGCCGGCATGTTTTTGAAGTGCAGCACGCGGCGCAAGAACGGCAAAATCCATCGGAGCTGGTCGGTGGTGGAGAGCCGGCGGGTGGGTCGGCCAGTGGTGCAACAACAT
>Ga0209515_10003697_pt1 | contig 21419 bp, 27 predicted proteins | sample Subgroupgradi54m_FD_187454 | JGI IMG/M metagenome (GOLD analysis project Ga0209515, IMG submission 187454) | Subsurface groundwater microbial communities from S. Glens Falls, New York, USA - GMW60B uncontaminated upgradient, 5.4 m (SPAdes)... ... | reverse complement strand
CGCGCTCGGACCTCAAGTCCGAGGCGATAAGTACTGGCGCATCGGCGCCGGTAGGTGTTTTAGATATCTAAAGCAATGATCATAAGATACTATAAATAAACAACTTATGATAATCCCTTGCAGTTTGATCTAAGGGCTTGTTTTTAGGTGTTATCCTATGCTATAGTAATACTGTTACGCGGTGATTTGGTTGGGTCGCTTGCTCCGCAGCCCCGCCCTTGAAGCGGATCGCTTCAAGGACAGGCAGTCCCAAACACGGTTGGTGTTTGAGGCAGCCCCGTAAGGGGAAAAATGTGCTAAAATACCCGAGGAAAAATTGCACGTTTTAGAGGAATAACCCGACGGTATATCCGCCGGGTTTTTTATTTTTATGACACAAGACATTTCGCGTTACCACAGACAATATTTGTTCAAAAAAATTGGTGAAGAGGGCCAACGCAAACTCGTTGCGAGCCGCATCACCATCATCGGGTGCGGTGCGCTCGGCACCGTTCTTGTTAATACACTTGCCCGCGCGGGTGTTGGTTTTATCCGCATCGTCGATCGCGATTTCATCGAACTTAATAATCTCCAAAGGCAAGTCCTTTTTGATGAAGATGATATTAAAGAAAATCTTCCGAAAGCAATCGCTGCAGAACGCAAGGTTAAGAAAATTAATTCTTCTATCAAAGTTGAAGCAATTGTTTCGGATGTCAACTTCACCAATATCGAGCGTTTTATTGAAGGCGCTGATTTAGTTTTAGACGGAACGGATAATTTCGAAACACGTTTTTTAATTAACGATGCTTGCGTCAAATTAAAAAAGCCTTGGATTTATGGCGCGGTGATCGGAAGCCACGGCCTGACGATGTCCATTATTCCAGACGAGACACCGTGTTTACGCTGTGTGTTTGAATCAGCTCCTCCTCCGGAACTAACACCGACTTGTGATACAGCAGGGATTATCGCACCAGCTTCGATGGTTATTGCTTCACTCGAAGCAACTGAGGCAATTAAATTTCTTACCGGAAATAAACAAGACCTTAACAAGTCACTTTATAGTTATGATGTTTGGACCCATGAAACAAAATCCTTTCGGCTTGAAGGATTGCGCGATGCCACGGATTGTCCGACTTGTAAGAGCGGAAAATTTGAATTTTTGACCGGAGATCAAGCGCCTAAAACAACAACGCTTTGCGGCCGAAATGCAGTTCAGATTACGCGGTCTGATCGTGTGAAACTTGATTTTAAGGAACTTGCCACTCGTTTCGAAAAAGTAGGTGAAGTTAAATTCAATCCTTTTATGTTTCAAGCCAAAATTGACGGCTATGAATTTACGATTTTCCCGGACGGCCGTGCAATCATTAAAGGCACGAATGATCCTGCTCAAGCCAAAACCGTTTATTCCAAGTATGTCGGAGTCTAAATGATTTATCTCGATAACGCCGCCACATCCTTTCCAAAACCAAAGCGTGTTTATGACCGGATGAATCAATTTTTGCGTGAAGAAGCGGCAAACCCCGGCCGTTCAGGCCACAGGCTTTCGGTAGCGGCAGAAGGGCAGATTGTCCAATCGCGTAGCCTTCTCGCTAAGTTTTTTGGCGCTAAAAATTTGGAGCGCATTATTTTTACGCTGAATTGTACAGATTCTTTGAATATCGCAATCAAGGGGGCGCTTCGCGATGGGGATCATGCGATTACAACTGTTCTTGAACACAATTCTGTGTTGAGACCTCTCAATGCACTAGAAGTAGCCAAAAAAATAACAGTTACCAAGATTCGTCCTTCTAAAGACGGGTTCATTGATCCGCAAGAGATTAAGAAAGCCTTTCAGAAAAATACAAAACTGGTTGCCATGACTCATGCGTCCAATGTGACCGGTGTCGTACAACCCATTCGTGAAATTGGCCGATTGGTTCGTGAAGCGGGCGCTCTTTTCTTGGTGGATGCTGCTCAGACTGCCGGCGTTGTTTCCATTAATGTTGAGCAGGATTTTATTGATTTACTTGCGTTTCCAGGTCATAAATCACTTTATGGCCCTCCCGGGACAGGGGGTCTTTATGTAGGAGAACGGACGAAACTTATTCCATGGCGCGAGGGAGGGACTGGTTTTGATTCTGAATCCCAGACCCAGCCCGAAACACTGCCGTTTCTTTTAGAAGGTGGAACTCCAAATTCGGTTGGGATAGTCGGTTTAAAAGAAGGTGTCGATTTTATTTTGGGAGAAGGGCTTGAGAAAATCCAGGCGCATGAGCGGTCACTTGTAAAAAAGCTGCGAGAAGAATTAAAGGGAGTGCCGGGACTTACGCTTCATGGCACAGAGGACGTTACCAAATCTGTCGCACCTGTTTCTTTTGTAATTGAAGGAATTGAACCGCAAGAGTTCAGCATTGTACTCGATCAATCGTTTCAAATTGCGGTTCGCGCGGGTTTGCATTGTGCACCGTTAATGCATGAAACACTTGGAACGGCGCCTCAAGGGAGCGTTCGATTTAGCCCGGGATATTTCAATACCTTAGATGAGATTAATCAAGCGATTAAAGCAGTTCGTGAAATTCAAAGTCAAATGGTGGTGTAACGATGGATGATGTCATTTTAACTCAAGAAGGTTACGAAAAACTTAAAGGAGAGCTCCGTACTCTTAAATCAACTAAGCGGCTTGAGGTTGCAAAGCAACTCGAAACTGCACGTGCTCACGGAGATCTTCGTGAGAATGCAGAATATGATGCTGCCAAGGAAGCAAAAGCTCAGCTTGAATCCAGGATTCGTACCTTGGAAGAAAAGCTGATGCGGGCGAAAGTGGTTGATACGAAGGATGCACCCACAGACAAAGTTTATTTCGGAACGACAGTTGAATTAAAAAACAAAAAGACAGGGGGCAATGTTGTCTTTATGTTTGTAGCAGAAGATGAAGCAGATATTTCAAAAGGTAAGCTTTCGATTTATTCTCCGATCGGAAAGGCTCTTTTGGGCCATCAGAAGGGCGAAACTGTAGAAGTGCGGGTGCCCGCAGGTGTAATTCCTTACGAAATTTTAAAGATTTCACGATAATAGCCGACACTTACAGTATGAGAACTTTAAGAAAAAAAGTATTAGATAGTTTTATTTTGACTTCCGTTTTCTGTGTTTTGTCTTCCTCTTTCTATCCAACTCAGGCGTATGCTGATATCGGAAAAGGTCCCGTTCAGAAACTTGGACGAGGTATTTTTTATGTGGTGGCTTCTCCATTTCAAATTCCAAAAGAGATAATTCAAAAAGCTGCTGAAGCAGATCGAGTTTACCTCGTGGCTTTAAAAGGCGTTACCGAAGGCGTTGGTTCCGGTGTTTTCCAGATGGGACGTCAAGTAATGGCTGGTGGTTGGGATATTCTAACTTTTTGGACACCAGCTGGCCGCAAGTGGGGCCCTCTTTTTGAATCCAACTCACTCTTCCCCGAAGTTTAACATCTAAGTTCAAAAAACATCTCAATATATTTCTCGAAAACGAGAGCACGTTTTTGCTTTACTTTCTACCTTATTCAGTGTAAATAGAAACCAAAAGGAGGATCTAAATATGAAAAAGATACTTTCAGTGCTTATTATTATTGCGTTAATCTTTGCTTTTGCGCCTTCGCAAGCGTTTGCAGTCAATACAGCAACGCATGGGAAGATAACGGGGAGAACGGCGATTTATGGTTTAACGTCGTTTTTGATTTGGCCGGGTATCGGACAGTATTTGAATCACAATGAAACCAAGAAGAACGTTACCCATGCCATTGCCGGTCTTTTTCCGCCTTTCCGTTTCTGGTCCGGCTGGGATGCTTTAATTGCTCGCCAGGGCGGTCGTTGGGACGGTAAGATTTAATTCTGGTTTCGCTCCACCCTTCTTTTTCAGGGTTGAGGTATTTTTTAAGCAGAAGCTTGGATATGACGCCAGGTTTTGTATTCTAAGAAATACCTCGACCCTGTCGCTGTAACTTCACTTCGCGGTGTTACCGCCGCTCTTTTAATCACACGATGAGATACTAAATGATTGGAAAAGTGTGGTAGTGGTGTGATCAATTCAGGCAGTGATAGGATTGCAATTGAGGCAAAGGCAAAGGAAGCAGAACATAACAGAAAAGTGACTACAAAAACCCCAACTCTCTTTTTCCGCCGCATAGTCTCTCCTTGTTAATGTTGAGAGTAATCTATACCGCTATATCGACAGAGATTCGAAACTCCTTAAATATGATAGTTTGAATTAAGAGTGTAAAAATAAAAATCCCCACTACTTGACCAGACAGGCCGAATAGTGGGGATGATTGTTTGAGTCTTTATTTCTTAATATATTTCATTCGGCCGTCAGTACGTTCTAACTTTGACGGTGCTGGAGTTGCTTGTTGATAAACACTGGTTGGGGGAGCATAAGCAGGTGCTGCTACTCCTTCTGAACTGCCCAAACAGTTTTCATAACTACGGCTTACCGGGAGGCCATTAAAACCAGGGACCCAGAACGTAGCAACATCAATGATGCCCGAGGCAGCACGAAGGATTGTGCAAACCGTTCCCGTTGCGAATCCGCCAACAGCTCCAATGAATTCAGGCTTATTCTTTTTGGCACCTGCTACCGTTTGAACTGGGATATCGACAAAGCAGGTTACTGCATTTAAGAGACCGCGGCCAAGCATACCGCCTGCTTTTTCACCGTATTTTGGTGATTGCGCCATCTCCCATACATTCTTCGCCTGCGCTGTATAAGAAAAGATAAAACAGAACAGGATTCCGAACACAAGTGCTTTTTTCATAATGTTGTCTCCTTAAACGTTAGTTGGTTTGCAGTATGAGTTTATATAATTCCCAGATGGGAACTATTATAAATTTAAACGATTGGAAATCAAGCAATTTCATAACTGGCATTATTTCAGGGTTTTAGGACAATTTTCCCAAAGTTTTTCCGGCCCAGCATTCGTTTGTGGGCTTCTTTGGCTTCTGCAAGGGGGAAGACAATATCAAGAACGGGTCTTACACGCCCTGTTTCAAGTAGTTTGATAGCCTCATTTAATTCCGTGCGCCCGCCCATGTAGCAACCAATGATGGAATGTTGACGGACAAAAAGGAACCGAAGATCTATCTGCGCTGTTCCGCCGCTCGTCACCCCACAGGTGACGAGGCGTCCTTTTTTAGATAGCGCAACAAGACTTTTTGAAAATGTTTCCGTACCGATATGTTCTAAGACAACGTCTACGCCTCGTTCCTGGGTCAGCTCGCGGGCTTTTTTAGCAAAGTCCATTTTTTTATAGTTAATAACGTGATCAGCTCCGAGATTTTTCGCAAGTTTTTCTTTTTCATCGCTTCCCACAGTGGTGATGACTTGCGCACCGATTGCTTTTGCAACTTGAATAGCAGCACTGCCAACACCCGAACCAGCGGCATGAATCAAAGCTGCTTCACCTTTTTTGAGTTGTGCTCGTGTGACCAACATGTGCCAAGCGGTCAGAAAAACAAGTGGGCACGCCGCCCATTCTTCCCACGAATAACGGTCTGAAACAGGAATTAAATTTTCAGCGGGAACTTTCACAAATTCAGCGTAGCCGCCATCGACTTGAAAACCGATAATTTTGTAATCATTACAAAGGGAATCCCATCCTGATTGACACCATTCACAATGACCGCAAGAAATTCCGGGAGCTACAATCACACGGGTTCCTGTCGCAACACCTTTTACGTTTGCGCCTACTTTTTCGACTTCACCCGAAATATCACACCCGAGAATATGAGGAAGGGAGATTTTGACACTGGACATTCCTTGCCGAGTCCAAATGTCGAGATGATTCAACGCGCAGGCTTTTACACGAATGAGGACTTCGTTGGGTCCGATCTTGGGTTCCGGAACTTCAGTATAAATGAGATGGTCGATATCACCGTGTTCTTTGAAGATAACAGCGTGCATCGTTAATGAATCTTATAAGCAACACCAACCCCATCTCGAATGGGAAGGAGGGTTGAGATGAAATTGCAGTCGTTGAAGAGTTTTTGATTAAATTCTTTTATGGCTTCCGTAGAACGTTCGCCATGTTTTTCGAGTACTTGGCCAAACCAAAGGAGATTATCGGCGATGAGGAGACCACCCAAATTAAGTTTTGTTTTCGCAAGTTCAAGCGCTTTTGGATAAGACTCTTTATCGAGATCGATAAAGATGACATCAAAGGTTTCATGCATTTTTTTGAAAATTTCAACAGCATCCCCGACATGAAATTTAGCTTTGTGGGCCAAATTCCCTTGAAGGAAATAGCGTTTCGCTAATTCAGAATTTTTTTCGGATTGATCTGTAAGATGTACCATTCCATCTTCCGGCAGCGCCAATGCAAACCAAAAAGCAGAGTAACCAAAACCGGAGCCCATTTCAAAAACCGTTTTTGCTGATGTTAGTTTAGTAAGCTGATACAAAAGTCTTCCGACAAGAGGCCCTACCAGCGGGAAATTGATTTTAGCACCCAGTTCTCCCATTTCGATCAAAAGCGGATCTTCAACGGGATAAAGGTTTTGGATATAACGCTCAATATCAGGAGAAGTAATTAGTGTTTCCATCGAAGCGAAATTATAGCACCAGCCAATTAAATTTAGTACTATATTCAAAGGTAAACCATGGACAATAAAGAAATCGCGCAGATTTTAGAAGAGATCGCGGAGCTATTGGAAATTAAGGGTGAAAATCCCTTCAAGATTCGCGCTTACCACAATGGGGCTCGTATTGTGGAGGGAATGAGTCAGGATATTACCGACTATGCGGAAAAAGATGCATTACAGCAGATCAAAGGAATCGGCATAGGGCTTGCCGAAAAAATTAAAGAGCTGGTTAAAACAGGAAAGTGCAAATATCATCACGAACTTAAAAAGTCGCTTCCTGCCGGAATCCTAGATCTTCTCGGGATTCCGGGACTTGGCCCGAAACGCGCGAAGGTTCTTTATGAAAAACTGAAGATTAAGAGTGTTGTCGAACTGGAAAGGGCCTGCCAGGAAAACCGCTTACTCAAACTCGATGGATTCGGTGAAAAATCCCAATCCAAAATTCTGGAAGCAATCAAACATCATAAAAAAACAGAAGGCTATTTTCTGATTTCTCAAGCGACTGATGAAAGTGAAAAATTTATTAAATTTCTCAAAAAACAAAAAGGGATTATTCGAATTGAAGTTGCCGGAAGCCTCAGGCGCCACAAAGAAATTGTTCATGACATCGATATTTTGGTAAGCTCCAAGAATCCTAAACTGATCCAAGAAGCGTTTACGAGTTATCCTTCGGTTGATCAAGTGCTCGCCAAAGGCGATACCAAATCAAGCGTCATTTTAAAATCCGGCGTCCAAGCGGATCTTCGCACGGTAACCGATCAGGAATTTCCGTACGCCCTTTATTATTTTACGGGAAGCAAAGAACATAACGTCGCAACACGAACACTTGCTAAACGAATGGGGCTAAAAATCAGCGAGTACGGAATTTTTAAAGGGAAGCGCTTAATTCCTTGCAAAGATGAAGCGGATATTTTTAAAGTGCTAGGACTTCATTATGTACCGCCTGAACTGCGTGAAAACTCGGGTGAAATTGAAGCGGCTAAAAAAGGGAAGCTCCCGAAATTAATTGAAGCAAAAGATGTGAAAGGTATTTTCCATGTCCATTCGACTTATAGTGACGGAGTTGCGCCTCTTGAGGATATGGTCCGCCGCGCAGAAGAGCTTGGTTATGAATACGTTGGAATTTCGGATCATTCCAAAACCGCTGTTTATGCGAACGGTCTTTCAGAAGAACGGGTTAAGAAGCAACATAAGGAACTTGATCGACTCCAAAAAAAATACAAAAAAATCAAAATCTTTCGCGGGACCGAATCAGATATTTTAGCGGACGGGTCTTTGGATTATTCGGATAAGTTTCTTGAGTTGTTTGATTTTGTGATCGGTTCCATTCATTCAAGATTCAATATGTCTGAGAAAGAAATGACTAAGCGTATTTGCCGCGCGATGGAACATCCTCGAATGACGTTTTGGGGTCATCCGACCGGCCGTTTGCTTCTCGGACGGGCCGGGTATGCAATTGATTATGATGCCATTTTTGAAATGGCCAAGAAACACGGAGTCACGATTGAGATTAATGCCAATCCGCATCGTTTAGATTTGGATTGGCGGGTGTGCCAAAGACCTAAAGCGCTTGGGATCAAATTAAGCATTCATCCTGATGCTCATAGCGTGGACGGTTTGAGCGATGTTGTATTTGGGGTAGGAATTGCCCGAAAAGGCTGGCTCGAAAAACAGGATGTACTCAATACAATGTCCGTTACCGAGATGGAGAAGTTTCTGGAAAGCAGAAAAAAATGATTGCCGAGAATTCAGAATCAAAAAAGTCACGCGCGTTGGAAATTATCAAACGCCTTAGGAAAAAATTTCCAGCGGCGCAAATTGAACTTAATTACAAAACTCCCATTCAATTAATCGTCGCCGTCATTTTATCAGCCCAATGTACCGATAAGCGTGTTAATTTGGTAACGCCTGCTTTATTTAAAAAATTTAAAACCGTCAAAGATTTTGCAACTGCCAAAACCAGTATTTTGGAGCGGTTCATTCATTCCACAGGGTTTTATAAAGCCAAAGCGAAAAGCATTATCGGTTGCGCCAAAGGTATGCGGGAACGCTTTGGCGGAAGACTTCCGAATCGTATGGAAGATTTGGTAACGCTTCCGGGCGTTGGACGAAAAACGGCAAATGTGATCTTAGGAAATTTATATGATACGCCGGGCCTTGTGGTGGATACGCATATGATCCGAATATCGAATCGTTTAGGACTGACCGACAAAAAAGATCCTCATAAAATTGAACTTGAGTTGAATGAAATCGTTCCGAAAAAAGATTGGACTTCATTTTCGCATCTTATTATTTGGCACGGCCGAAGAACTTGTTTTGCCCGAAAACCCAAGTGTGCCGAATGCGTTGTGAATACGCTGTGTCCTTCCCGTGAAGATGTCAGAGAAGTGTCTGTTGGGTTTGCAAAGAGAATGAAAGTCACCGCCTAAATTTATGATTACGAAAAATCGCGTTAAAATTTTAGCTCAAGAAATCGGTTTCCACGCTTGCGGAATCACACTCCCCAAACCCATCCCGGAGGCTGAGGAGGCTTTGAAGCTTTGGAGTGAGCAGGGCAAGCATGGGGAAATGAAGTACCTTGAAAACTATGACGCTCGACGCAATCAATTTAAAGAAAGTTTTAAAAAAGCAAAAAGCATCATCGTGCTGGGTGTTAATTATTTTTCAAAAAAAAGTGCGGGAGCTAACGGAACATTAACCGGCCGAGTGGCACGTTATGCTTGGGGAAAAGATTATCACAAGGTGATCGCAAAAAAATTGGAAGTGTTTCAAGAAAAAATTAAATTAGAAGCAGGCCGTGACGTTTATTTTGAATCAGCGATCGATACAAAACCATTATTTGAACGAGCGCTTGCACAAAAAGCAGGACTTGGTTTTATCGGAAAACAAACTCAACTTTTGTCGCTTCAATTTGGGCCATGGCTTTTTCTTTCTGAATTAATTACGGATTTGGAACTTGTGTCAGACGAACCTTTTTCCGGAAGTTGCGGAACATGCCGATTATGCATTGATGAATGCCCGACGAAAGCGATTGAAGAAACAGGTCATATCGATGCACGGAAGTGCATTGCTTACCTTACCATTGAACACAAAACCGAAATTCCACTGGAGTTTCGCGCAAAAATCGGCAATTGGGTATTTGGTTGCGATGAGTGTTTGAATGTGTGTCCTTACACAGCAAAACAAAAAGAAACAAATTGGAATGAACTTACGGCAGAGTCCGGTTTTGGTTCTGAACTTGATCTTTTGAAATTGTTTGAGATTAAAAGTAATGGCGAATACAAAAAGAAATTTCAAGACAGTCCCATTTCCCGCGCTAACCGAAAACAGCTCTTGAGGAACGCTTGTGTTGTTTTAGGTAATTCCGGATCTCCCGAAGCGCTGCCCGTTCTTGAGAAAGCTCTTCAAGATTCTTCGCCCCTCGTTCAGGAACACGCTCAGTGGGCCGTTAATCAAATCAATAAAAAATTGCCTCAGTCTATATTGTAAATCATTGTAATTAAATAACTTATGAGCCAGTTAAACCTTTCTATTTCTTTAAACGTCTAAAAAGGTGAAATTGAACTAAGACGATTTAAGGAGGGTTTAAAGATGAAAATGAACATTAAAATCACACTGATCATTGCTTGTTTCATGACCAGTTTCGCCGTTTACGGTTTGGCGGAAGACACTTTAGCAACTAGTCAAACAGTTCAGGAAAAAATTGCTCAACTGAAAGCCCTCCGAGAAACAAATCCGGAAGCATTCCGCCAGGAGCTTAATAAACATAGGGAAGAAGTGAGAGGGCGGCTTCAAAAACTACATCAAGAAAACCCCGAAAAATTTAAGGAGCTTGCCGAAAAAAGGCACAACCGTTTCCGCCAAAGACTTGAATATCTCCGCCAAGAAAATCCCGAACGCTTCAAGCAACTAGCGGGAAGTCGGCGTGAACGATTAGAGCAACGAGCTGATTTTTTGAAGACTCGTAATCCCGAAAAGTACCAGCGCTTTGCACAAAAGCGGGCGGAAAGAATTTCTTATTTCAAAGAACATAATCCGGAACAATTCCAACATTTTCTTGAAAATCATCCTCATTTCAAAGAACGATTGAAAAATGCTCCTGCCGGTGTAAACCAACGAATAGAAAATGTCGGAAACAGACGAGAAAATTTAAAGAATCATCGTGAAGATTTCCGCAACCGCGAAAAAAATGCCGGAGATCAGTACAATGAAAATAATCCCCGGCCTCATCGATTGGGGCGGGTGATGCGCGGAAGGTTTCGGAGAGGAACGACATAATTTATGGAAATTCCCGCTCTTTCTGACGAAGCGTTAGTTGCAAGGGCGAGGCAAGGAAACCGCGATGCGTTTGGTGCGCTCGTTCATCGTTATCAAAACCAAGCAGTTGTGATTGCCCAAAGTGTTCTTAAAAATTTGGAGCTTGCCAAAGATGCTTCTCAGAATGCATTTGCAAAAGCATATTTAGGATTAGGCCGTTTTCGGGAAGATGCAAAATTTAAAACATGGCTTTTTAGAATTGTGATTAATGAAGCGAAGGATGTTTACCGGAAGGAAAAATCTCGGGGGCTTTTTAAATTTTGGACACCTCGTGAGACGGAGGAAAATGAAGAAGAATCCATTTTGGAAATTATTCCGTCGAGTGGTCAATCACCACGAGAAGCATTTGAAGCTCAGGAAATCAGAACGCGATTAGAAAGCGCTATTAATGAACTTCCGGAACGAGAACGCGAAGTTTTTATCTTACGGTATTTAAACGGCCTTGCACTTTCCGAAGTTGCCGAGGCACTTGGCATAGCGCTCGGAACGGTAAAGGCCCATTTGGCTCATGGAATAGAAAAGTTGAGAGTAATATTGACTCCAGAAAAAATGGGAGTCCAATCAAGCAATGCTCTAAGGGGGTGATGGTCATGGATCAAGAAAAGTTAACTCCAGAACTTGAAAAACTTATCAGCAAGGTAAAACTTAAAGAACCTGCGCCAAAGATAATGGCAAATTATCTTTCAGAGGTGAATGCAAAAATTGATCAAGGAGTAGGAGGTCCCCATTTCGGATTTCCTCAAGTTACTGTTTTTTTTGTCATCGGCGCAGCGTTAGCAGGATTTCTTTATTTTTTCCTAGTCCATCCACAAGTACAGCCTGCGTTTGAAATCAAAAATGCGTCCGTCAAAGAAGATGGCATAGATCAAAGCCGTCAAATGGCATCGTTGATTCCTCCGCGGATTCAATCTACGGCCGGAACTTCTACCCAAAAATCTTTAACGCTTGAGGAAGAAATAGCAGTCCTTGAGGCTTCAGATGAATCGGCAGATGTATTTGGAGACGATGAAGCCCTTGACGAGTTGACCGTGCTTGATGAAGTTGAGCTTTCACCCGGATTGGGAAATCAAACTCCAGGCATATAATTTCACGTGCTTCATTATTTTTGTAGACAGTCCTCCAATCAAGCGTTAACCTGATAAAGATACAAGGGAAAGACACAGAGCTCTTTCTAAAGCTTTTTCAGCTATTTCCGATAAAGTAGCTAACAGAATTGACACTTGATAAGGGAGGGACCAATGAAAAAAGTATCTATTTTAGCAGTCGCAATGCTCATGGCATTTATGCCACTTAGCTTCGCGGATTATTCAGCCTGCAACGACGTTAATTCTTCTTCATATTTGAGAGCATCGGGAGCGAAACTTGTCCGGGGCGTGGGAAATGTCGCTCTATCCTGGGTCGAGTTTTTCAGGCAGCCGATCATTAATGAAAACAAGTGGGAAGGCGTCGGTCAGGGTGTTGTACAGACGGGCGTCCGAGCTATCGCCGGAGCCGTTGAAGCCGTTACATTTTTTATCCCAGGTGTTCATATTCCACAACCTAATCCTCCTTGTCCAACCGATCTTGCGAACGTTGAACATAGCCAAACAGCAACAGCCAAAGCTTAATCTAAACTAGGGAGGTTTTTGATGAAAAAAGTATTGGTTTTCATGTTAGTGCTATTGGTTGCATGTGCACCCATAAGTTTTGCTGCTTGCCAAATTTGCACCGCAGCAGATTCTAATGACTATGCAAAAGCCGCTGTAGGTAAACTCACTCGCGGTATTGCAAATGCTGCTTTTGGTTGGGTCGAGCTGTTTAGACAGCCAGCAATCAATAAGAATGCTTGGGAAGGCGTTGGGAAAGGCGTCGTTTATACGATTGGCAGAACAGGCTCTGGTATTCTAGAGGCTGCTACCTTTATTATCCCGGGCGTTAAGGTTCCACTTCCTGATCCTACTTGCCCGATTGAACTAATGGGTTCTTCTTCAACAAGTAAAGCTTAAACTTTAGATACACGCAACCAGTTGAAGATTTAAAAAGCGCTACCTTTTTTAAGGTAGCGCTTTTTATTTTCTCTTGATTTTTTCCTGCCTAAGATTATGCTAACTTCAAAGATTCAACCAACAAACGAGCAAGCGGAGAGGTGTATATGATTAAAAAAATCTTATTTGGCATTATTTTCATCGTTGTCTTTTTGGTTTTAATCGTGGGTGGCGCTGTTTTAACGGTTAATTCTTGGCTCCCTTCTGCGATGGCTTTTGGCATTCGTCAGATAACCGGTTTTCCTACCGCCATTCAAAAAGCGAATCTGGATTTAGCAGGTTCTAAGTTTGGCGTTTATGGAATTGAAATTAAAAATCCCGGCGGTTTCCCGAAAGGCAATTTTGTTTCCATCCCTGAAATCTATGTAGATTTTGATCTTCAAGATTTTCTCAAAAATCAAAGAGTTCATATTCGAGAGCTTCGGTTGAATATTGCGGAAGTCGGAATTGTGAAAAAATCGAACGGAGAATCAAATATTTCTCGTTTGAGTTCGGTCAATAAAGGGACAGCCGAAGTATCAAAACAAAAAGAAAAAGTTGAGAAAGCACAGTCGCCTCAAGAGCTTAGATTTTTTGTAGATACTTTAGTGCTTACCATTCGTTATGTTCGGTTCCAAGATCAAACCAATTCTTTAGTGGGTAAGAAAAATATCGATTTGCGTATTGACGGAGAAGTGGTTCATGGTCTTTCAAGCCCGGCCGATATCGTTCGTTTGGTAGTCGTCCGTATTATTTATAAAGCTGCTATCGGGAACTTGGGTGTTCCCGTGGATTTCTTGAAAGGACAGCTGGATACTTCACTTGCCAAGGGACAAGAACTTGCGCTTCAGAGCGCCGCTTTAGCTGAGAAGTTTGGAACTCAAGCATTTGGCGATGGTGAGCATCTCCTCAAGCAGGCAAGCCAACAACTCCCTGTTTCTAACGCGGGAGTTGACAAGGCGGTGAGTGAGACTAGAGCAAAAGCAAAAAGTCTTTTTGGCGGTGCTACCAATTTGTTAAAAAACACAGCAGAATCGCTTGAAGAAAAAACAAAATCAGCAGCTTCTTCCAATTAATTCAGCGTTTGATTCAACAGCATCTGGCCCGCACAGATAAATTTAATTATTTGTGCGGGTTTTGTTTTAGAAGTGGATTAACGACATGGCCAAAAATAAAGTAACAATCGGTTTGATCCAGATGAAGGCAGCGTCTTCACCGGAAGCGAATCTTGAAAAAGCAGTTCAAAAAGTTCGGGAAGCAGCAGGAAAAGGAGCTCAAATTATTTCACTTCAGGAGCTCTTTAGAACGCATTATTTTCCGCAAATTAAAACCACTCGTCATTTTGAATTAGCAGAAGCTATTCCTGGCCCTACAACGAAAATATTCAGCCAATTGGCCCGTAAGTTGAAAACCGCTTTAATCATCCCTATCTTTGAAAAACATTCCGAAAAGGTTTATTACAATACGGCCGTTGTTATTAATACGGGCGGTGAGTTAGTTGGAAAGTACCGGAAGATGCACCTGCCAAATGATCCTTGTTTTTATGAAAAGTTTTATTTTAAAAAAGGAAATCTTAAATTCGAAAGTTTTAAAACAAAATTTGGGAAGATCGGTATTTTGATTTGTTGGGATCAATGGTTTCCAGAAGCGGCAAGGCTTGTTGCATTATCAGGGGCAAAAATTTTATTTTATCCAACAGCGATTGGCTGGTCTTCGAAAGAACCAAAAAAGACGCGAACTAAAGAAAAAAATGCTTGGGAAATAATTCAGCGTTCTCATGCCATCGCCAACGGCGTTTATGTGGCCGCAGTCAATCGCGTGGGACGTGAAAATCAGCTTACTTTTTGGGGCAATTCTTTTGTCGCAGGTCCATTTGGTGAAGTTGTTGCTCGGGCAAGCGGAAATCAGGAGAAGGTGCTGATCGCCGAGTGTGATTTATCCAGGATTAATCAGGTACGAAAAGTTTGGCCATTTCTTAAGGAGCGGCGAACAGATGTTTATCATTCCTTAACGGGTCGCTTTCAATGAAACAAAAAAATTTAAAAATTAAAGCAGACTTAAAACCGATCCAACTTAATTATTACGTGCCAGCCGAATGGGAACCCCATAAAGCCACATGGCTTGCCTGGCCTCATGATTTGGAAACTTGGCCTGATCAGCTTTCAGAAGTAGAAGATACTTACATTCAAATGATTGCACAACTTCATCAAGGTGAAGAGGTTCATATTTTAACGGAAGACAGCAAAACAGAGAAATATGTTTTTGAAAAGTTGGGCCAGCAGGGGGTTACGAAAAACATTTTTCTCCACCAAATTAAAACAGACAGTATTTGGATTCGAGACTATGGCCCCATTTTTTTGACTGGTAAATCCGGCGAACTTGCATTTACAAATTGGGAATTTAACGCTTGGGGCAGAAAGTACGATTCGTATAAATTTGATAACCTTGTTCCTGAGATGCTTTCATCAGTCGTGGAAGCACAGGAATTTGACGTAAACATTATATTGGAAGGCGGATCCATTGATGTAAATGGTTTTGGAACTTGCATGACGACCGAACAATGTCTTTTGAATCCAAATCGAAACAAGGGTTTAAAACGGGAAGCCATTGAGAAATACTTGAAAGATTTTTTAGGGGTTCGCCATGTTATTTGGCTTAAGGGAGGTATTGCCGGTGACGATACGGATGGACACATTGATGATGTGGCACGTTTCGTAGATCGCCGGACTGTTGTTGTTTGTGTCGAAGAAAATTCTAAGGATGAAAATTTCAAAGCACTTAAAGAAAATCTAAACGTTTTATTTGAGTCGTTTGACCAAGACGGGAAACCTTTAAAGGTTATCGCTCTTCCTATGCCTGAAAAGATAGAAGTCAATCGAATGAGATTTCCGGCAAGTTATACTAATTTTTATGTCGCGAACGAATGTGTTTTAGTGCCAATTTTTAGGGACAAAAATGATACAAAAGCCTTAGGAATTTTAAAAGACTTATTTCCCGGCCGAAACGTAGTTGGAATTCCAGCCATTCCTTTAATTTATGGTCAAGGCGCTATTCATTGCATTACCCAACAAGAACCTGTCCATGAAGCTTAGAAAATTACCCGTACGTGTAGTTGAATTAATTCAATATTTTCTTTTTCGTCTCTTTTGTCTCGTGCTTAATTTAATCCCTTTCTCTTGGGCGATGTCATTAGGAAAAATAGGCGGCTGTTTTCTTTACTTTATTCTTGGCAGGTATCGGCGGATGGCGTTTGAAAATTTAAATTTCGCGTTCCGCGGCGACAGAACAGAAAAAGAGATTAAACAAATTGCTGTTCAATCTTTTGAAAATTTAGGTTACTTTGCGATTGAGTTCATCCGGATCCCAAAAATCCTGAAAAATCTCGAAAAATATGCGGTGCTCCAAAATGAAAAGCTAGTTTTCAAAGCGCTCGAAGCTGGAAGAGGGGTGATTCTAATCGTTTCCCATTTCGGAAATTGGGAATGGATGGGAGTTGCCGCGGGAGCGTGGGCTAGGGAGAAAGGCATAAAAATCAATGCGGTCGCCCGAGTTTTGGGAAACCTTTTTCTTTACCGTTATGTGGTTGAAAAACTTCGCGGGGCAACAGGACTTAAGACGATCGATAAAAAAGGTGCTGCTCGAGAAGCGATGAAGCTACTGAACCAAAATGAAATCGTTTGTATTTTAATTGATCAGCACGAACGTTACGGAAGCGTGCCTGTTCCTTATTTTGGGCGCCAAGCCTGGACAACAAGTTTACCTGCCGTCATGGCTCTTAAAAGAGGAGCAGCTGTTATTCCCGTTTTTTCTTTCCGTGAAAAGAATAAGCCAACCATTGTTAAAGCTGGCGAGCCTTTTCCAATTATAAAAACTGGCGATTACGAACGAGATTTAATTGAAAATACCGCCCAATACATTAAAACCATTGAAGAAGTAGTGAGAAAACGCCCCGGCGATTGGCTTTGGATGCATGCCCGTTGGCGGAGTTCACGTACCGCAAAGGCGAGATAAAATGCGGCTTCAAAGTTTTCTTTCCCAGGCAGGAATTTCAAGCCGCAGAAGTGTCGTTGAAGAATTAGAAGCCGGAAAGGTGAAGGTAAATGGTGAAGTGGTTCGGATTCCGTCTTATCCTATTTTTCCGGGAAAGGATCATGTAACGTATTTAGATCAGGAAGTGTCGCTTTCTGCTGTAAAGAAGCTATACTTTATTTTCAATAAACCGAGGGGCATAATCACGACTGCCGAAGATACGCACGGTAGGAAAACCGTTCTTGATTATTTCAAGAATGTCAAAGCAAGGCTTTATCCGGTTGGAAGGCTTGATCAGGACACGACTGGTTTGCTGCTGATTACCAACGACGGAGATCTTGCTCATAAGCTGATGCACCCGAGCTTCGGCGTTCAGAAAGTTTATGAGGCAGTGATTGATAAAGAAATTTCAAAACCTGAAATCAGACAACTTGAACAAGGAATTGTTATTGAGGGAGAAAAAACCGCACCCTGTCAAATTAAAGCTTTGAGTGTGCGAAACGGAAAAAGTAAAGTCGAAGTTATTCTCCATGAAGGCCGCAAGCGTCAAATTCGAAACATGTTTCAAGTAATCGGAATGAAAGTGATTCACTTACACAGAAAGCGTTACGGCCCGCTTAATCTAAAAGGATTAACGCCGGGGAAAAGCCGTTTGTTAACCAGCGAAGAACTCAATATGATTTTGAAAGAAGTTTCTGGAAAACCTACAAGAGGAGGAAATCGTGGAAGAGAAGACCGTTTCTCAATCAAAAGTGGAAATGAGCCAGCTCATGATGCCCCAGCACGCGAACATCGCGGGCACGGTTTACGGCGGCGCCATTCTTTCCATCGCGGATAGCGCAGCTTACGTGTGTGCAGCCCGCCATGCGGGGCCACGGTGCGTGACTGTTTCTGTAGACCAGGTTGATTTTAGAGAACCAATCCGAATCGGAGAACTCGTCACATTTAAAGCTTCGATCAATTATGTGGGCCGGACGTCAATGGAAATCGGCATTCGAATTGAAGCCGAAGACCTTAAAACCGGGAAAAAACGTCACACCAATTCCTGTTACTTTACGATGGTGGCGCTTGATGAATCCGGAAAACCCACACCCGTTCCTCATCTCATTTGTGAAACCAAGGATGAAAAGAGAAGATTTAAAGAAGGTCAAATTCGAAGAGAACACGCAAAGGAACTTACAGAGAAACGAAGAAAAGCGGGTCTTTAATTGTCTTTTGAATAAGAAACGTAAGCTTCAGGTCCTTCCCACACTACAACTTCTAATAATTGAGAATTCTGCCTAATTTCCGGCTGATTCAGCTGATCGAAAAACCATCTGGCAATATTTTCTGAGGTTGGATTGATTTTGTCGAAAGGCGAGACCTCATTAATATAACGATGGTCGAACTTGCCGGCTAATCCACGAATCGATTTTTCCACATCAACATAGTCAATTCCGATGTCTTCGTGGTCTAATTTCTTACATTTGAACTTAGCTTCCACTTTCCACGAATGGCCGTGCAAGGGCTCAGGCGAACCTTTGTACTCCCTTAAATTGTGGGCCGCTTCAAAGCGAGCTTCGACTCGGATAATAAACTGTTCTGACATTGGCTGCTCCTAGACAAATTGGAGGACGTATTGTATAGTATTTACCTTTCGTCTTCAAATAATAGGTCATTCTATTACACATAATTGTGAAAGGAGCTAAGTGATGTCAGAGGTTACACTTACAGATCAGAATTTCAAAACCGAGGTTTTAGATTCCAAAGTCCCCGTTCTGGTTGATTTTTGGGCGGAATGGTGCGGTCCTTGCCGAATGGTAGCGCCTGTGGTTGAGAAGATCGCAAAGGAATATGCCGGTAAGCTCAAAGTCGGGAAGGTGAATGTGGATGATAATTCCGAAACCCCTCAGAAATACGGGATCCAAGGCATTCCGACTTTGATTTTATTTAAAAACGGCCAGGTTGCAAATCAAATGGTTGGTTTTCAATCTGAAGATAAATTAAAAAGTTCAATCGATTCAGTTTTAGGTTAATTTTGAGAACGTGGAAGCATTAGTGGACTATCAACTTCCGGTTTTAGGGACGAATGGATATCCGCTTCAGGACGGAGCGGTTTACGGTCCGATTCATTCCCGCCGCTTCGGCCATTCGCTCGGAATTAATCCGCTCCCTGTTTCTTACAAGTTCTGTGATTTTGATTGTGTATACTGTCAATACGGTTGGACACCCCGCCATGGAAGTGTTGCGAAGAAAACAGATGAAAAATTAAAACCTCTCACACAACTTCTTTCAGAAATTAAAACTTCATTTCAAGAAATGATACTTAAGAAAACCCCTGTGGATGTAATTACCATTGCCGGAAATGGAGAGCCCACACTTTATCCTGATTTCTTAAAATTGGTTAAGGGACTTTTGGAATTGCGAGACCAGTATTATCCAAAAGCAAATATTGGAATTTTGTCCGATTCCTCACAATGTCATCGGTCTGAAATTAAAGAAGCACTTGAGTTGTTGGATGACCGTTGCATGAAGTTGGACGCAGGGGATTCCGAAACCATCGAAAAGATCAATAAGCCTGTCGGTGGTTTTGATCTCAAAAGAACCCTTGGAGCACTTCAAAATCTTAAAGATATTACGATCCAAAGTCTATTCGTTAAAGGAAGTTTCGATAATACCCAGCCCAATCAAATTAATCATTGGGTTGAAGCTGTAGGTTTCGTTAGACCTAAGGCTGTACAAGTGTATACGATTGACCGTCCGCCGGCAGACAGCGGAATCGAGATGGTTCCGATAACGCAACTTAATGAAATTGCTAAATTGTGCCAGAAAAGAACTGGTATTTTGACTGAAGTATTTGATTAACAACTATAATCGTTAAGGAGTTTAAAAATGAGCGTTAAGATTACAGAAGGAAAATTCAAAGGACTTATGGCTTTATCTAATTCAAAGGGTGTTATTGCCGCGGCAGCCATGGATCAGCGCGGCTCACTTCAAAAATCAATTGCAAAGGCAAAAGGAGTGGATTCAAAACAAATTACACGGGAACATATGGAAGAGTTTAAAGTGGCTGTTTCCAAAGCATTAACTCCGCATGCAACCGCAATTTTACTCGATCCCGAATTTGGAATTCCTGCGGTGAAGGCTCGCGCAAAAAATGCGGGCGTACTTTTAGCTTATGAGAAAACGGGCTACGATGCTGACAAAGCAGGGCATCTTCCTGATTTGCTTGACCTTGAATCCGTAGCGCGGCTTAAAACCAAAGGGGCGGATGCCATTAAAATCCTTCTCTATTACACGCCGGATGAAAAAAAGGAAATCAATGACCTTAAACATGCTTGGGTAGAACGAATCGGAGCAGAATGCGTGGCACATGATATTCCTTTTTTCTTGGAATTCGTCGGATACGATCCTGCCGGTGGAGACGAAAAGGGAATTGAATATGCCAAACGCAAGCCTCACATCGTGACGGAAAGTATGCGGGAATTTTCAAAACCTCAATATTATGTCGATGTTTTAAAAGTCGAAGTTCCGGTTAACATGGCATTTGTGGAAGGATCAAAAGCCAATAAAGCAGGACAAGTCGCTTATTCGCGCGAAGAAGCTAAGAAACTTTTCCGAAAGGCTGCAGATGTGGCTACGAAGCCTTTTATTTATCTCAGCGCTGGAGTCGATGACGATGTGTTCCGCGAAACCTTGGAACTTGCCATTGAAGCAGGCACCAATTGGGCAGGAGTGCTTTGCGGCCGGGCGACTTGGAAAGAAGGTGTTCCGATTTATGGGAAAGAAGGAATTAAAGCGCTTGAAAAGTGGTTGCTGGACCGGGGCGTCAAAAATATTCAAGCTTTGAATCAAGTTATTGATCGCGGTGCTCATGCGTGGTGGGATAAGTATGGCGGGCGCGACAAAATCCAAGTTGTGGATTTGTCAGGACATCCTGTTAGCCACAAAGAGGTTGTTCACTCTTAAATTTTTATGAAAAAACGCAAGCTCGGCCGTACGGATCTTCAGGTTTCCGAGCTTGGTTTTGGATGCTGGGCGATTGGTGGAACCAGTTACGGACGGACGGACGACAGCGAGTCTTTAAAAGCGCTTGCCTATGCATTTGATCAAGGAATTAATTTTTTTGACACGGCTGATACTTACGGCCATGGTCATAGTGAAAAATTAGTTGGCGAGACTTTTAAAGAAAGCTCAAAGCGGCTTCAAGTCATTATTGCTTCCAAAGTCGGATGGGATTTTTACCACGGCGGAAACAAAAAAAACTTTGATTCAGATTATATTCGATTTGCTTGCGGCGAATCACTTAAACGGCTCAAAACCGATTTTATCGATCTTTATCAGCTCCACAACCCAAAACTTGAGATGATTGAGGAAGGAAGCGTTTTTAAAGTCCTTACTGAGCTCAAGAAAGAAGGAAAAATCCGCCATTGGGGCGTTTCAATTCATTTGGCCAAAGAAGGTACGGCCGTGATTCAAAACGGAACTTCAGAAACGATTCAAGCGATTTACAACATGGTTGATC
>Ga0209515_10003696_pt1 | contig 21422 bp, 23 predicted proteins | sample Subgroupgradi54m_FD_187454 | JGI IMG/M metagenome (GOLD analysis project Ga0209515, IMG submission 187454) | Subsurface groundwater microbial communities from S. Glens Falls, New York, USA - GMW60B uncontaminated upgradient, 5.4 m (SPAdes)... ... | reverse complement strand
CCTGTTTTTGCCTCTTCTGCAAGAGCTGACACAGAAAACGCCAACAACCCAGCAACCACCAAACTCTTTACCACTCTACTTTTCATACTCTTTTTCCTTCTCGTCATAAATCCTCCTTTGGGAGCGCGAGGATCGCGCCCCTATAAAAAATTAATAAAATGAAAACACAAAGCTCATGTTTATAGTGCTTGCTCATTAAAGCAAACATTGTGCCACCGTGCGTTATTTTCTATTTGATTGAATTGCAAGAATTATTTTTAAAAACTTGAAAATAATTGAGCCGTCTTTTTGTGCAGTGCTGGTTTTTTAGTCAGGTAAGGTTTTCATCATTCAAACAAATCCGCTAATTCAATGACGCTCACTCCTGCTTTTTTACTTTTTTCCACATAAGAAGGTTTCACTTTTTGGGAGACGATCAGATAGTTTTTACGTTTGAGTGGTAGGCTCGGATCATATTTTTTCCGGTTCACTTCCTCAATCCATGACAAAGCAGGACGGGTCCCTGTCACCCATTTGCATTCAAGCACACGAGACAAACGATCTTGAGGATGCTCGACAATCAGGTCAATCTGAGTTGTTTCATCCCAATAAGTTCCAATCGAATAATCAGGATCTTTGAGAAGAAGTTTTTTAAAAATATTTTCTTTAAGAGACCGGCTTTCCAAAAGAAAAGCAACAAGGAGTTCAAAAGCTTTTCCAGAAAAGTTCTCAATATAAAAACCTTTCCTGGATCGAAACGTTTCACAAGGAAAAAGCAGGGCGCTTGTATTTTTCTTAATTTTGTTTCTGAGCGGATGAAGGATCTGAAAATAAAAGTTCATGAAGAAATCCTTCATGTAATACCGAATGCCCGCCTGATGCTTCTGAGAGGATGCATGAGCCGGATACTTTTCAAAGAGGATCTGATATTGGATCAGTTTTTCCAAAAGGCCCGAGACAGTTGACTGACCCAGCCCTGCTTGCTCAACAATCAGTTTTTGGGTTTTACCTCCTTGCCCCAACACAGAAAGAATTTCATGAACGTTTTTCTTTCCACCGCTATTAAATTCCAACGTCAAGATCTCATCCATTTCATCCAGAAAAATACTTTTTGATGTAAAAATGGCCTCATTGATGGCATGAACAAAACCCAGATCAGGATCCAATCTTTCCAAATAGTAGGGAATGCCCCCAAGCATCATATAGGTTAGCCCTATTTCTTCCAGAGACCAGTCTTGCAGATAATATTTCTGGACCTCACTCAAACGAAAAGGCTTCACCCACAGGGCCGCACACGTACTTAAACCTCGCAAGGCTTTTTCCTCCCCACCCACATGAGTATCAAAAAATTTCGAAGAAGAGCCGCAGAGAATGACTTTGATGCGTCGGCTCTGTTCCCATTCAAGCCATGCCTCCTTGATTTTTCCAATAAATCCAGACCCCGTTTTGGCAATCCATTGAATTTCGTCAAAAATAAGAATGAGAGGATTTTTTTCTGAAGAAGCTCTTTTGGTAATTTCTTTAAAAACACGATCCCAGGTCAGCACAGATTTTTTCAGCTCAGAAAGTGAAAAATCCTGGATGAATTGATTCCATGATTCTACAAAATCTTCTCTTAGTTTTTCATCGGAGGAGTCAATCGTCCCGGAAAAATAAAAACAGTTGGGCACCTTTGTTTTAAATTGCTGAAGGAGCAAGGACTTCCCGACACGACGCCACCCCCGAACGTACATCAGTTCGGATTTGGGAGTGCCCACGTAATCTTTCAAATATTGAATCTCATCTTCACGACCGTAAAATCGCATGAGTGAGGGTAAACATAATATCGGGTTTTGTTCAACTGATATAAAGTCGATGCAAATATATTTTATAAGATATTGATATTATTATTTAATTTAATAACTTGTTTTATACGTATCTAAGAAAGTCGATATATATCTGTGCATAAATAACCGGGCATGACTGTTTGTCATTGCGAGGAGCGTCAGCGACGTGGCAATCTCCCGTGTTTATCCGTGAGATCGCCACGCTGCGCTCGCGATGACAGGCTACAAAGCATTCATCAAACAGGAAACCAAGTTGATTATTTCAGACTCACAAGGATATCATTATCCCACTCCAGTTTGAGTGGTTTTCTATTTTTGGCCAGATTTTTTTGAAGTGCATACCCTGCTAAAAGAGGAAGAGAGACGGAAGGTTCCACAAAGGCCATGGCCTTGTAAGCTTTCTTATTTATTTTTCCCCAGCTCGTGGCCTCATCTAAGGTACTTCCAGACAATCCACCCCAATGAGGAACATCGGTCGTGATCTGAAGGGCGTAAGTATGCCCTCCTGTATTTTTTCCAAAAATATAAGACATCACCACCGAATCATTAATATAGTTCTTGGGGACACCACCGGCCACATAGATGGCTGCTGTTTTTTGTGACTTCACCACGATCTGTGTGAGTTCATAATTATCACGGATAGAATCAATCGAAACCCCTTTGCGTCCGTTTTTAATACAACGATGATAATGTTCTGTGAGACCTATCCCAATTGAAGAATCATTGATGGCGGGAGAAAATATGGGAATCCCTTTTTTAACAGCCGTGGCAACTATCGAATTGTCATCCTTCAAAATCGAACCTAACTTCTCAATAAAAGCACGCGACGAATAATTACCGGGTGGAAGGGTGTCTGCAAATTGACCAATCCAACAATCCGTTTCCCAAAACTTTTCTTCATCCACATAGGTATCATAGATACGGTCAATATAAAGATCACGAAGCTTCGTATCATCCACTTCCGGGTCTCCCTTATAATGATGAAAACCACGCGCCTGATAAATATCCTGATAAAGAACAGCTCCGGTAGAAACAATCACGTCCACCAAACCATTGGCCACCATATCACGAATTGTTTTCCGAAGACCGGCCGCAATGAGCGGTCCCGCAAGTCCCAACAAAACAGTGGGACGATCCGGATCGGTTAACATGTTATCCAAAACTTCAGCACAGAGCCCGATCCTTCGTGCCTGAATGGACATGTCCTTGAAAGATTCCACCAAATCAACAATGCTTTTGGATTTTTCCAGATCCACCGGTTTGACAGTTTCAGAAAGAAATTCTATTTTTTCTTTCTTCTTGGCAGGATCTTTTAATTCAATTTTATAAACACCATCACAAACGTCATTGTTGTTTTTCATATTATTTTTTAATTTCTCTTTTTTTATAAATAAGGTCAACGAAAACTCATCAATTTTTTACAAAATAAAAAAATTAGGAAAGCTCATAAGAATCCAGATAATCGGGAGTCACACACTCCCAATGCAATTCTTCTTCAATTCTTTTCTTGAGTGCTGCGGCTGCTACAGGTTCACCGTGAGTTAAAAAAGTTTTCTTGGGAGCCGAACCAAAATTTTTCAACCAGCTCATAATTTCATCCGCATCCGCATGAGCAGACAAGGTATCAATGTTGTGTGTTTCGGCTTCCACGGGAATACCCAAGCCATGAATCTTGATATGGTCCACCTCGTGCATAATCGCTTCGCCACGCGTTCCGGCTGCTTGAAATCCTACAAAAACCACCGAGTTTTTAGGATCGGGCAAAAGTTTTTTCAGATGATGCAAGACACGTCCTCCGGTTGCCATGCCGGAAGCCGAGATAATAATAGAAGACTCATCACGGCTATTAAGAGCCTTGGATTCATTGGCTGTAGACACAAACTGGGCTACGCTGCAGAGCTCTTCGATCTCCTCAGCTGTAAGAGTTTGTTCTGCCGGAAATTTTTTTATCAATCGTGTGGCTTCCACCGCCATAGGACTATTTAGGTAAATGGGCACATCCGGAATTTGATTCTTTTTTTTCAACTGGCTTAAGAGAAACAAAACCTGTTGAGCACGACCTACGGCAAAAGCAGGGATGAGAACAATTCCTCCACGCTCCACTGTTCGAACAATAATTTTTTTCAGTACATCCTCAGGATTTTCAATCGGGTGACAACGGTCTCCATAGGTAGACTCCATGACCAAAAAATCTGTTTTGTTGATTTTAACAGGAGCTTTCATAATCAAAGCCTGAGGACGACCGATGTCTCCTGAAAAAGTAATTTCATGACCATCACCGGTAAACTGAACCATGGCCGCTCCCAGAATATGTCCCGCCGGGATAAATTTAAAGAACGCCTGTCTTGAAATAACCATCTTTTCGCCAAAGGGAATAGGGCGTATGTACTTCAAGCACTCGCGGGCATCCGCTTCCGTATAAAGAGGAAGGGCCGGATGATGTTTTGAAAATTTGTGACGATTGGCAAAAAGAGCATCTTCTTCCTGAAGATGACCGGCATCCGGCAACATCACTTCGCACAAAGACTGAGTCGCTGGAGTAGCGTAAACAGGACCGCGAAATCCGTTTTTCACCAACAAAGGCAAATAACCACAGTGATCAATGTGGGCATGCGTCAGTATGACAAACTCAATCGCTTTAGGATTCACAGGGAGCGGTCTCCAATTACGAAGACGCAGATCTTGCAATCCCTGAAAAAGACCGCAATCGATCATGTAATTTTTTTTCTGGAGAGTCAGAATATATTTGGAACCGGTCACCGTTCCCGTAGCACCAATAAATTGAATTTTCATAAGTCTCCCAAATCACCAATCATGCACTTAACCGCCCCGCCACCTTTTTTAAGAAATTCGGTAACATCAACCAGCGCGGGCTCCACACCCCGTCGACGAACTTCTTCCTGCAATTCCACACTCACTCCTTGAGGCATGATGAGTTTCAAACCTTCATGTGTTTTCACTTGAAATGAATTGGCGGCAAAATAAAAAGCATCCCGTGAAGACATGGAGATGAGTTTTTCGCCGAAAATCCGGCGGCATCGTTCCCGAGATTCAGGGGCCAAACCTTCTAGGTAGGCCATCAGGTATTCCCTTCTTTCTCCAAAAGAACAAAAAATCGTATCCCCATGATAATGCGATTCTTCAATTAATTCAAAATCTATTATTTTTGTTTTTGCAGGAAGACGGGTTTTTAATTCTTCGAGTGCTTTTTTTTCGGAACGGAAACCATACACGCGTCTCCAGGGAGGCAAACTAAACTGAGGAACAAATTTCTGCTGGAGAACCGTTCCATAAGTAAAAATCCATTTCTCATCCACGGGGAAAAAATCGGCTTCGCCTTCAAATCGGGACTGAATGGCTTCTAATGTCAAACCAAATTGCTTCAAAAATTTTCTGTAAATCGGAGTTTCTCCGGCCCGTGTGGGTAAAAGATTGGACAGAATAAATTTGGGTCCTATTCTCACACCGGCATTGGCAGGATACACCAAACCCGGATGTTGCGGATCAGGAGGAATGACAAGCACCTTCATTCCAAAAGATTCCAGAAATTCCTTGAGATGCTGCCATTGCTGAATGGCTTTTTTGATATTCACCTGTTTTTTTCGTCCCCACCAGGTTCGCGTAAAAGGATTAGCACCACCCACAATTTGAAAATAAGTAGGATCGCCCATGAGAAGTGTCTGTGTCATCATATGATTCAGTCATCGCGAGCGAAGCGTGGCGATCTCACGGGTTCAATCGGGAGATCGCCACGTCACTACGTTCCTCGCGATGACACAATCTTATCCAATTTTACTTTTGTGCTCTGACTCAAAAACTCCTCGACCTTATCCCACAAAATCTCATTTTGTTTTGCCCCATAATGCGGTCCTCCGTCGAGCGGATCTATCTGATGAAGGTATTGAAAACCCGCCTCTTCTAAAATTTTTACGGCGGGTTGTGTTTCAAGGCCAGGGATTCCTAAACTTTTCCGAACATCTTGCGGCAAATCTTTGAGAGAAACTCTTTGAGGAAATGCCTGTTGAAGAAGGGAGCTTTTATCCACCCACCCTTTTGGATTTTGAGGCAAAAACTCCGCCAAAAGATTCTCTAAAAACCACTCAGGATTCCTCCTTATATAAAGGAGGCGCACATAAGAAAGATGCTTGCCCAATTTTTCAGGATGTCTCCGACAAGAAGGATCGAGAAATAACCCTCCCAGTTCTGTTCTTCCCGATGTTTCTGATACCAACCACATTTTTTCAGGATCCATCTGAAAATAAAGATGAGGGTCTTCGTGAGTTCCATGACGAGCCACAATGAGAGAACATCCAAGTATTTTTTGATCTCCTTCCAACACAAAGAGATAGCGACCGCTGTCTCGACTGGAAATTTGATGAGAAAAAGACTGTTCTGAAACTTGAATCAGTTCTTCCATGTTTTGATGGTCGGAAGGAAGGGTCAGGAAACCATGTTCTGAAAGGCTGGAAGATAAATGAACTAATGGAAACTTGTCAGACGCCCTTGCTGATCGAATAAGAAAGTTCATTTTGTAAATTGTCTCAGAAAATGGGTGTAAACCTCGACGGCTTTTTGAAGTTGTGAAATTTCATTATATTCATTGGGAGCGTGGATATTTCCTACAGATCGGCCTGGCCCAATGACGATCGTCTCAACCCCCATTTGACTCAAAACAGCTCCTTCTGTGTTTCCTGATTTGACCATGAACTTTGGAGTTACTCCCAGAGAGGTAAAAGCTCGTTTCACATGCTGAACGATTTCCGAATCAAGGTGCGTATTCATGGGAGCATTGGAACGGATGATTTCAACGCAATGCAAATCCTTGAAAATTTCGAAAAGAACATTTCCATCCGTTTCTGGAATGAGACGAAAATCAAATTCAATTTCGATATGACCAGATATTGTTCGAATGACACCCACGTTACAAGTTGTTTTTGGAGGATCAAACTCATGATTACGGTGGGTTTTAAGATAAATATTTGCAGAACTTAAACGCTGGTAAAATTTCTTCAAAAAAGAAATTTTTTGGCATTCTCCGTGAGAATCATCACTATATTCAACAATACAAGATTCCGGAACAACATTATGAACCGTTCCTCCTTGAATAGAAATCAATTGTAAACCTGGTTTCTTTTTTTGTTCCTCAAACAACCACATCACAGCTTTCTCAATGGCACTCTCCCCCAAATGAGGCATCGAACCGTGAGCTGCGCGACCACTAAAAGACCTCACCCGGCTGCCTCCGGCAGCCACCCTCTCCTTACTAAGGAGAGGGGTTGGGGGAGAGGTCTCAAACACCACCCTCAAATATAAAATCCCCTTATGCTTGACCACCGGCTGCATCTCTGAAGGTTCACTGACCAACGCAAATTTGGGGTGAATGATTCCGGACTCTTGAAGAAGTCGTACACCCGCTAAAGCCCGTTCTTCTCCAAAAGTTCCGATCAGTGCTAACGGGATTTTTCCACCGAAAGCAGATATTCCGACATTCTCCATCGCTTTTAATTTACACAAAAAATCTAATTTAGTATCCGCGCTTCCCAATCCATAAATCCGATCTTCCTTGAGAGTTGCTTGATAAGGATTGCCGCCTGTTTCTGTCCACAAAGAATAATTCCCTGGAGGCACCGTATCCAGATGAGTGACGAGTGCCAAACCTCCTGGGCATAAATCAGAAGAGTCTTTGGAAACAGTATAAGCAATGAGGTTAACTTCTCGCTGGCTATCTCCGTTTAAAGCAGGCTGAGGGAAAAAGCGGAGGCCAAGTTTCTGACAAAAAGGAATCAGGTATTCAACAAGCTCGTAGGTACCTTCTTGAGGACCTGATCGGATAGCGATGATTCTTTTGGCTTCTTCAATAAGATCGAACACATCTCAATAATACTCGAATATGTTTTATAAATCACTACCATCCTTTAAAAAAGCACAGTATACAAAAAAAAATAGAAATCCGGTCGGGGCGCCGAGATTTGAACTCGGGACCCCTAGCTCCCGAAGCTAGTGCTCTACCAGGCTGAGCTACGCCCCGAACTGATTCCTGGAAACAGGTTTGCTGCTCTGAGAGAAACAATGCAAGAAAAATTTGCCGAAGTTGTGCTCCCTCTCCCGTTACGCCATAATCTCATCTACAAAATTCCTTCTCAGTGGGAAGAAAAGTCCAAGCTAGGAGTCAGGGTCAAAGTTCCCTTGGGATCCAAAAAGATTATCGGATGTCTTTTGAAAAATTCCGAAAAACCACACTTCAAAACTCGAGAAATTTTGGAAATTATGGGAGGGCCTCAGTTAACAGAAAATCAGTTGCAACTCTTGCAATGGTCCTCTGCCTATTATCTTAACCCCATGGGAGAAGTTCTTCGACATCTTCTGCCACCTCAATTACTTCAGATAACGGAGAAGAAAAAAAAGGAATCCTCAAAAAAAACGGAAACAATTCGTTCAGAAAATTTTTCCAAAGAAAACCATACACCGACTTTGGAGCAACAAAAAATTCTTCAATCTCTTTTAGAAAATTTTTCCAAAAATTCCCCAACGCCTCACCTCATTCATGGCATTACGGGTAGTGGTAAAACAGAAATCTACCGACAAGCAGCAAACTCCATCCTGAAATCTGGAGGCCAGGTATTAATTCTCGTCCCTGAAATTGGTCTCACACCACAAATTGTCGGTTATTTTCAAAGTCTGAAAATTCCACTGGGAGTATTCCATAGTCATTTGACCCCCTCACAAAAATTTCAAGTCTGGCAGGATGTGTCTACATCCAAAATTAATCTTGTCATTGCCACACGATCCGGAATTTTTCTTCCTTTCCATAACCTCAAAATGATCGTTATTGATGAAGAACATGATACGTCCTACAAACAGGAAGAACGTTTCTGTTACCACGCCCGCGACCTGGCTCTCTGGAAAGGAGAAAAGGAAAAAATCCTGGTTGTTTTGGGTTCTGCAACACCTTCCTTAGAATCTCTTCAAAGAGCCTCTCTAGGAAAAATGAAACTCCTTTCCTTAAATGAAAGGCCGTCTGGTTTTGTATTGCCCACCATTCATCTTATCGATCAGAGATTGGGAGAAAAAAATAAACATGAGTTCTTTTCTGAAGATTTACTCGTGGCGTTAGAGACAAATTTAAAAAAGAAAGAACAAAGCCTCATTTTTTTAAATCGACGCGGGCTGGCTCCTTTTCTGTTGTGTCAAAGCTGCGGACATGTCCCCCGATGTCCCGCGTGTGATATTTCATTCACCCTTCACCAAGGTGAAAAAAAAACACCTTATTTGAAATGTCACTATTGTGATACAAGCATCCCCTACCAACCTATTTGCACCACTTGTCAAAAAAGCACTTTGACCCAGATGGGCGCTGGAACAGAACGTATTGATAAGGAACTCAAAAAAATTTTCCCCTCAGCACGCATCGGAAGAATAGATCGTGATACTGCCAAAGGCCAGGGATGGTTCAAAACTCTTGAAAACATGAAACGCGGAGAGATTGATATTTTGGTGGGCACTCAGATGATTACCAAAGGACATGATTATCCCAATCTAACGCTGGTAGGTATTCTGGATGCAGACATGGCTCTGAATCTTCCGGACTTCCGAGCGGCAGAAAGAACTTATCAAATGCTCATCCAAACTTCTGGGAGAGCCGGACGAGCCACCAAGCCGGGCCGAGTCCTGATTCAAACTTATCATCCGGAACATCCCAGTCTCATGGCGGTTCTTCATCACAAGGAATCAGAATTTTACACACAGGAACTCAAAGAACGAGAAGAAGCGGGCTACCCTCCTTTTAAACGCTTGGTAGAAATTCGCTTGTCTTCACCCTCTTCCAGTGAAGTCATTCAAAAAATTCGCCTCTTGAATGAAAAACTACAGAAGATTCTTCCAAACAGCTCGGCAACATTGCTGGGTCCAGCTCCCTGTGTGATTGAAAAAGTAAGGAACCGTTCTCGTTGGCGTCTTCTCATCAAAACAAGTGCTTATACAAAAATTCAACCGCTGCTCCGTCGCTCACTTGACGATTTTATGGAAAATCACCTATCCTCAAAAATGAAGCTACTGGTAAACGTTGATCCAGTGGATATGATGTAGTCGGTGTCATTGCGAACGAAGTGAAGCAATCTCCCGGGGGTAATCGTGAGATCGCCACGCTCCGCTCGCGATGACAAACCTAAGGCATATGTGAGAGTATAATTATGATACTCAAAATCGTTAAATACCCTGACTCTGTTTTGAAAAAAGTTTCTAAATCTGTTGTGTCTATCAACAAAGACACTCTAAAGCTGATCGAGGACATGTTTGAAACCATGTACGACGCACCCGGCGTGGGGCTGGCGGCCCCTCAAGTAGGAATCTTGCAACGCATTCTTGTCATTGATGTCGGACATCTTGAAAATGAAGTTCACAAACCCGACCCCAAAGCCATTATCAATCCTGTGATTACTTTGAAGGAAGATAAGATTATTTGGGAAGAAGGATGTTTGTCGCTTCCCCAACTGATTCTTCCGATGGAACGATCCAAAAAAATCAGCGTGGAAGGATTGGATCGGGCGGGCAAACCAATAAAATACCTGGCGGAAGATCTGTTGGCCGTGGCTTTTCAACATGAAATTGATCATCTGGATGGGAAATTACTTGTGGACAAACTTTCCCATCTCAAAAAAGATCTTTATTTAAAGAAGCTCAAAAAAATGGAAGAGACAGGCACCATCGAAAAAGGCAAGGGCGTGTATGTCGGATAAAAAACTTCGTATCCTTTTTATGGGTTCTCCGAAAATTGCCGTGCCTTCTCTGAGGGCTTTGGTGGAATCTCATCATACCCTTGTGGGTGTGGTATCTCAACCGGATCGTCCTGCAGGCCGTGGTCAAAATCTAACATCTCCTGCCGTTGCTCTCTTTGCAAAAGAAAAGGGCCTCAAACTTTTTCAACCTGAAAGAATCAAGGGGAATGGAGAACTTCTGCAAGAAATTAAAAAATTATCTCCGGACGTGATTGTCATCGTGGCTTATGGACGCATCCTTCCAAAAGAAATTCTAGAACTTCCACCCCTCAAATCCATCAATCTTCATTTTTCCTTCTTGCCCAAGTACCGCGGAGCGGCACCCATGCAATGGGCCTTGATGAATGGGGAAGAAGAAACAGGGGTCACCACCTTTTTCCTTGTGGAAAAAGTGGATGCCGGACCCATTTTGCTGCAGAAAAAAATGGTCATCGAACCGGAAGATAATGTGGAGATTTTAGGACATCGTCTTGCCAATGCGGGAGCGCAAATCCTCCTTGAAACAATAGACCAACTCAAGTCAGGCGATCTTCAAGCTCTTCCCCAAAACGATGCGGAAGCAACCTTGGCTCCTCCACTCAAAAAAGAAGACGGTCTGATTGATTGGAACCGCAAAGCAAAATCTATTCATAATCAGATTCGTGGAACAAATCCATGGCCCGGAGCCTTCACCCTTTATAAAGGAAAAATTCTTAAGATCCATAAAACCATAGAAATTCGTGAAAAAAAACCAAAGTCACCTGGCGAAATTCTAGCTTCAAGTTTAGAAGGGCTGGAAGTGTCTTGCCGAGAAGGAACGCTCTTGATTAAAGAAGTCCAAATGGAAGGAAAAAAGAAAATGGATGTTTCTGAATTTCTCAAAGGCCACCCTGTATCACCAGGAGAGAGGTTGGGTTCATGAAAAAAATTGCACCCTCTGTTCTCTCTGCAGATTTTTCACGATTAGGCGAAGAAATCAAAGCCGTGGAAAAAGCAGGTGCTGACCTGATTCATCTGGATATTATGGACGGTCATTTCGTTCCTAACATCACAGTAGGCCCTCTTTTGGTGGACGCTGCACGCAAAGTCACTCAACTCCCCTTAGATGCGCATCTGATGATTGAAAATCCTGAAAAATATATTCCGGAATTTGCAAAAGCGGGCGCGAATTCTATTTCCATTCATGTGGAAGCTTGCAAGCGTCCGGGACAACTGAAGAAAAATCTTCGATTGATCCGACAATGCGGAGCGGCCCCTTCTCTTGCCCTCAATCCTGCTACTCCTTTGTCTCGAATTCTTCCTTTCTTGGAAGATGTGGCTATGATTCTGGTGATGACCGTCAATCCAGGCTTTGGCGGTCAAGCCTTCATGCCTTCTTGTATTAAAAAAGTGGAGAAACTGCGTAAAATTATCGATCAAAAAAGATTGAGCATCGATATTGAAGTGGATGGGGGTATCAAACCGGATAATATCCAATTACTCTCTCAAGCCGGAGCCGATATTTTCGTTGCCGGCTCGGCGATTTTTAAAAGTTCAAACTACAAAGAAACAATCCAAAAGATGAAAGAGCTCACAACTCTTCAAAAAAACTTTTCCATGGCATAAATTCTATTTTCCCCTCTCGATAGAGATGCTGGGCCTGACAAACACAGATCGCACGCTGAACCTGATGATCTTTGAGGAAAGATCTCAAACCTTTGATGTCTCTCAAGGCAGGTGTTTCGCTGGATTTGATTTCCACCGCCCATACTTCATTTCCTTTTTCCAGAATCAAATCTACTTCGGCTCCGTCTGTTGTTCTGAAAAAAGTCATAGAGAATTGATGTTGACGATAAGAGAGCAGGCGTCTGGTTTCCAGAATAACCCAGTGTTCAAAAGAGTCTCCATAAGAAGGTGATTTAGGAGGAGGTATGGAATCGAGTCTACGTTGAAGTGTGGTCACAATCCCGGTATCGAAAAAATAAAATTTTGGATGAGAAACAATTTTGGTGCGGACAGATTTTGAATAAGGGCCCAGATGAAACCCCAAAAGAGTATCTTCCAGAATTTGGAAATATTCTTTGATCGTGGTTGCATGAACACCCACTTCACGGGCCATTGTACTCCAGTTCAAAATATGGCCATTTTCAAAACCAGCCAGTTCCAAAAAACGGGCAAAGGCCGGAATATTTCGTGTCACTGCTTCTTGTTGAACTTCTTCCTTGAGATAAATTTCCACATAACTTTTGAGCAGATTTTTTTTCAGAGACTGATTTTGTTCGAGTGCAATGGCTGGTAGAGAGCCATAGTGGAGCACTTCTTCCAGTGAAAATTTTTCCTGCAATTCGATGTGGGTCAAAGGAAAGAGGTTGTAGGTCAAAGCACGTCCTCCTAAAAGATTAACCCCTTTTTGACGCAGTTTTCTGGCGCTCGAACCTGTCAAAATAAACTGAACGGAACGTTCTTCCAGAAGAGAATGAATCTCATTAAGAAGATCCGCACAGCGCTGAATTTCGTCGACGACGACAATCGGCTTTTTCGATGAGAGAGACTGAACTTCTTTTCCAAATAGAGAAGGATCTTTTGAATATTTGAGAAATTCAGACATTTTCAGAAGATCAATAAACAAGTCTGGCTTGAAAGAAGATCGAACCAGGCTTGTTTTTCCTGTTTGACGAGGTCCAAACAGAAAAAATGATTTATTATAACAAGTTAGATCTAGGGTTCTCTTTATCATATCCTCATTTTAGGCGTAAAAATAAGGATGTAAACAAGATTTTACGACAAAAATAACAAAATCCCATCGCACTCATTCATTAGACCTCTTGCAGAACCGTCATGAGCAGCCCAAGGGCAAGGCGCGACGGGGCTGCGTAATAGGTTATGCAAGAGGTCTATTAAGGGCACCTCTAAAAACTATTTATCCTTCGACTATGCTCAGGATGTCCCTTTGTTTTCAAAGAGAAACTTGGACATGGGTTCGATAGAACTCACCACGACGTGGTGAGCTTGTCGAACCATGAAACTGGAGTTTTTAGAGGTGCCCTTAAGATTTCAAGCCTTCCAAAATCGCATACTCCCCCTCAACAAATGGCTTCACATAGTCATTCACGAGACGGTTGATAGGCATATGTCTGATTTTGGCAATCAAATGCAGTTTCTTTAAGATATCACTGGAGAAGCGAATACTTGTTGGCCCCTTATAAGAAACAACATGATTCGCATCAGCCCATTGAGAAGAATCAAGCATGGATTTTTCCAAAGCTATTAATTGTCTTTTGGAATATTTTTTTTCATTTTATTTTCTCTTTTATACTATAAAATTTCAACTTTATTAAGCAATAATTACTTTCCTTGTATTACTCATAAAAAAACCACCGATCACGCTCAGTTAATTCGCTCGGACTGGCAAAGCCAGATCCTCGCTTAGAGTCAGGGGGAGATCCTGCACTCCCCTGAAACCCCATCGAAGACTTTCGAGAAAATCACTTACGAGAGACCGGCGGGACACTGCGCTCTTTGGTCTTCCGCTGATCCCTCCCCTTAATTTAAGGGGAGGTTAGGAGGGGATATTCTCTTAAACTAAGAGGGGGAATCATGGGAAAAAACTACTTTGAGTCCTGGGCACCACCGACGCACGCGACACCAAGGATGACGCCGAAGCAGCCGTCGTAGAAGCCGGGGAAGTAGTCGACGAGGCCGCCCCCACCGGCACCCCCGAACCACCGCTCTCTTGTCCAAAACACTAAACCTCTGACAAGATGGCCCATTGATTCTAATTCCTTGACCATTGGAAGACGAAGTCCCGCTCCCATTGCGTGAACTACTAATGTCATTTCAGGATAGTTTTTAGAGACAAGAGGATCTCGTAATGTAGCCGGAGTAACACCATCAGCATCACGAAACAGTCTCTCCAACGAAAACGCCATCACTCTCCTGTCAGGACTATATACAATTTCTCGATCGTTTAAACGAGTTTTTGAAGTGTCCACTCCCAATGCCTTAGCGTCGGAAAGTTTTTCTTTAAAATGCCACGCTGTAACCCTATTACCCATTCCTCCATCTTGGGTTTCAACGACGATCTTTGATGAAGGCATACAAGATGTACCTCTTGAGGTTAGAGAGTGTGATTAAAAAGTTTTAGAAAAAACCAGAGTGAGGTTCCTGCTTTTATCAAGAATCCACCCCCAGTAAATTTACGCATCCAAAATCCTTATGACGCATCCATCTGGTAATCCATCAGTTTCACTTTACTTGAATCAAGAATGACTGTCATCGCGAGGAGGCCGAAGGCCGACGTGGCGATCTCACGATTGAATCCGGGAGATGGCCACGCTACGGCCCGATGGGCCTGCGCTCGCCATGACAAAATAGATGAGGCAAGACTGAGGGATTACATCCATCTGCGTCATTTCTCTAGACACCTTATTTTTGGAATGTTAGGAGAAGCGCATGTTATCTTCTCTTCCACTCACAGAAGCCGGTATTGGTGGCCTTGGCCCTTGGGAACTGATTATTGTCCTGGTCATTGTCATGATCGTTTTTGGAGCAGGCAAACTCCCTACGATTGGAAATTCCCTGGGAGAAGCCATTCGAAATTTTAAAAAAGCCGTGAAAGAACCATCCTCAACAACAGACACAAAGAATTCCAATGGCACCCCTGACAAGTAGCTTACTCAATCTCGCATCTTTCGTCAGTGGGCTTTCTGAATTAGCCCCGGTTAAAAAGCATGTCTTCCGTGCCGGTCGTGAAGTACTTTTGGCGATTGAAGAACTCTTGGAATTTGTAGAACAATATGTGGGGGAGTCCGGCTTGTCCGTCGGAAAAGCAGTGCCCCCTCAAACCATTCAAAATGTCATCGACTTTGCTCAAAAAAGTATCCATAAGCTTGCCAAGCAGCTTCCGAAAGGAGACGAAGAAGAATACAAACTTCTCCATCGCAAGGTGATGAGCTCCATTCTGGAAGTTTTAGATATGGAAATTCATAAAAATTCACGCCGTAAAAACCAAAAAGCTAAAATGAAAGTAGAAGTTTTTGAAGCCATCCGAAAAGTTTTGTTAAGGGAGATCCATCCATCATGACAACCAACAAAAAACAAAGAATCATCAAGCGGTATCAAAACCGAAAACTCTACGACACAAGTTCCAGTCGTTATGTCACCCTGGATGATATTGCCGTCCTGATTCGTCAAGGAGAAGATGTTCAAATACTGGACAATCAAAACCGTGAAGACTTAACCAGCATCACCCTGACCCAGATCATTTTTGAACAGGAAAAAAAGAAAAAAAGCCTGCTTCCTCTTTCCACTCTTCGCAATATTATTCAAAGTGGTGGAGAAAAAATTGTCGATTTTGTTCAAAGCTCGATCGAAACGGGTGTCAGTTCCATTACTCATGTTCGTGATGAAGCCGAACGTTACATCGATAAGATCATTAAAAAGGGAGATCTTTCTATTGAGGAAGGCCGCCATCTGATCAAGGAATTTGTCGATGAAAAACTGAAGTCTGCCCTGGATGCTGTTTCCGTTCTGCCCGCTCTGCATTCTGAAATTCGTGTCCTCCGTAAAAAGATCGACCAGCTCGAGGAAAAACTCAAGAAGTACGAGAGTTAACCTTGATTCCACTCCTGAATCACAAGCTCCTTTTTGTCACGGGCAAGGGGGGTGTAGGTAAAACATCCCTGAGCTTGGCTTTAGGGTTGTTGGCCGCAGAAAAAGGCAAAAAAACGATTGTGGTTGAAGTACATTCAGAAGAACAAGTCTCTCACCTTCTTCAGAGATCTTCCATCGGTTACCAAGAAACAGAACTCCTTCCTCATCTGTGGGGGATTAATATCAATCCACGAAGTTCCTTTGAAGAATATGTTCTTCTACAAATCAAGTTGAGAGGTCTCTACAAAGCCGTGTTTGAAAATAAACTTGTCCGTTATTTTATCGAAGCAACCCCCGGATTATCCGACTTGATGTGTATTGGGAAAATTTATGCTCTTAGCAAATCTTATGATCTGGTCATTGTCGATGCCCCCGCCACAGGGCACAGCCTCGCTCTTTTAGAAATTTCTTCCATTGTCTGTAATGCCATTCGACTGGGACCATTAAACAACGAAGCTCAAAAAATTGATCGACTTTTGCATGACGCAAAACAAACAAAAATTGTCCCTATCACACTTCCCGAAGATATGCCGGTGACAGAAACCATTGAGCTCTACGATCGTCTGGATAAAAAACTCAAACTCTCGTTGGGTCCTGTATTTTTAAATCAAGTGGAAGAGTCTCCTTTTTCAAAGGAAGATCAAGAAGATTTAAAACCATTTTTAAAAAACCGATCCCGGCAAGATCTTTTGAGATACATCCTAACCTTGCACAACACCCGAACTCTCATGGCTCAAAGTTATTCTCTTCAGTTAAAAGAAGAAATCGGCGGGCCCATTATCCCTATTCCTTTTATTTATTCTTCACAATTTGGGCTTCATGAGTTGGAAATGATTGCAGAACATATTGAAGGTATGGATTCGATCCTCCCATGAAAAAAGACTTTTTAAACGAGAAGAAAATTATCATTTGTTGTGGCAGTGGGGGTGTGGGCAAAACAACACTCTCCGCCGCTTTGGCATTGGAAGCCGCCCACCGAGGCAAAAAAACAATCGTTCTCACCATTGATCCCGCCAAACGTCTGGCAACCGCCATGGGCCTGGATGGATTGGGCTACACACCAAAAGAAATCATCACCTCTCCTCCTCTCTCAGGAAAACTTTACGCCATGATGCTGGATACAAAAAGAACCTTTGACCGGCTGATTGAAAAATACGCGTCCGATCCAACATCTCGCAAATCTATTTTGAACAACACCCTCTATAAGCACATGTCATCGATGATTGCCGGTTCACAAGAATACATGGCCATGGAGAAACTTTATGAAATTTATTTAGAAGACAATTATGATCTGATTATTCTCGATACACCTCCCACACGACACGCCCTGGATTTTTTGGATGCTCCTAAAAAAATGATCAACATGACGGGAAATAGTCTCCTGAAATGGTTTTTAAAGCCTGGAATTTTCTTGGGCAAAACAAATTTTAGATTGTTTCGAAAAAGTGCTGAGAGAATTCTCTCTGTTTTTGATCGATTGGCTGGGTTTGCTTTTTTGCATGAACTTTCACAAATGGTCTCTCTCATGAGTGGCCTTTTGGGAGGATTTCAAGCAAGAGCCAAGGCGGTCTATAATCTTTTGAGAGAGGATGTAACAGGATTTCTTCTTGTCACAAGTCCTTCTTCCGTGGCCATTCAGGACGCTCTCTATTTTCATGAAAAAATTTGTGAAGAGGAGTTGCCTTTCTTGGGTTTTATCGTCAATCGGACTCATCATTCTCTGGACAAAGACTTTTTGGAATCCATCCGACAAGATTTAAATACTCTGAAACCAGCTCTGAGAGAAAAAATATGGGATCAGGTAAAAAATTATAATCAATTGGCGCTTCGGGATCAAAAAGCCACTTCTCTTTTAAAAAAAATGGGGGGTAAAAAATCTTTTTATGCATCCATTCCGTTATTGACAGCGGATGTTCATGATTTGGAGGGATTACAGCAGCTTTACGCGGCTATGAACTCTTGAATTTTTTTCTTGGCATCTTCCGGTAATTCGGCAAATTGAAGTCCCATACCCACCACAGGCTGGCTATCCTCTGTATTACGTTCCAAACGAACCACCGTACCTGTCCCACGAATAGGAGCTTCTCCATCTCGTAGAGCAAAAGAAAGAAGAACATGGGTCCCAAGCTTTAGAGGAATATCTGATTCCAAAAAAATACCTCCCACACTAATGTCTGTAGAATAAAAATAAATAAAACCTTCTCCTGATTCATCCTCAAAAATTAACTGGGAGCGAAGTGTCTTTCGTGGATAAATTCTTTTCTCAATAGAATTTGAGGAAGATTTTTCAGTTTTTTTCTTAATCATTTTGAAATCTCTTTCCTTTTTCTTCCTCTCTTCTTGCCCTTGGGTTGATTGATCAAGCGATTGGCTAAGGCAATCAGATCATAAGGATAAAAAGGCTTCTCAATCAGAATAACATCATTGCGACCTGTCATTTCTTCCTTTAAATCAAACCGATCACGGGAACAAATGAGAATGGCAGGACAAGGGAAACGTCGCGCCTTATTTTGTCCTAGTTCTTCTCGAGAAAGCGCGTTGCTATTGACCACTAAAAGATCGGGGCGCAGACGTGGACTTCTTTTCATCAGACTTTCATATTCGTTGGAGAAACGAACACGAAAACGCAACTGGGGCGTGAACAGGAGTTGGTACATGTTGCACGCCAGAGTGGACCGATCCACAACAATAATATCTTTCAAAATACGTGGTGGCATAGTTGGGTGGGAGCGGAGGTTACCCAAAGACCTTTAGAAAAACAACACTTATTCACCAGCATACTCTCCAGGCTTCCAAGGGTAATGATCCTTGTTCACATGGCACCAATAAGGTTTGCCTGATTGGCGCCATCCATCCAAAACCAATCCTTCTTCAAACCGCCCTCCTTTTGGAATGACAACAAGAGAATTATGCTCTCTTAATTTTCCTTCATAAGCCGTCCCCCATTGAATACGATACTGATTCAACTCGAGGGGTTTGAGTTGTTTCAAAAGATCCCTTGCCCAATGCCAACAAAAACCTTCCTTTTTAAAACCAATATTCACAAACATATTGTGAAGAACTGCGGGGCGAATCATCCCGTATTTTTTCTTCTGTTCTTGAAAAGAGCGAGTCACGATCCTCGCAATCTGATCCGCTTCATTCTTTGCTGACTCGTCCTCTATCGATTTAAGATCGAGGATGGCCCTTTTCAAAGCAACGGTCTGCATCCATAAATCCTTTTCTTCTTTTATCTTCGAACGTTCCTCCCAAGCGGAACGAAGAGTCGGAGATAAAAAATATTTTTCGGAAAAAGGAGTTTCTTTTAACACCTTTTTTTGGTTCAAGGACAGGGATTGATCAAATTGTTCCAACGCCACCTGAGCCGCTCTCAAAGAAGCTTCGGCCGTCATTGAGGTAGAATCAAAAGCCTTACAAATTCCTCCTATCAAGAGGAAAAAACAGAGAACCCCCCAAAAAACTCTTAAATGCATCCCTATGTAATCCTTGACTTCCATAATGATATTACCTACATTGCGCTCATTTCGCATTGCGTTATTGGTTTCGTCAACTTTTTAACAATCTTATCCTTTAAGGAGGAGAATTATGCGTAACAAAATGATCGTTGCTTTAATCATGTTAGGTTTGGTGGTTGGTCTTGGCTGTCAACAGCAAAGCAAACCAAAAGCAGCTTCAGGAACAAAAGTCAGTGGATTAAACCGCATTCACTTTGACTTTGATAAATCTGACATCAAGTCAGACGCCAAAAAGACCTTGGATGACAATGCGTCTTGGCTCAAGAAAAACAAAGATACTAAGATTACCATTGAAGGTCATTGTGATGAAAGAGGTACGGAAGAGTACAACATCGCTCTTGGCCATCGCAGAGCTAATGCCGCCAAAAGTTATTTGGTTTCTTTAGGCATTGAAAGCAAGAGAATGACCAGCAAAAGTTATGGAGAAGAAAAACCACTCGAAACATGCCATAATGAAAGCTGCTGGTGGAAGAATCGACGTGCTGAGTTTGTAAAATAAACTTAAGTCAGTCTTGACAGGAAGGGCCCTGAACTTTTAGAAGTTTAGGGCCCTTTTTTTATGTTACGAAAAATTTTATTTTTTATATTTTCCCTGAGTCTTCTTACCTCCTCCTTTTCCTTGGCGTGGGCAGGGAAACTGGACCAAGAAGTAGATGAGTTGAAGAGAATTCAAGACACGAATAACAAAACATTAGCGGATACGGTACAAGCCGTCACTTCTCTCCGTCAGGAAATGCAAGAACTCAAAGGAAGCCTGGAAGAACTGAAACACTTCTTCCAAGAAGGATCTCAAAAAAACGATAAGATGATTAATGAATTTGATTATCGCCTGACAGGGATGGAAGAACGTGTCACACTTTTGCACGAACAGATGCAGGATTTTTTAAATAAGTCACAAGCTCCTGGGAAAAAGGGAAGCAAATCCGAAGAGTCCGAAGAAAGCCTCTATAAACATGCCTTATCGGATGTGAATACACAAAACTACAAGGTGGCTCTTCAGACTTTTGACAAGTTCTTACAAAAATATCCCAAATCCTCTTTGGCCGACAATGCCCAATATTGGAAAGGCGAAGCTTATTTCGCCCTAAAAGATTTTCCAAATGCGGTCCTGGAATTTCAAAAAGTTGTTAAAAAATATCCCAAGAGTGACAAGGTCCCTGGCGCCATTTTGAAACAAGGTTATGCTTTTTTTGAAATTAAAGAATACATGGATGCGAAAGCTTTTTTGCAAAAAGTAATTACCGAGTTCCCCACTTCAGAAGCCGCTTCTTCCGCCAAAGAAAAATTGCAAAAGGTTGATCAGATACTCGCAAAAGGCCCGGTTGCACCCGCTCCGAAAAAATGATTGAAGCCTCTTCATTAACAAAGCGTTACGGTTCCCAACTCGCCGTTCAAAATCTTTCTTTTAAAATCCACCTGGGAGAAGTGGGGGAAGTGGTTGGGTTACTGGGCCTTAATGGAGCTGGCAAGACAACAACGATGCGTATGTTGACGGGTTATCTGACTCCTACTTCCGGTCAAGTCAGAGTTGCCGGATTTGATTTGAAGAAGAATCCTTATGAGGCAAAAAAAAATCTCGGTTATCTTCCCGAAAATCCACCGCTCTATCCAGAATTGACTGTTGAAGAGACTTTATCCTTTGTAGCAGGAATTCATTCTCTCCCAAAAAATAAAATTCCAGAGTTAATAGATAAAGCTTTGATAAAAACGGGTCTGAC
>Ga0209515_10003695_pt1 | contig 21428 bp, 18 predicted proteins | sample Subgroupgradi54m_FD_187454 | JGI IMG/M metagenome (GOLD analysis project Ga0209515, IMG submission 187454) | Subsurface groundwater microbial communities from S. Glens Falls, New York, USA - GMW60B uncontaminated upgradient, 5.4 m (SPAdes)... ... | reverse complement strand
GAAGTAATAACCCGTTCCCAGACCGTCTTTAAGCCATACCAGAACGGTTTTATATTCGAATCCCCAGGCCTTCAAAACTTCAAAGCCTTGGTCTATGAGTGCGTTGGGTACCCAAAGATAGCAATGAGCATTTTGGCCTGCTAGCTGATCAACGGGAAGGGCTTTGATTTCCTCCAAAGGCATTAGTTTATAGGGTGGTTTAATGTTTTTGGGTTGTCTTTCGAAAAACCACGGAGGATCTACGACAATAGTCTTATAGACACCAAAATTGGGCGAATCAGGCAAGGAGGGGTAGAGAGATCTGACCCCCATACGCTCTTCTAAAGCCATTTCTTCTTATTTCTCCTATCTTTTACTATTGTCATAACCCGTAGGTACTTAAGATGATTTTCAAATAACGCAAGTGCATTCTCAAATTGTCAGTTGCCCAGGCTTTTTTTAGCCCCAACGCAAGCTCTTGAGCCACCTTATCGAGGCTAAGACCTTCGCCCTCAGCCATTTTCCTCGTAGCTTCCAATACCCTTGGGGTTTCAATGCACCCATGCAAGGCTGTAGAGAGGGAATAGCCAGCTTCTAAAGCTGCTTGCTTCTTGGTTGCTCCCTTAAACTTGGCTTTTATGTAGCGCAATTGCCTAGATGTTAAGCTTCTCATTGGTAGATGCTGCCCGATCCGGCGGATCCAGGTGTACCAGGCACTGGTAACCCCTCCCCCCTTTTCCTCTCTATCTCTTTTCTTCCTCATTGGTATTCGCAGGAGGGAGAAAGTGGGATGATCCTGGATCACCTGGATCATCTGGTACCCCACCCGCCTCCTTCCAGCCCACCTCCTCCCAAACCCGTAACCGTTTTCCATCTGCTGTGGTTGGCCGGGACTCCTTTACTCCCAACGTATCAACTAGTTTTGTGTTAAAGCTTGTCTGACCAACCTGGTAAATTCCCCGGTCCATACACCACGCCCTGTAGTTCCTGTAGACCTCATCTTTTGACAACTTAGTCCCCACTCGTCTTTCAAGGCGTTCCTGGATATATTCATATGCTGAATCGCACTGTTTTCTGTATTGTTCCGTTGTCTTAAGGATGCTGGGGCATTCGCTAAATCCTTGTCTCTCTTCTAATCTTTTAAGGCCTTCTATGGCTTTGTTTAAAAGAGCACTCTTGCCCTCGGCAGTGGTTAGTTTTTCTAATATATTCTTATCCGCTTTGTTACCATCAAAAACGTTACAGAATGGAATAATCACCCACCGTCTAAAAAATGCGTAGGTTGAGTCATTGCTCCTGGGCAGTTCGTTAGCGGAAAAAAGCAATCTTGCTATGGGTTTAATGTTAAACGGATGCTGAAATTTTCGCTCTGCTTTTATTGAATCCCCGGTAACAATAGCCTTGAAGGTATCGGTTTGCTCCAAAGCCTTTGAGGGCAAATCGGGATAAATATTAGTCAGCTTACCCTGAAGCTCTGCCAACGCGAAGCGATTCCCGCATAGATCCTGTAAAGAAATTCGGCTAATATGCTCAGCACCCAAAAACGAAGCCAGCAAATTGAGAAACGTTGATTTTCCATTAGCCCCACTACCAAGCAGCATAAATGCCTTCTGGTGCCTTGTCGTAGGAAGAAGAAGGTGGCCCAATAATTCTTCAGCCAGGGGAAGCGCGTCTTCGGGGAACACATCCCTTAAAAATTGATCAACAACTGGCGATTTGACATCTGGATTCCACGAAGCATGGATTTGAAATGTAGATAGGTAGTCTGCCGAGTGCGGCAATAACTTTCCCGTTTGCCAATCGAGCATCCCGTTTTCCACATTTACTAGACTTAGGACTTTCGGATTAAGCTGATCCTCAGACGTCTTCGTTCTTTCCTTCAAAAGTTCAATCGCTTCTATAATGTATTCTGACTTGACCCGGTCCCCCAGCTCCCCGTACGCGAAGCTTCGGGCCAATTTTTGTCCGTTTCCAAAAACACCATTTTGATAAACAAGCAACCTGACACCCTTCCCAGAATCGTCTATTGGCGAGCAAATAAAATGTCCCAATTCTTGAAGCCTTTTTGCTAGCAGGTTGGGAAAAAAAGTTCTTTGTTTGAAAAAATCCGGAGATAATTTATCCAAGGACGTTTTGGCCGCTTCTCTGTGCCCAATACTTTTTACAATGCGTGCAATTTCTCCCTCTGATAACTGGGGTTTACAGTTTTTTATGTTGATCCCCATAAGGGTTGCTTGTACTTTGTCGGGCCTAAGTCCTTTTCCGAAAAGCCTTCCCGCCTCTTTTGTTAGCGTGCTATTCCTGGTGCCATCTGCAATAACAGATGGAATTCCCTTCAAAACAGAACCGCTTTTACTTTTCGAGGGAGTCTGATTGTTCTCGGATCCTTCCGATACTGTTTGACCACTTAAGAATTCAAGAAGCCATGGCGGGGGAAGGGCAACTTGCACTTCGTCAATAGATAGACCCTCAAGCCACTGATAAGTGCGCCCATTGGCGTGGATGGAGGGAGGGGCCACGATATAACCACCATCTCCCCTAATATCTATCCCAACGGATATTTTTCCTGCCGAATTTTTCACAGAAAAGCCGGGATGGCGATAGGTGGCGTGGTAGCCTCTACCGGTTTTGTTTGCGACTGTCTGGAAATTGGGCTCTCCCGATAAACCAGGGTTCTCTCCTAGTTTTCCAATCAAAAAATCTACACCTTCGACACTATCCACATCTACGGCTATGATCTTCGAAACGGCTCCTGTTATGATTCCAACGTTCGCGTCTGGCCATTCGGCCCACCAGCTTTTTATTTTTTCTTCGGTCGCAGGCCTTTTCTGGTAGTCAGTCCAAGGAATCAATGGTTCCTTGCCTTTGGGTCCAAGTGGTATCACAGAGAAACCCCGTTCGCTATAATTAAGTGCTGCAGATAGTAAGCTGTTTGCGTTTTCCATATCCATATTAATTTCTCCTTGTTACTTTAATTTCGAAAAAATCAAGTCTTTTAATGTGCGAATGGCATCCGCGTATTTCTTGGCGCTGACCCTAACTTCTCCTGACCAATATTTTTGCGAAGCTTCTCGAACGCCGTCTTCGCTGTCAAAGCAAAACCAGAAAACTTTTCCAGTTGCCGATGCTACCTCGACGAGTTTGCAATCGAGGGCGTAAAGACACGCAGCTTCATAGAGGTCTTTTGTGCGGTATACTTTTGGTTCAGTTTCCATGTTCATATTTCCTTGCACCATTATTTTCGCACGCATTGCTTTTTGCACTGTACCCCCCAAATACGGGATAATACGGAGTAATGCCACCACTACCGCGAGCTGGAAAGAGGGGGTCGCATAGGTTTCTTATCCCACCTTATTGCCGAGCTAGCTTTGAATTGGTATCTGGTAGAAAGTTTGTAGGCCCCTTTTCTTCCCCTAAAAGACGGTGGCGGGCCGGAACTCCTATAACGGGAAAACAATTAAAATCTGACTTGGAACTTTTCGAAAAGGTTTATCTCCAAGGGCAGAAACAAACGGTTGCAGGTCTTATGCGCCATACAGCATCGCAAGCATTGGAAAGAGAAGGGTTAGGAAGCTATCCCACAATAGTAAGCACCCGTGCTCGCCAACTATCAAAAAAACCACGCCAGCGGTTAATACGAATAACTAACCATTTAATCGGCTTGGTCCGCGATACTCATCCAATGGTTCTCGGGAATATCTGGAAATTAATCGAGCGGCACGACCATGAAGCGATTCAAAAAATTTACCTTGATCGCAATAAAACTAAATTAAAAAAACAATTTATTAGAAGGTGGGGCAAGCAATTCTCAAACAACACGGGAAAAATAATTAAAAAATTTATTCAAAACCAAATAAGAATTGCTCGCAAAAAAGGCTCCGCGAAGCTAACCCACGAGGAGATGAAGATCGGGGTTATTAACTTTTTAAGACATCAATTGGATATGCCCGAAAAACGTTATAAAAAGCTTTATGGGTTGGCAAAATCTGGGAATCTGGTAGGGGAGTACAAAAATCTTTACGCAAGACACCTGGCTACGGAACAAATCCGGAAAGACCTAAACGAGCTTATGGCAAAGAAAACTTTGGAAAAACAAACCAAAATTAGGCGTTTACGAGGGAATCAGTCTACCAGCCCAACTCCACAAAAAATCCAAAAGGTGTCCACTTGAATTTATCTAAATTTTCGGTTGAATCCATCGTGGGAAGGCCCGCGTAACGTACCCCGATGCTACCGCTCATATTTTCCCATTGATAAGTTATTCGTGGAGCAACTTCCCAAGTGATACCATTCCACGATTGAGAGAAGGCGTATTTGGGGGCCAATCCTAACACGGTTACCAAAGAGCCTGTATTAGTTAACTCATCTTCCATTTTTCCAAACGCAAGACCCAGTCCGGCTCCTAAATCCAAACTAACAAGATCAGACAGAGGTATCGTTTTGCGAATTTCGCCCAGTAGACGCCAAAAAGTAGTTTTAGAATATTCCCTACTTGTTGCATTTCCGCCAGAACGGGACCTTAGATCCCAGTTAGTCTCATTGGTTGGGCCAGTAATATAGCCAAGGCTTCCGCCCAAATAAGTAGCCTCCGTTTGCAGTGGTAGCAACACACCCCATCTTACTCCTATTCCTGTTGTGATTTTGGATTTGTATGACGCGGAATCGTAGCCCACTGTTTTTACAAAAAGATTCGCCGTTGGTTGAAGAGTATCCAGATAGTCTTTGTAGGCGTCGGCAACATTAAAATAGTCCAGGGATGCGAAAAACTTGGGAACTTGAGGCTTTGTCCCATTTGGTACTAAGGCAGCTGACCCCAATGCTTTCTTGGATTTTTCTTCTTCGCTTTCTTTGGGCTTGGGGGCGTCTTGTGTATAGTCAATGCGTTCGATGTCTTTTTTGTCTATTGTTAAAGAGCCAATAGAATTTTTTATCAGAACTATCCACTTAGTTTCATCAAGTATCGTCCCACGGACTACTGTTCCCTCTTTAAGGTAGATGGTCTCGGAATATAACGGTGAAACCAAATATGTAACAAAAATAATAACGAAATATTTCTTCATACTTACTCCTTACAACTTCTCTTTTTGAACGTAGATTCCTTTATCAACCTTTGAGATGTAGCGCGTCAGAATTTTTAATTTTTTATTTCTCTTCTGAAATTTTGGAAAAATTGTCCAGGAAATTTAGAACATTCCTCTTGGGCTCTGAAATTAAGAGGGCCTTCAGATTTACAAACTATTTCTACAACAACGGATCCACTTGCGTCTTCAGAAAAAAAAGCAACAGCAAATATTCTGGCCTTCGATAAAGCAGGAGCCAAGATAGCCAATCCAGAGAAATCATAGGAGGCGGTTCTTGCCAAGATTCTGTTATCCTGATCTTCCAAAATTTTTAGTCCACTCTCTTTCAAGAAAACTCTTGTAATTTCTTTGGCTTTTTCTAAGCTAACATGATAGCTCTCGGACAATCCCTTTCCCTTTGATTCTTTAACAGTATTCATGGTGACACAGGCAGCTGAAAATATCACCAAACCGCTCAGGATCAAGATGGGTAGTTTTGCGGTGAGTTTTTCCACGTGGCCTCCTTTTGAGTCTTTCCCTTAAGGAGGACTTCGCCCCAATAAAAATGGGGCGCGCACTAGGCTGGGCAACGTGTAAGTAAATCCCAGGATAGCCGCTACCCCAATACGGAGTAGCAGCCTTGAATCCCTACTTACACGTTAGAGGCCCAGAGTCCTCTTTAGGGAAGGCTACTTAAATTCTAGTCTTCTGATTTAAAGAACAAAACTACGACTCTAATTATAGATCAATTGCGTTTACGGAATTTTAACAACCACCGGCCGTTAATTTAGATGTTTTGAGACTACTGCTGGCAACTCTCGCTGGCGGTTACAAGGCGTACTGATGCTTTTTGGCGGCTTCTAGCGATCGAGCCAGCACAAAGCTATCTCGCGGAGTAAGGTTAACAATTTTGAGATGGTCCTTTAAGAATGCGGAATCATAGTCCCGGTATAATTGGCCAATGGATTCGTTAAAAAAGGCAGATGAGGTTAACAGCACCCCTTTAAGATCCAGGACCACCGAGTCATCCCTGCTAAAGGCTTTGTCAATAGCCCGGAAAACGGGTCCCCCTTCCTTGTAGGTAGCGCAATAGGCGCCAACCATATCTAGTACCTTAAGTGTTGCCATCTAAAAAACCACCTCTCCTTCATTCAATTCCAATCTTCTTAGCGCGCTTATATCCAGACATAGGTTAACAGCTGTTCCCGGAAAAGTCCAGGTGAGTTCACGCTTTGTAATTCTACCTTGTTTATCTTGCTTCCAATAACCAGTACTGGATATGATTTCCAGCGTTCCTCTTTTTTTTGAGAAACGGCGGATAACGGATAGGCCAACACCTCGAAGACGCTTTTCCACCTGACTCTTACTGGAAAGGCCATGAAGGGCAGCCTGGTGTATAGCATCCACATCGGACTTAAGTTCCTTGTAAAAGGGTTTCAGTGTTTGAAGAAAACCAACGCCTAAATCCACGATTGAAAGAATCAATTGATCTTTTTTGTGATAGGCCTGAGCGCAAATATAGCAACCAATAGGGGATTTACTGTGGTCTTTCACGTTGTTGATAACCTCCACGAGATTGATATCAACAGTATCACGGATTACCTGTCCAGGTAATTTGGAGTTGTTGGCCAACCAGGCGGCAATGTCTTTAATATAGCCGTAATCGAGTCCTTCAAGACGTTTCAAGCCAACGCTTGTAGTTCGCGGGGCGCTCCGTAAATACTTTCCTTGAACTTTGAATTCTTCAAAAAAACGTTGATCATAGAGATATTCCAAAACCTCCTTATTTTCTGGCGCAATCCAGCGCACGCTTAGACCACGCTTTAGAAGAGAGTAAATAAGACCGGCTAAAATGTTGAGTCCGAATGGCTGAATAAAAGACATTTGGGCACAATCGAAAGCAACAGTTTTTTGGTGCTCGCGGATCCCACAGTAAGCAGCAATGAGACTCTTATAATTTTCAACATCACTGGAAGCATTTGGTAGGAAAACTATCGTCGTTTCCATAAAAGACAGTCTATCATGGAAGACTTTAGAACAATTGAAGTAATAGGTAAAGTTTTAAAAATTTTTTAAGGTTTTAAACAGGGGTTAAACCTGGGGTAGGGGGTACCCCTTGGGTTTTTCTGAAATCACTCTTGTGTGCATATAACGCTATTTGAAGGTTAGAAATTAAAAACACCCCACTCCCGGAGGGGGGTCTATGGTGATCGTTTTAGTGATCGGGAAGGGCGCAAAAGAGGGCTAAACAGGGCTTATCAGGGCTAAGGTCTACTTAGAGAGTTTCAGAGGGGAAACGAAGAGAACGAAAGGCGCCTAAATACACGACTTGGCTTAAAAGTCGGATGCTCTACCACTGAGCTACGGGCCCGTATCCTTATCCGCAATACACGGATACAAAGCGCAATCTAGACAAAAAATTTTACTAAGTAATCAAGGTCTAAAGTTAAACAATTTCCCTGCTAAAATACCGTATGCTTCAAATCGTAAAATTAGGCGGGGCAACGCTCGCTAACGCTTCAAAAATTAACCGGATGGCTAAAGCCCTTGTGGCTTTAAGGCAAAAAACCAATCAAATTGTCGTGGTCGTTTCGGCAATGGGCAACACAACCGACCGTCTGTACAAAGAATTCTTGGAGGCAACCGGAAACCATGGCAAAACCCAAGATCTAGAGGGTTATCTAGGACTAGGGGAATTAGCGGCGGCCAAGCTTCTAGAAGGCGCCCTGCGAAGCTTAGCCACACCAGCAACAGTTCTTTCCCCTTACAACACTGGCTGGCCCCTTAAAATTAAAGTTAAAACTACCGCCTCCCCTTTAAAACAAAAACAAAACGAACACAAGGCGTTCAAACTACTGCCGCGAAGCGCTTCGCGAACGCGAAAAGAAATTCAAAAATTTCTCAATAAGAAAATAACGCCTATCATCACCGGCTTTCTCGCCCAAGATGGGGCGGGGCGGGTTGTAACTCTCGGGCGAGGTGGAAGCGACATTTCCGCCTTCTTGATGGCTAAAATATTAAATGCCGATGAAATTATTTTAGTGAAAGATGTGAAAGGCGTCTTAGCTTGGGACCCCAGTCGCATCAAAACTAAGAATATCCCCCACATCAAGGTATTAGACGATCACGAACTTTTTGTTTTAACTCGCGCCGGCGCGCGTGTGGTGCACCCGAACGCTTTAAAATTCCTGGGCTCCAAAACAAAAGCCCGAATCGTAGACTCCGCGGCTTCCAACTGGCAAGACACCGGCACTGAAATCCAGGCGACTCGCAAAGTTGGGCTTCGCGTGAGCTCTAAACCGCTCGCGGCTATTACCTTTATCGGCAACTCGCTGGAATCAACACCAGGCTTGCTGCACGCGCTAAGCAAGGATCTAAAAAAACACGATATCGCCATCCACGGCGTCACTCTAAGCGACCAGTTTCTGGCTTTTTATGTTTTTGAAAATCAGGCGCCAAAGGCCTACGCGCTACTCGTTGGGGCATCCCGCGCCATCCCGCAACTTAAATCCTCGACTCTTAAGGAGGGTTTGCGAAAGATTACCGTTAGAGATTGGGGTTTTATAGAAAATCCTGGGACTATAGAAAAACTGGTTAACCCCATTTCAAAAGCGAATATAAATATTTGGGAATTAATAACCGTTCACGCGGACATTTCTTTCTTGATAGAGGAAAAGGATGTTAAAGAAGTCTGGACTCTGTTATCACAAGCGCTGTCGTTGCGCAAGAATGCCCTTCGCCGTCCAAGAGTAGCCTAGATAGGCCAAGAGCAAACCACCCGCCGCGTCACTAATCCAGTGATCCCCAAGATAAACGCGATTAACTACCATTAATGCTGTCAAAACACATGATACCGCCATCACCCAACGGCGAGGAAGGGCAGTCTCTTTAATCAACAAAGAACCGATCATTAAAAGAAAAACGGTGCGAATAACGTGCCCGCTGGGAAAAGCATTGGGAGTGTCAACATGTATCATGAGCATTTTGGAACTCCCCCAAGGCCACCGCTGAAATTCGCGGGAAGGGCCGGGATTAAAAATCACGTATTTCCCGATAAGCTCGATCGCGGTTACAGCCATCATTGAGTAAACAAACAACAGGGCCGCGTTGAGCCCGTAGCGTCTCCATAACAGGAAAACCACAACCACGCAAGCGAGCCCCGTAACCTCCGGAGATCCTAAATAACTGTAGAGGGCGAAAAAATAATCCAAGGGTTGACCGGCGAAACTTTGCACCGCTCTAGTCGTCCAAAGATTAAAGTTATGCCAATACCCCAAGTGGACCGAGGCGCCAAGACAACAAAAGGCGGCGAATAGGATTAAATTTTTAGGTAACAAAAAGGCCCTGATAAACAGCCGTATTGTCAACACTGACTTAGACGCTCAACTTTCCCGGATTCATCATATTCTTTGGATCTAGTTTACGTTTTCTTTGAGCAAATTCGGTCAACCAATTGGCTTTAAACGCGTACTCCTTCCAAGGTAGTTTAGCTAAGCCAAGCCCGTGATGATGGTTAATTCTCCCCCCCGCGGCAATCACGGCTTCCATCGCGCATCGCCACGCGTTTTGATGCGAAACGATGGTGTCCCTTTTGGATTTCCCTCCGGCTGCCATAATAAAATAAAAACAAGCGCCCTCTGTGTCAAAATGAGAAATATGCCCCATGATCATCGCGCGCGAAGAAACCGCGTCACAAACACAACCGTAGACTTTCTCCAAACAATCCCAACTTGCCCAGGTATCCAAGGTGTCCACAAAACACGTTCTACCCATCATATCCATAACTTTTTTGGTGTTCCACTGATTGCGTTTGCTCAACCACTGGCGCGCCGGCTGACCGCGCGAAAGAAGTTGACGCTGTTGAGCTAAACTCAGAATCTCATTGTGCTCAAAGTCCTGATCCTCCAGCACCATAACCATAAGCCACCGCTCACTCAAAACAGGCAAGCGCAACGCCCAGTTAAGAAAAGCGGGGTACCTTAAAATGGAAGTTTGCAGTTTAAATTTCATTGTTTCCGTAATCAAAGATTGGCTGCAAGAAGTAAGACCGCTTACTTTAGTTTCCGCGGGATCATAGAGCCTGCAAACCGCCGGCCTGATACCCCGCTTTATTAACCCTCGGGCAAAATCGAGCCCCTCGCTCAAAGCGCCAAATTCAAAACTAAGCAAGGACCGTTTTTGAGGTACACGCCGCATCTTTAAAGTGGCTTCTGTTATAACACCCAGAGTGCCCTCACTAAGAAGAAAATTATCCAATTGGCCGCCCACCGCGGAACCATCGGGTAAAACCGTTTTGAGATCTACTACTTGATCCTCAATCCCGCCGTAAAGAGTTGAAAATTGCCCATAAGATCCCGTCGCGATCCACCCCCCCACAGTAGATATATCAATGGAAGCGGGGTGATTCATTAAAGAATAGCCTCGCTGATTAATCTGCTCCTCTAAAACGCTTCCTAAAATACCGGCTTGCGCTGCCACTCGGAGATTACTGGGGTCTTCTTCAATAGAAAGCACGGAGTTTAAGGCAGTAGTATCAAGTACGATGGAATCCTGATTGTTAGCAATCGCGGCCCCACAAACGCCAGAACCCCCACCCCGCGTGACCACGGCCAAAGAATGAGTATTAGCCCAATCTAAAATAGTGGGAACCTCATCACCGGAGACGGGACGAACCACCAGAGAAGGCATGTGACTTTCAGTCTGCTCATTTTCCCACCACAGCGCCTGCGGCCACCAATCACGCGCGGCGCGCAAACGACTCCCCGCGTCATCGGTGACAGAGCCGCCTCGAAGAAGCCCCTCGAGATCATGCTTAAGAGACCGAGAAAGACTAGTCACAACAACCCTGCTTCCCGTAGTCATAGGTTTTCTTAAACAAAGCTAACCCAACTCTGGTTTTCCCCAAAGCCTTGCGCCAGTGATGGCGAAAAAATGAAAAAACAAGCAATGTCAAGGAATGGACCAACGCGACACCACGACTTTGATGCGCGGCGTGATAGCGGGCAACGGGCCCGGAACGAGATAACTTACGGCACGCGACCTCCAGCGTTTCTTCGGCCATTTTTCGATACGCCGTCATTTTACCGCCGGCAATGCTCACTAAGCCCCCGACACCTTCCACCAAATCATGATCAAATACTTTGTGATCGCGGCTAAGCAAACCAAATAAATTGCGCTGATACAAAATAGGTCTTACCCCGACGACCGTACGATAATTTTCAAAATCGACATGGGGCAAAAACTGCTCGGCAGCCTGCCTAAGCCTGGCCACCTCGGAGTCTGTCACGGTGATCTGATCCAAATCACCGTCAAAAGGGTCATCGGTAGGACCTATCCAGATTTCTCCATCTCTGGGATAAGCGCCAATGTAGTGCCCATTGGCCTCGGGAAACAAAATCCCATGATTTAAGGCGCAATTTTTAACAATAAGATGCGCGCCTTTTCTAAAACGAAACTGCACGGACCGCGCTTTAGCCATTTGGGCCACGCGCTCTGCCCAGGGACCCGCCGCGTTAATGATGACTTTGCCTTCAACGGATTCTTCCCGATTATCCGACTTATAACGCACCCGAACCGCGCGCACCCTGTTACCCTCAAAATCAAAACCAACCGCTCTGGCTCCCACGTAAATCTTAGCCCCTCTTTTTCGCGCTTCTTCTAAATTAAACCGGACCAATTCGTGGGGATTCACTTTCCATTCGTCAAAACTGACAGCCCCCTCAAGCCCATTGGGGCTCAAATTGGGCTCAACCGTTAAAGCCTCCTCCCGATCCAAACGGACATGGGCTTTACCTTGCTTAAAAACACTTAATTCATCATAGCCTTCCATCAACGCTTCCACTAAATCTAAACCGAAGCGTTGCCCCTTATAGACGGCCCACAGAAAAACCTGCCGGCAAAGTAGTTCCGGAGCCATAGTTTTTAAGATACCGCCTTCAAGACAGCACAGTTTAGCGGTCTGCCGGTCATAGGGAAGATACCGCAAGCCGCCGTGGATCAGGCCGCTGGAAATCGCGGTGGTCTTGTTACCCGGGGTATCCATTTCAAGCAATACCGCCGAAAGTCCCAGCTCGCTGGCGGCCTTTAAAATCCCTGCCCCGGTAATTCCACCGCCAATAATCACGACATCGAAGCTCATTGTATTCTCCTTAACTTTTCTAATTTCTTTTGGGCAAGGTTCCGGTACTCTTCTTGGGGCGCCGAAAGCATCTCTTCAAAAACACCAATCGCCTCGGGAATTCTGCCCAGCTTGACGTAGAGATTGGCCACAATATTTTTGAGCATGGTCGGACAATCCTGGCGTTTACGCACTTTTTCTAATTCTTCCACTTCACCCGCGTAGTTCTGTGATTTCTTGTAAGAAATAGAGGACAAATAAAGAGAATAATCCCAATGGTTACCGTCTCTCTGCAGTGCCTGATGAATTAAGCGAACCGCTTCTTTATCGTCAACCAAATCAAAGGCTAAGGCCGCGATTCCAAATACAATACCGTATCTAAAAAATGGGTCCAGTCCCATTAAACGCCTTGTAATAGAGGCCACTTGCGAACTATCCGATTCGTGGTCACCGTAAGCGATGATTAGCTCGAGCATAGCCACATCGCTGGCAAAAATACGATTGCCGCTGAGCATCAAAAGCAAGTCATGCGTCGCAAAATCTTTGGACACCACCTCATCCATCGCGGGTAAATTTGAAGGTTTACGCAAAGAAGAAAAAACTATATTGTTCAGCGCCAGTGAAGTAACCAACGCGATGCTTCCTAAAATTTTCATTAGATCTATTAGAACTAATGCGTAATTATTTTTCTACTGCAATTGCGTCTTTTGGCCAATGCCGTTGTGAAATTTTCCTTACATACCACTGCGGGTATGCTCGTCAAATTTCACTTAGGCCTTAACCAAAATACGCAATTTCGCTACGAATCTAATTACGCATTAGTTCTATTCCGGTCTTTTAAAACTTAAACAAGCCAAAGACAAAGCAATCGAACAAAAAACAAAACTGTAACCGCAAGCAATTCCCAGATTGCCCCAAGAATACCCATGCACGCCGTAAACAATGGCATCCACGGAATCACCAAGACTTAAGAGATCAAAATTAGGCAAAAGATACGTTATGGGTTTAATAAGAAAATTCATTAACCGGCCCTGCTGCTGGGGCAACTGAGCCAAAGCCCGCAAAGGACCGGCGGCATAAGCGCTCAAATAGACCAGTAACGAAGAAACAAAAAAGTTAGCTTGGGAATGCGTCCATAAGGCGATTAAAAATCCAAATCCGGCGGTTACCAACAAGCGCAGTAAAAGAAGAATGAACTCCACCCCGTAAATCGATGGCAGGGTGAAATTCCGCATCAGACAAATGGCTAAAGAAACTACCGCCATCATTAAAATAGCCAATGAAACGGTCAGGATAACACCCAGATATCTACCCACGAGGTACTGCCAAGGCTTCAAACCCCGCACCAAAAATAATTCCACCATAGACCCTTTACCAACATCCTGGCGTAAAACGCGATAAGTCGAAGTTAAAACCATGGCCAAACCGAATATGTCGAGCAAAGCGAAACTTAAATCCCTAAAGAACCGAGCTTCAAACTCAATGGCCAGTCGAGTCAACACGAGGCCCAAATACAACGAAAATACCGAAAACAAGAAAAAAGAAGCCAGCACGCGAGAGCGCATCTCCTCTGTGATCGTCAAAAAAGTAATCGTTTTTATATTCTTAAACATGGGATTAAGTGACTGCGGCAATAAACAAATTTTCCAAGGTTTCACTACCAGTCCATTCCTGCTTGGTCAAAATCCTAGCCAAGCTCCGATTAGCCAGAATCCCCACACGGTGGGATATTTTCTCTACCTCACTAATAATATGCGAAGAAAACAAGATGGTCATTTTAAAATCTTCATTTAGTCTTAAAAACAATTTTCGCATTTCAATGGTTCCCAAAGGATCAAGTCCCGAGGTCGGCTCGTCTAAGACCAAAAACTCCGGACGGCCCAAGATAGCCTGAGCGATGCCGAGGCGCTGAGTCATGCCTTTGGAAAAGCCGCCCACGCGGCGGCGGCTAACAGAACTCAGGCCGGTGATATCTAATACCTCCTGAATCTCAGACTCAGCGTTTTGGCGCGACCGGGGGGTCAAATTCAAATACTTAAGAATCTCAACGGGAGTCAACTGCGGCGGAAAATTAATATTTTCGGGCAGGTAGCCGGCGGTAACACCGCGCTCGAGCTGACCGCTAGTGGACTCAATAAGTCCCAAAATTAAACGCAGGGTCGTGGTTTTGCCGGCGCCATTTAAGCCTAAAAGTCCAAAAATTTCACCTTTTTCTATTGTGAAGCTTAAATTTTCAACACCAGGTATTTTTTTGGGCCGCAAAAGGGCAGGCTGCTCGTATATTTTGGTGAGTTTGGTAAGCTTTGCAATCATGCCTAGCACTGTCATTCCCGCGAAAGCGGGAATCCAGTCTGGATCCCCGCTTTCGCGGGGATGACAAATATAAATGGCGCTAAACGCTAGCTTTAAATTTAGCGAAAGTTTCTTCTAAAGCCGTCACGCCACTTTCCACATCGCTTTTGCTAATAGCGCCCATGTGGGCAATACGAAAAAGTTTTCCTTTCAAGTTACCCTGGCCATCCGCGATGGCGATCTTCAAATTATCCCGTATGTACTTTAAAATCTGAGTTGAGTTTACGCCGCTAGCGGCTAAGCCCTTGGGCAAATAAGCGGCAGTCAGCACATTTGCCGGCGCTTGGGAAAATAAAGAACACTCCAACCGTTCTTGGAGAGTTTCTCGTAACCATTGGCCAATTTGAGCGTAGCGCTTCCAGCACGTTTCCAAGCTTTCCGCTTTAATCTTAAGAAGCGCGTCATGCAATCCAACGAGCAAAGAAACGGGTGGCGTAAAGGGTGTTTCCGGCACGGATTTCGCCTCCTGATACTGCTTGAGATCCCAATAATACCTAGGACATTTCGCCGCGCTCATGCGCTTTAGGGCGCGGGCGGACGCGGAGAGCAAAGCAATCCCCGGAGGACACATCAACCCCTTTTGACTTGCTGAAGCGCAAACATCAATGCCCCATTGATCCTGCAGTAAGGGCTCACCGGCCAAAGAGCTTACCGCATCCACCAAAAACAGTGTTTCCCGCCCTCGTAGCACCCGCCCCAGGGACTCTAAGGGATTAACCGTGGCAGTTGAGGTATCCGTATGCGTGACAAACACACCGCGAACGTCGGGGTGCCCGCCCAGATAATCCTCAACAGTTTTTGGATCAATCGCCTGACCCCACTGCCACCGCAAAACCTCCACGCCAAGTCCATAAGACTTCGCTATAGATGCCCAACGCTCGCCAAAAGCTCCGATAATACAAACCAAAACCTTCTCCCCGGGAGAAAAAAAATTCACAACAGCGGCCTCCATCGCGGCCGTTCCCGAACCCGTTAAAATAAAAACTTCCGCTTCTTTGGTTTGAAAAACATACCGTAAGTCAGAAAAAATATCATCAAGAATTTTCGCGAATTCGGGAGTTCGGTGATGCAGGAGGGGCTCCGCCATTCGCTTGAGAATTTCAGGCGGAACCGGCGTGGGCCCCGGGGTAAGCAACTTGTACATAATTCTTAATTCAAAGTTAAAAACTATTCCAACGCTATTTTTAAAACCTCATCCATGGCGCTGACGGCGACAATCTTGATCTGTTCTTTGACTTCAGCCGGCACTTCTTCCAAATCTTTCTCATTATCTTTAGGAATAATGACCGTTTTGATACCTTCTCGATGCGCCGCGACTAATTTTTCCTTAAGACCCCCTATAGGCAATACCCTGCCACGCAAAGTAATTTCCCCTGTCATCGCGAGCGAGGAGGCAATGGGTCTATCACTTAAAAAACTGGCCAAAGCCGTCGCTAAAGCTATGCCCGCCGATGGCCCGTCTTTAGGCACCGCGCCTTCAGGCACGTGAATATGAAAATCTTTGCTTCGAAGCAACTTCGTCTCAAATGGCAATTCGCTCGATAGGCTTTTAACGTAAGAAAAAGCAGCCTGCGCGGACTCCTGCATCACGGAACCCAGTTTCCCCGTCAAAATCATATCCCCTTTGCCCGGAACAGACGCCACCTCAATGGTTAAAAGTTCCCCGCCGTGCTCCGTCCAAGCGAGACCGGTGGCGACACCCACACCATTTTGGGCACGCGAACCTTTTTTAAACTTGTGAACACCAAGATACTTCTCAACGTTAGATTTGCCAATGACCACACTCGTTTTTTCTTTTTGGCTGACTACCTCTCGAGCGAGCTTTCTGCAAACCCGCGCTATTTCACGGTCTAAATTTCGAACGCCCGCCTCCTGGGTATAGCGCTCGATGATCAACGTCAACGCGTCATCACCAAAAGTCACATCCGCCGCCTTTACTAAACCATGTTCCTTGATCTGCTTGGGTACAAGGTAGCGCTTGGCGATCTCGAGCTTTTCTTTAAGCGTATAACCCGAAAAACGAATAACCTCTAAACGATCAATTAAGGTAGGTGGAATGGAAAACGTCGTGTTCGCCGTCGCGATAAAGAAAATATCGCTCAAATTAAATCCGACATCTAAATAATGATCCAAGAAAGACTGATTCTGCTCGGGATCTAAAACTTCCAAGAGCGCCGCGGCGGGATCCCCCCTCCAATCGGTACCCATTTTGTCAATCTCATCCAATAAGAAAACGGGATTCCTGCTTTTGGCCTTGCGGACTTGTTGGATTAAGCGCCCGGGCAAAGCTCCGATATAAGTTCTGCGATGCCCCCGAACTTCAGACTCATCACGAACACCGCCTAAGGAAACGCGAACAAATTTTCTGCCCAAAGCGTGAGCGATGGATCGCGCGAGTGAGGTCTTGCCCACGCCCGGCGGGCCCACAAAACAAAGAATAGGACCCCGTAGCTTACGCTTTAATTTGCTGACCGCGAGATATTCCAAGATTCGCTCTTTCGCTTTATCCAAACCAAAATGATCTTCCTCTAAAACCTTCTGCGCTCGATCCAAATCCAAGCGATCATGGGTCATCTTAGACCAAGGCAAAGCGGTCATCCAATCCACATAAGACCGACAAACTGTCGCCTCAGGGGAATAAGGCATCATTTTGCTTAAGCGATCGAGTTCCTTGGAGGCGGCTTCCTCGGCCTCTTTGGGCATTTTGCACGCTTTGATTTTTTCTCTCGACTCTTCCACCTCTTTTGTAAAATCATCACGCGACTTGAGCTCTTTCTGAATCGCTTTCATCTGCTCGTTTAAGATAAATTCTTTTTGATTTTTATCAATCTGGCCGCGAACTCGCGCTTGAATTTTTTTCTCTAGATTTAAAACTTCGATCTCCCGAAAAATGTGGCCCAGGAGTTGCTCGATTCTACTCTGCAGATCGAGCGTCTCTAAAAGCTCTTGTTTAAATTGGGTTTTGAGTGTGACGTTAGCGGCAACCGCGTCCGCCAGACGATCAGGCTCAGCAATCTGAGCTATGGTTTGATTAAGATCCGGTGAAAGCCGCGGATTTAGCTGAACATATTGCTGAAACGTTTCTTTTAGCTGACGCGTCAAAGCCTCGGCAACCACGGTTTCCTCAAGCGGCGCGCTCACTAAGGGCTCGATATATACCTGGGCGAAATTCGTTTCCGTGGCGGCAAACTCCGTTATTTTCGCTCGGTAGAGACCCTGAACAAAAGTTTTAACGCTATTATCCGGAAGCTTAAATACCTGAACCACCTCCCCCACGGTGCCAACGTCGTGGAGCTCATCGGGCTTAGGATCCTCAACCTGGGGAGATTTTTGGGTAACTATGAAAAGTCTTCTTCCATGCAGCTCAACGGCGGCTTCCAGCGCTTTGACAGACTTTTCTCGGCCCACGGCGATAGGCAAGACCATTCCGGGAAACAAAACCACGTCCCGTATGGGCAAAAGCGGAAATATTGGCCTGGAGTCTATAATTTTATTTTTTTCTGGTTGTAATGACTTCGTCAATGATCCCATACTCTTTCGCTTCCGCGGCGCTCATGTAAAAATTACGTTCCGTGTCGGCTCTAATCTTCTCGCGCGGCCGACCCGTATGTTTAGCCAGAATGTCGGTAAGTTTTTCTTTGGCTAATAAAATTTCTTTTGCCTCAATATCAATATCCGTTGCTTGCCCGGAAATTCCACCTCCCATAATTAAGGGTTGATGGATCATAATTCTGGAATGCGGCAAGGCAAAACGCCTGCCCTTGTGCCCGGCGGAGAGCAACAAAGCTCCGAAGGACATGGCCATACCCATGCATATCGTGGTGATAGGAGCCCTTAAATACTGCATGGTGTCATAAACGGCCAAGCCCGCGGTAACTGAGCCGCCCGGAGAGTTAATATAGAGATTAATTTCTTTATCAGGATCTTCGGACTCAAGATAGAGCAGCTGGGCGATAATTAAGTCGGCTGAGTCCGTCGTAACCGCTCCGTCGTAGCCCCCGCAAAAAATAATGCGATCTTTGAGCAACCTGGAAAAAATATCATACCCAGCGGCGGCTCCCTGATTCCATCTTTCAATTACTGTCGGAACAATCATTGACATCTTATACCTCCCTTTCCAAACTAGATAGAAATCAAGATACTGAGAATCTGAGAAGCAAAGATAAAAGTTCTTCTTTAATTCTGCTTCTCAGCATCTTTGTCTCTCAGCCTCTCAGCTTCTTCTCTTTTTTACAACTGCTGAATTTCCGTTTTCGCGTTTTCCGCGACATAGGTCAAAGCCTTATCCATCAGTATCTCATAAAGCAAGGCTTCCTTGTTATTGATAAGCTTTTTGCGCTCTTCATCGTCCTTCGCGCCCTCGAGGCGTTTCTTGATATCCGCTTCCTCGATTTTTAACCCAGCCTCCTTGGCGATAACCCTGATAATATAGCCCAGACGAATATCATTAAGGGCTTCTATCTTATATTTTACGCGCAATTCCTGCTCATGCGGAGCCGTTAAATCCCGATTGGACATAGTAAAAATAGTTTTCGCGCGTTCGATCAAGTCATGCGCGCGCTGCTGCACTTCAATCTCCGGCACCTCCAAAGGATTGGCATCTAAGAGCTCGCCAATCACCTGATCGTGCAAGAGACTGTCTTCACGAGTCTTATAGCGATCATTCATGACTTTTCTGATTTCGTCGCGAAGCTCTTTGATCTTAGCGGCATCCAGGGCAACATTATCCCCTTGATCGAGAGACTGCTTGAGCTCTTTAACTTCATGTAAATCGATCTCAAGCTTAAGTTTCTGTCCGCGCAAATCGGGCGAGGGACAATCCGCGTCGCAATCAACAACCACGTCGCTTTTTGAACCAACCTGAGCTTGACCCAGCGCTTCCCTCAAACCCCAAGGGAGCACTTCCTCTTCCAAAGATATGATCTCTTGGTTGGCCTCGAGCAGGGGTTCAGAAGGTTTCCGAGCGTCAATGTATCTGGCGCTTAAAACCGCCCAAAGATCATCACGATCAACTTTCCCATCCGCCTTAGGAACTAAATAAGATTCATGATTGAGCAAACCGCGCAATTCACGCTCCACTTCCTCTTCCTTCACTTCCCGCCTGTAACGCTTTAATTTTAAACCCTTGTAATTTTTAAGATTAACAGTGGGTTCAACACTAAAGGTAATCTCAAAGGTCAATTTTTCTCCCATCTGGTATTTGAGGTTCGAAACCACGGGATTGTAGACGAGTTTTAAGTCGCCCTTTTTAACGATATCATCCACGACCGAAGGAAAAAGCTCTTGCGTCACCTTGTCCTCAATCCAAGGCTTCATCTGTTTTAAAACAATTTCTTCGGGAATTTGCCCTTTGCGAAAACCGGGAATTTTGGCGTTTTCTTTTGCGAGTTTAAACCATTTTTCTTCCGCTAACTTTAATCTTTCCGTGGACACCGTCACCGCGTAAATTCGCTTCGTTGGCTCCGTCGTAGTAAGCTTGGTTTCAATCCCGCGCATTTGATCTTTTTCTATTGGTGGGTACCCCTGTTTGGTCATAAATTTCTTCTCTCCTTTTTTACTCTGTATCAATTTTTCAACTAATAACAAAATGGGCCGCCCGGGACTCGAACCCGGAAACCTTCCGCTTAAGAGGCGGCTGCTCTACCATTGAGCTAGCGGCCCAGTTACAAAAAAACAACTCCCCTTAGAAATTCTACTAAACAGCTTTGTAGAATTATTTCAGCTTACCATATGCCCATGTGGCGGAACTGGCAGACGCGCACGGCTTAGGACCGTGTGGGGTAACTCCCGTGGAGGTTCGACTCCTCTCGTGGGCACGCGCGCGCAATAAGAATCCCACCCTCCGTATATCTTAAAGCCCAGCAATAATTAACTTATCCAACTCCGTTTTTAAATGGGGCAAAATTTCATCATAAGAAAACACGCCAAGCTCGGCACTTTTTCTTTTTAAATGCACTGTCGTCGGGCCGCACCAAAGCCCCAAATCCGCCTCATCGGTTTCCCCCGGCCCATTAACGCGGCAACCCATGACAGCAATCGTGAGTTTATGCGCCTTCGCGTACCCGCTCAACTCTTTAACTTCTTGGGCAAGCTCCACAAAACGCTCGTTCTCCACGCGTGAACAGCTCGGACAAGAAATAATATTTAAGCCCTTGCCAAAATCGGGAACGGATATAAATTTTCCATTGCGCACATCTTCGATGATTTGACGACCAACCTCAACCTCTTCGTATTTACGCTCATAAGGCAAAGTCAGCGAAACGCGCAAGGTATCCCCAATACCTCTAGCTAATAGTTTTTCAAAAGCTAAACGAGTTTTAATAATTCCATCGGGAGGCAAACCCGCCTCCGTCACGCCTAAATGCAAGGGGACATCGGGGCGAGCCTCGGCAAAACGAACATTCGCGACAACTACTTTAGCCGGGTCCGAATCTTTCAAAGAAACAACAAAATTCTCAAATTGCAAATCTTCCATTAAGCGCGCGTGATACAACGCCGACTGTACTAAGGCCTCGATACGACTATCAGGATAACGCTCCAAAAAATCAGGCGCCACCGAGCCGCAGTTGACCCCAATACGAATCGCGCAACCATTGTCTCGGGCAATGGATACAAGCCAAGCCACCTTCTGGGCAACCGTTTTTTCCGTTTCAATATGGTGCAGGTGTCCCGGGTTGTAGCGAATCTTATCCACGTAAGGCGCCACCTTCTCAGCCAATTTGTAGTTTTCCTGCAAATCAACTGCCAGATTGGCCTTAGTTTGCTTGCGAATTTCAATTAGGGCCTGGGCGTCGCGATCATTGTCAATGGCAATACGCACAACGCCGGCACCGGCGCGAGACAACTGCTCAACTTGAGCAAGTGTTTTATCAATATCTATCGTGCGCGTGGCGCACATGGATTGCACCGCAATAGGCGCG